>ENA-OQRB01000332-OQRB01000332.1-human-gut-metagenome-genome-assembly--contig:-NODE-332-length-33813-cov-11.590823_pt1 | contig 33813 bp, 36 predicted proteins | sample MGYA00243235_ERZ505100 | MGnify/ENA primary metagenome ERZ505100 (study PRJEB26097, sample SAMN02712145) | human gut metagenome | biome: Gut microbiome | host: Homo sapiens | place: Denmark...
ACACCGACAAGCCGGATTGGGATGCCTTCGGCGCTATGCTGCTGGTGGCCGCCTGCCATACATACAATGAGCCGGTGCCTTCCACTGTGGAGAAGGACTGGAACTTCGGGGAGCATCCTCTGGTCACCCGTCTTGCATCGGACGAGGAGCGGGTGTGGTCCCTGTTCCGTGGGGCAACTTGGTGGCTGCCTCTGCCGGATTCCTTCTTATTTCAGGCGCCTCTGCCCACCGATGATCAGGCGATGATCGCCACCCTGGGTGGACTGCGGAAGGAACTGGAGAAGCTGAACCAGCTGGCATGGCAGGCCGATGAAGATACCATCCTTGGTTGGGCGGATACGGAAGGGTACCCGGTAGACGGGACCGTAGGCCCGGACGGACAGTATAGCAAGGCGGACATCCCGGAACACACCCAGTATGAGACCCAATCCCTGGCCAAGTTCGCCTTCTCCATGTTCTGGCGTGCCATGCGGTTTGCCGAGGAACAGCAGGTGCCCATCCTGCTTGATTATTAAAGAGGATTTGTCAGGAGGTGGAGACCAAATGAGCGATAAAGTATTCCAGCAAAACCTGGATGACAAAAAAGGCCCCCAGCCTGGAGGCCCCTATCTCATACAAATGCTGTTCAAAGAACCGGTGCCCATGCCGGACAAAGAGAAAATGACTGCCGTGATGGGTAAACACATCGGAGCAACAGAGTGCTTCTGTTATGATAAGAAAATGGCTGGCTTTGCCGCCCTGGATCATATAGCGGAATTTCAGGACGGCAAGTGCCCGGTACAGCTGATGGTGATGAAATGCGACAAGTTCAAGGGCAAAGGCTTTGATGCCTTTCTGATGAGCCAGATGTGGGACTGCCAGGAGGACCGTGACCGGATCTTCCGGGAGTGCAAATATCAGGTGGTGGCCACCGATATGCTGACTGCGGCGCTTTCAGCGCTGGAGCGTGCCAACCTGGATGCCGACTTTCTGGAGGCTCTGGCGGAGCTGTACCCCACCTGTGAGGCGTTCTATTTCCAGAACTGCGGCAAGCTGTTTCTGGCAGAGGATGTGCGCTCCCATCAGATTGAGGGACCGGATCGGTTCATCCGCTTTGGCGTTAATGTCCGATTCTTCAACATTGAGGGTACGGAGGATATGCTCATCGACACGGTGGGTATGAGTACCCTGTTTCTGCCGGATCTCCAGTATCACTTCCATGGCATGGACCCCAATTGGGTGGTAAACCATGCCTACAATGTGGCGTCCTACATTCTGGAACATGATAACCCCATTCAGGATGGTGAAACCATAGATGGCGTGGCGGATGGCCAGATGTGTCGGGAGATTCAGTGGAAGTGCCAATATGAGGATGCTCTGATTCAGCCACCCAGAGGGGTGCTGGACATCAACATGGGAAAATATGCATCTGGAGGCCGCTGAGAAACAGCAGGAGCATAATTTTGAGAGCACAAAACTCTATTTAGGAGGTGATCACAATGCAGAGTATTATCCGAATCATTGAGCTGCTGCGGTTTCTTTATCAGCAAACCGATGAAGCACATGCGGTTACAGTATCTGAGATGATAGAGTACCTCAAAAGCAAAGGGATTCCATCTGTGCGTCAAACTGTCTATACTGACTTGGAGGCGCTGGACACCGCAGGAATTGATATCGTCCAAATCAAAAGCACACAAAACAGATATTTCATTGGCAGCCGAATTTTTGAATATCCTGAGTTGAAGATGCTTGTAGATGCCGTGGCATCCTCCAAGGTGATTTCTGCGAAAAAATCTCAGGCACTAATTCAAAAGCTGGGACAGTTGACCAGCATCCAACAGGCGGAACAGCTCCAAAGGTTGGCCAGCCTCTCCAGCCGTGTGAAGCCGCATAACGAAAAGGTCTATTACATCATTGATAGCATTCAGACTGCTATCTTGGATCAACACCAAATCAGTTTCCAATACTATGAGTACACGCCAGAGAAAAAGAAAATCCTGAAACACGATGGATATCGCTATATTCTGGACCCCTATGCTTTGGAGTGGAAGAACGACCATTATTATTTGATTGGTTACTCTCATAAGCATAAGGGAATTGCCCATTTTCGTGTGGATCGTCTGACCAGCGTGGAGCCGTTGGATTCCAAGTTCCAGCCAATGCCTGATTTTGATGTAGCCGCCTATACGAACAAAATGGTTGATATGTTTGCGGCAGAGCATGCAGAGCAGGTCAAACTTCTCTGTTCCAATGAGCTGATGCGGGTCATCATTGACCATTATGGTGAAGACATCGAGATATCTCCATATGATGATACCCACTTTACAGTGATAATTGAAGTCAACCCCAGCGGAACCTTTTATGGGTGGGTATTTAAGTTTATGGGAAAAATACGAATTTTGTCACCCCAATCCTGTGTAGATAAAATGCAGGATATCGCTCGTACATTTATATGAGAACCCCCGCAAGGTGTTAAAGAATTTTAACACCTTGCGGGGAACTCTTTTTTTTGCCATTGAATAGAACACCTGTTCTGACTATAATGAAATTAAGAGTTCGCTGCACAGCGAACACCCTCAATAACAGGAGGCAAGTCACCATGACTTTTGGAGCGTTTATCTCTGCAAAGCGTAAAGAACTTAGGCTAACGCTGCGAGAAACCGCAAAGCATCTTGGTATTGCATGTGGGTATCTCAGTGATGTTGAGCAGAGCCGTCGTCCCGCACCAGAAGGTGATTTTGTAGAACGGATATCTCGCTATCTGGATCTCAGCAAAACCGATCATGAAAGGCTGCTTGACTTAGCTGCAAAGTCTCGGAATAGGATTTCTGCCGATCTACCAGAGTATATCATGCAAAAGGATATCGTTCGTGCAGCACTTCGTGTTTCTAAAGATGTGAATGCCACCGACGAGGAATGGCAGGCATTCATTGAGCAAATGAAAAATCGACCGCGATAAGGGGGGCCTACGGTGTCAGTTCCGCGAATTCGCTTGGAGACAGTTGAAGCTATTGCACGCAAAATCCTGATGGAATATGACAGCTCGCTTCTGAGTGGTGAACCGAGACCGATCCCCATCGAAGCTATCATCGAAGTAAAGTTCGACCTGATTCTGGAGTATCACATTCTCCGCAAAAATGGTGCTGTATTGGGAGAAACCATCTTTGATGACGGCCCCGTCATCCTATATGATATGGATGAACGGTCGTATAAAATCATTGCTGTCAGAAAAGGAACGATTCTGATTGATGAACGCCTTTGTGAAACTCGCAGTATCGGGCGACTTCGCTTCACATGTGCCCATGAGCTGGCCCACTGGGTGCTACATAAGAATCTGTATTCTGGGACTGGAAATATTGCAGCATACAATGGACAGTGCTCTACTGACGAGAGCGATGGAGTGATAGAGAGACAAGCGGATGCGTTGGCAACAGCCCTTCTGATGCCGCTTCCGCAAATAAAAAAGTGTTTTTATCGTCTCCGCTCCGGAAGAACTATGGAGCAAATAGTTGCAGAGATGGCTCAGATATTTGAGGTTTCCAAACAAGCTATGCAAATTCGCTTGCAGTCGCACAATTTAATGTAAATAAGGGTGCCTTGGATATAGGGTCCTCACCAGGACCCTATATCTGCCCCTGGTAAGTTTTTATGCTCAAAATGTTCGCTGGCCAGCGAACAAGGAAGGAGGAAACCATGAGGAAAGAGAGTGCAACAATCCGCAAATGCCACAGCAGACTTTCATCACTTGGTCTGGACAGCACGGTGGCTTTTCATAAGAGCAAGTTGATTCTCAAAATTTATCGGGATGTTGTCTGGGTGTTGAGTGAGCGAGCCCAAGAGCTCCAGGAGTATGCCTGGGAATTGGGCGATCAGGACCTGAGTACCGGACTATGTTATCTGGAGAACTTTGCTCCAGATATAGATTTGCAGGATTTTGAGGAGAAGGTCTGCTGCGTTATCCAAAGCCAAATGCTGGTAGATGTAATCAATCGTGCATTACTACGCCTGAAGCGGTATCCAGATCGAGGAGAGTTGTACTATGAGATCCTCAGCAAGCAATTCATTTACCGTTTCAACAGTACTGAAAAAGAGCTTCTGGATGAGTTGAATATGGAGCGTAGCGTGTTTTATGACCGAAAAAAGGAGGCGATTTATCTGTTTTCTATCTGTCTGTTTGGCTATGTTATCCCTGAATTGATGGATGGGGTGCCCCGACTTTATCCCGACTAAAGCCCGATACATCCCCGACGGAATCCCTACTCCCTTCCGATTTTGAACCTGCTATACTGGCTACAGTGGCAGGTATGCTCTAAAATTTGAATACTTAACATAAGGACTCGACACCGCTTTCCGCGGTGACCGGGTCCTTTTTCATTCCTGCCGCAAATATGGCGGCAGGAATGAGCCGGGGGGCGTTATAACGCCCCCGGCTTTTTTCTGCCCGGCATTAGGAGGGCCGGCATGCGCTGGGAGGCGTACACTGCCAGGTACCCGTAGCCCCAAGGTTTTGATTTTCCAATCAAAATCTTGAAGCTACGGAGGTTTGCCACATGGCAGAAGAAAGAAAATACAGGATTCGGGTAGATGGAATCTTGGTGGACGTCAGCAAAGAAGTGTATCACGCATATTACAGCATCGAACGCCACACTCGCACCCTGGACGAGAAGGATACGCGCAACGGCAAGGTTTTATATAGCGATCTGGACACAGATGAGCTGCTGGGCGAGGAGATGCTCCCTGATAGGAACGCTGAACGAGTTGAGGATTCCGCCATTTGCAGTATTCTGTGCGAAGAACTGCATTATCAACTTGCCATGCTTCCTGCCCAGGATAGGGAGTTGATACAGGCGCTATATTTTGAATGCCTGACAGAGCGGGAATATGCGAAGCAGATTGGCATTTCTCAGAAGGGTGTCAACAAGCGCCGTCAGAAGGTCTTAGATAAACTCAGGAGCATGATGAAAGCAAAATAAAAAATTTGGTTCTCAACCCTCTCACGAACTCGGCTTAGTAGTGAGGGGGTCAATTTATCTGCCCCCCGCGCTCCTTGAAAACTGAATATCCGATTGTCTGAATACTTTCCTGCCGGGGCCCCTTGACCAGGGGCAAGCGACTTTGGAGGATGCGCCAAGACCACCTGTAGGTGCTGCGGATCGACTCGAAGAAAATGTTTACTGAAAAAGAGTTCGAAAGCTCGACTGCAAAAGCGCCTATCAACGACGGCCAAATAAGGTGCCAAGCGGGTCCATCCGTTCATAAAACAGCCGATGGCAAGCTGTATCGCAATGATTCCGTCAGGGACAATGATACTTCCGTCCAGTCCCAGCCCCCACCCAAATGGGGATCACGCAAGGAGGGCGGCCGACAGAGATCCTGCCGGGGGTGAGATTCCCATGACACGGTGAAGCCAGCCGTGGTTCAGACTAATCGCCCTATGAGCCAGCATTGTATTCGCTGGTTCTGCGCTTGGGGAAGTAGTGTCGAATACGAGCGCATCAGAAAGACAACACAAATGTAAAGTCTTAATATCAGAAGCCATGGGGATCGCTTCTGTCCAAAACCCATTATTGACAGGAATATGCCGTGTGTGCAGCCGTTCCGACCAGATACGGGAGATGTAGAGGCGGTCCCTATGTTTGTGGTATTAAGCCAAAGATGTTGAGGAGGTGTATCCCGTGAAAACATATTGCAGTCAGGAGATCAGCCGCGGCGATATTTACTATGCTGACCTGCGGCCGGTGATTGGGTCTGAGCAAGGCGGTATCCGTCCAGTGCTCATTTTGCAGAACAATGTTGGCAACCGGCACAGCCCCACTGTGATTGTAGCCGCCATCACCGGCCAGAGGCACAAACCCAGGCTCCCGACTCATGTAAGCCTGAATAGTTCGGTGCCTGGACTCTACCGCGATTCCATTATTCTGCTGGAGCAGCTTCGCACACTTGACAAGAGCAGACTGATGGATAAGGTCGGTTCATTGGGGAAAGCGCAAATGCTTAAGATCGACCATGCACTGGAGGTCAGTGTTGGACTTCTGTCAAGCTATAACACAGTTTGAGTTTGCCCGGTATTCTGGACAACTTATACCCATGAAGATAGACCAAACGATAGACTACCGGGGCCGTTCATCGGCTCCGGTGAACGGCCCCCCATAACAGGAGGGTGTTTTATGACCAAGACAGAACTTCGAGATAACCTTGTATTTCTTTCTGCACTGAAGCTGCTGGGGCAGCTCACCGAAAAGGGCCTGCTGACCATGGAGGAGGCAGAGAAGTCCCGCACCGAGCTGGAACGAAAACTCCGCCCCACGCTGTTGTTCGCATGAATAGGCTCTGTACGAGAATAGCTTATTACCCAGTTTTCCTGCTCCTTTTTCGTTGGTGTTGGTAATAGCTATTGCGGAAGGGCTGTGGTAGTGTGTGTTGCTGAAAGGAGGTCAAAAAAGATATGACCGCAACAAACATAACCGCTACAAATACTCCGCGGGTCACCGTGATCGATCCACGAGTCCCTGAAAAAGCAAAGCTGAGGGTAGCGGCCTACGCCAGAGTCAGCAGTGACTCTGAAGATCAGGTAAACTCCTACATCGCCCAAGTCGACTTCTATTCTAAGCACATCGCGGGAAAAGAGGAATGGGAGATGGTGGACATCTACGCCGACGAGGGCATCTCCGGGTTGGAAGCCAGAAACCGGGATGAGTTTAACCGGATGATGGCCGACTGCCGGGAAGGAAAAATTGACCGGGTTCTCTGCAAGTCCATTTCACGCTTCGCCCGCAACACACAGGAATACATCCAGTTTGTGCGGGAACTGCTCCGGCTGGGCATCTCCATCCACTTTGAAAAGGAGAACATCGATACCGGGAAGATGACCTCGGAACAGATCGCCCAGATCTATGGAGCGTTTGCCCAGATGGAATCCACCAGCCACTCCAGTAATATGCGGTTCAGCGTCCGTATGCGGATGGAAAATGGGCTGTTCGTCCCACCCTCCGTTCCCTATGGATACCGGCTGGCTGGAAGGGATCTGGAGATCGTGCCGGAGGAAGCCGAGGTGGTCCGCCGCATATTCTCGGCTTATTTGAGCGGCCAAGGAAAGGATGACATCGCCAAAGAACTGAACCAGCTTGGAGTGGATCGGGGGCGGAACCGCGAAAAGTGGTATCCCAGTACGGTGGCCTACATTCTGACAAACATCTCGTATACCGGGAATATGATTTGGCAAAAGAGCTATGCCACAGATACGATACCATTCCAGCAGGTTCGAAACCGCGGCCAAAAGCCTCGTTATTTTGTGGAGCACAGTCACCCGGCCATTGTAAGTAGCGAGGATTTCCAGCGTGTACAGAAGCTGATGTCCTTCCGAAATGGGCAATTTCGAGGGACTGTCCGACAGCGACGGGAAACCCTCTATAGTAAGCGCATTTACTGTGGGGAATGTGGCTCTCTCTGCCGCAAGAAGGTCACGGGTGGGAAAACATACTGGGTCTGCCGCCGTCATGATAGTGACAAGGCAGACTGCCCCATTCCTCAGATTCCCGAGTTGGAAATCACTGCGGCGGTTCTGCGGCTCTATCACAAGCTGAAACTGGGACTGGAAACCGTCCTTCGGCCCGTCCTCACCCAACTTCAGGAACTGCGGGAACGGGAGCTACGCTCCAACCGTAAAATCAGCGATATTGACAATGAAATAGCCCGTATCTCAGAGCAGAATCTCGTCCTTGTCCGGCTGAAGTCGAAAGGATATGTAGATTCTGCTCTCTATTTATCTCAGATGGACGAGATCGAACACAAGCTGCGAGAGCTTAGAAAGCTCCGTCGCCGTCTTCTGGAGACTGCCGGTGAAGACCGGCAGATTCAGGAAACGGAGCGAATGCTGGAGTATCTGACAGACAGTCCAGAATGGCTGGATGAGGTCACCTCGGATCTGTTCAGAGAACTGATTGAGCGGATCACCATTATCAGCCCGACACGGTTAAAATTCCGCCTACTGAATGGGCTGGAGCTGTCGGAAAGCATAGAAAGGATGATTCGGTAAATGGCGTGGCAAAGAAAAACACCATTTGGGTACCAGATTCAGAATGGCAGAATCACCTGTCACCCAGAGGAAGCAGAGTCTGTAAGGTATATCTTCTCCCACTACCTGCTGGGCAGTTCCTATAACCAAATCGCTGACGAGATGGCCCAGCAAGGTGTGCGCTACCATCAACATACTGCCCAGTGGAATAAGCACATGGTCAAACGGATATTGGAGAACGAGCGGTATCTGGGGCTGGATGGCTATCCTCGGCTGATAGCAGACGAGGAATTCCTCGCCGTCCGCCTGCGGCGGGGAGAACAGAATACCTATGCCCCCTGCCCAAGCGAGATCCTCCCCATACGTGACAAAGCGGTCTGCGCCCTCTGCGGGGAAAAGATGGCACGGGATACCAAATCCCATGGCCGCCCATGCTGGCGGTGTAAAAATCCGGAGTGTGGCTGCAGCATATATCTTGACGACAGTATCATTCTGGAGCTGGTGATTCAGAAGCTCAAAGAGCTGGCAAAATTCCCCGAGCGCATCCAACTACCCCAAGCTGCCCCAGCTTCAACGGATGCCCTCCGCATTGAGAATGAACTGGCTCTCTGCTTTAACAGGGCAGATATCAATGCAGAATATATGAAAACACTGATCATGGCCGCTGCTGCCGAACGGTATGCCGGCCTGAGCGACCCCACACCAGCCCATAGGCTGGCGCTGCTTCGGCAAAAGCTGGAACGGAATCCGGAGGATGAAGAAGCTCTGTGGGAGCTTTTCGGGGCGGTAATCGCCCAGGTATCCATCGGCAAAGGCGGAGAGATCAGCTTATATCCAAACCGATAAAAAGGAGTGTGCCTCATGAACATACAGCAAACCACCCCGACCCCTAAACTGGTCACCATGATCCCAGCTGACCCTCAGATGGCGGAACGGGATCTCCGAAAAAAGCACCTGCGGGTCGCGCCTTACTGCCGGGTGTCGACCGATAAGGAGGAGCAACTCTCCAGTTACGAGGCCCAAATCGAATACTATACGGAAAAAATCGATGCAAATCCGGATTGGACGATGGTTCGCCTCTACGCCGATGAGGGCATTACCGGCACATCGGCCAAGAAGCGAAAGGATTTTCTCCAAATGATCCGGGACTGCGAGCGTGGCAAAATTGATCTTGTCATCACCAAATCGGTATCCCGGTTCTGCCGCAACACTCTGGATGGCCTGAACTATGTCCGCCGCCTGAAACGGCATGGCGTGGGAGTTTACTTCGAGAAAGAGAATGTGAACACCCTCTTCATGGATAACGAGATGATCCTCACCTTCATGATGAGCCAGGCCCAGGCGGAAAGTGAATCCCTCAGCGGCAATGTGAAGTGGGGACACCGGAAAAACTTCAAGGATGGCAAGGTCTACTACCACTGCAAAAACTTCCTCGGCTACCGCTGGGGAGCGGATGGCCAGCCGGAGATCGACCCGGAACAGGCGGCCGTTGTGCGGCGCATCTTCTCCCGGTTTCTGCTGGGACACAGCGTCCGGCAGATCACCACAGATCTGATGACGGATGGGATCAAAACAGCGACCGGAAAAACGGTATGGCATGACAGCGTGATCCAGAAGATGCTCTGCAATGAAAAATACATTGGTGACGCCCTCCTCCAGAAAACCTACATCGCGGACCTGTTCACCAGAGAAAAGCGGATCAACAACGGAGAACTGCCCAAATACTATGTCCATGACTGCCATCCGGCCATCATTGACCGGGGAACCTTCCAAAAGGTGCAGGAGGAGCTGGCCCGCCGGTCCAGTCTCAAGAAAACATCCTCCAAAGCCAAGACGCAGCTGGGGAAATACTGCGGAAAGTATGTACTCAGCGAGCTGCTGGTCTGCGGGGAATGCGGAAGCCCTTACCGCCGGGTGATCTGGACCCAGAAAGGGGTCAAGCGGGTGGTCTGGCGGTGTCAGAACCGCTTGGAGCATGGCCGGAAGATCTGCAAACATTCCCCTACCCTGGATGAGGGAGACATCCATGACGCTGTTATCTTCGCCATGAATGAATTATTCCAGACGCAGGTAGCCAGAAATGCGGTGAAAGCCAGTATTTCGGCTGTCTTGGCGGGAGAAGAACAGACACTGAGCCTGCCCGCTGTGGAGCTTCAAATCCGAAACCTGCAGGAGCGCCAGCTGGAGCTGTTCCAACTGATCGTCAGCGCCGGTGCCGACTGTACCGACTACGATGAGGAGCTCCGACAGGTCAACATGGCCAAGACCAAGCTCATGGCAAAAAAAGCGGAGCTGGAAAAGGAACAGCGGGGCGCAACAGCCTTCGAAGAAAGGCTGGCGGAACTGGATGTGGAGCTGGAACAGAGTTGCGGCGCACTCACAGACTTTGATGAACTTACGGTCAGACAGCTGGTCAGCAACATCAAGGTGCTGGATAAGGACAGCCTGCTCATCTGCTTCAAGGACGGAACGGAGATCACCCAGGCCATGCAAAGGAGGCAGACCGCATGATTTATATCACTGGCGATACCCACGGTGGATTCCAGAGGTTCGGAAACAAATATTTTCCGCCGCAAAAGCACATGAGCCGCGAGGACTATGTCATCATCACCGGCGATTTCGGAGGGCTGTGGGACGGAGGCCCAAAAGACTGGTATTGGCTGGACTGGCTGTCCGGCAAACCCTTCACCACCCTGTTTGTGGATGGAAACCACGAGAATTTCGACCTACTGAATGCCCTGCCGGAAAAAGAATGGCATGGAGGCCGGGTACACGAGGTGAGGGAGAATATCCTCCATCTGATGCGGGGGCAGGTATTCACCTTCGGCGGCCTCACTTGGTTCACGATGGGCGGGGCGTCCTCCCACGATATTCGGGATGGCATCCTCGATCCCAAAGAGCCTGACTTTGAACAGCGGTATTGGCTGCTGCGCCGAATGCGGGCCATGTTCCGAGTCAAGGGCGTGAGCTGGTGGGCGGAAGAAATGCCCAACAGTCAAGAATACGCAGACGCACTGAGCAGTTTGGACCGAATGAATTGGAAAGTAGACTGCATCCTAACCCACTGCGGTCCCAGCAGTATCGTGCAGAAAATCGACCCCTCCTATGGAAGTGATCAACTCACCAATTTTCTGGACATGGTCAATCAGCGGTGCCAGTTTATATACTGGTTCTTCGGACACTACCATGACAATCGGATCATCGATGATAGATACATTCTCCAGTGGGAGCAAATCTCCGGATTAGAGCTTTAAAATCAACAGCGGGTGGTATATGACCATCCGCTGTTGGCTTTGAGTGGAGACTCCCAGATTCAAAATGGACTGAAAATCTCTTATGTGGTACAATAACCTTGCACAAGCAGGAAAGACTATACGGAGAAAGGAAGTGAGCCAGGTATGAAGGAACGGACCTACATCTGCTGCGATTTGAAAAGTTTTTACGCAAGCGTGGAGTGTGTAGAGCGAGGATTGGACCCAATGACCACCAATCTTGTGGTGGCAGATCTTCGCCGCACGGAAAAGACCATCTGCCTGGCGGTCACTCCATCCTTGAAAGCCTATGGTATCTCGGGACGGGCACGGCTCTTTGAGGTGGTACAGAAGGTGGCGGAAGTCAATGCCAGACGCAGGCAGGCAGCCCCCGGCCGGCAGCTGACCGGCTCGTCCTGGAACGATCCGGAGGTACAGAACGATCCATCCCTGGCGTTGGACTATATTGTCGCTCCGCCCCGGATGGCACATTATATTGACTGGAGTACCAAGATATATGGTGTGTATCTGAAATATCTGGCGCCCGAGGATATTTTCCCGTACTCCATCGATGAGGTGTTCATGGATGTCACCAACTATTTGGATACCTACAAGATGACTGCCAGGGATTTAGCACGAACAATTATTCTGGATATCTTAAAAACCACCGGGATCACTGCTGCCGCTGGAATGGGTCCCAACCTCTATTTGGCTAAAATCGCCATGGATATTGTGGCAAAGCATGTCCATCCAGACAAGGATGGGGTACGGATCGCCAAACTTAACGAGATGACATATCGGCAACTGCTCTGGACCCATCGTCCGCTTACGGATTTTTGGAGGATTGGCAGAGGCTATGCCACCAAGCTGGAAGCCCATGGCCTATACACCATGGGTGATATTGCCCGTTGCTCCATCGGGAAACCGACAGACTATCACAATGAGGAGATGCTCTATCGGCTCTTTGGAGTCAACGCAGAGCTGCTCATTGATCATGCCTGGGGCTGGGAACCCTGTACCATAGCGGATGTAAAGGCATATAAGCCCGAAAATAAGAGCATTGTTTCCGGTCAGGTACTCCAGTGCCCCTATTCCTTTGACAAGGTGCGACTGGTTGTCCGGGAGATGGCGGATGCACTGGCGTTGGATCTGGTGGACAAGGGGCTGGTCACCAATCAGCTGGTGCTGACCGTAGGCTATGATATTGAAAATCTGGTATTCACACAGGGCACCGCGGCTTATACCGGAGCGGTCACCACGGATCGCTACGGACGAAAGATCCCCAAGCATGCAGTGGGGACGGAGAACTTCTCCTATACCTCTTCGGCAAACGACCTGCTGGAAGCCGTCACTACTCTCTATGACCGAATCGTGGATAGGACTCTGCTGATCCGCCGTCTCAGCATCAGTGCCAATCGCCTGCTTCGTGAAGATGAAGCGCCCAAGCAGGACGAGACCGAGCAGCTGGATCTTTTCACCGACTATGTGGCGAGGGAGGAGCAACAGGCGGAGTATGAGGCTGAGCACGCTCGGGAGCGGAAGATTCAGAAGACCATGCTTAGGATTAAAAAGAAGTTCGGAAAGAATGCCATCCTCAAAGGTATGAACCTGGAGGATGGGGCAACCGCCAGAGAGCGAAACCAGACGATTGGAGGGCACCAGGCATGAGCGGACCATACGATGATATCATCCAGCTGCCGCATCCCACTTCGGCCAGACATCCGAGGATGTCCCTCTCAAACCGTGCGGCACAATTTTCACCCTTTGCCGCTCTCTCCGGCCATAGTGCTGCACTTGCCGAAACAGCACGGCTGACGGACCAGCAAATCGAGTTGAGCGATGATGATAAGGCTGTGCTCGATCAAAAGCAGCGCATCCTATTGGAGCATATCAATGAACACCCGGAGATCATGGTGACATGGTTCCAGCCGGATGAGAAAAAGGATGGCGGCCAATATATTACGACTACTGGACGGCTGAAAAGGTTTGATGAATCCGCGTGTATGCTGCTTTTGAAAGACGGATCAAACATACCGATCAGCCATATCATCGGGCTGGAAAGCGCATATTTCGAAGGTCTCTTTTGAAACAATATGTTGATGTAGTCTCATATTTAATTGAGAGCGATAAAGTATGATGCCTGAAAGATTTGCCTGAACTAAATATCAACCCTGCACAGGAAACTGGCATCCAGTAGCTTGGTCCTGTTTTATAAGCTGTGGACCCTTTTACACCAAAAACAAAAATATCGATTTTAACCGTCCTTTGCACTTGAAAAGACTGGGGTTCTCCGTTTTGGAGATACCCAGTCTTTCGTCATTTTTGACCAAGTTCTCTCCTGAGTTCTCCCGCGTATCGCATCTCTGCTCACTCTTGCATGGCAGCGAGGTTCCCGCTGATGGTCAGATTACCCTGCATCGCGTTTCCCGTAAGCTCCTTCGAGTTTGATTCCAGATGAGCGTAGATATTTGCGGTCGTATTGTAATTACTGTGGCCCAGCCACGCCTGAATATCTTTCATGGACACTCCGCTCTTAAGGAGAAGGCTGGCGCAGGTATGTCTCAACTCATGAAAGGTGATCTCCCGCAGATTGTTCTTCCGTAGGATCAGCTTGAAATGCTGTGTCACATAATTAGGTTTGATCTGCTCACCGATATCATTCACATAAACATAATCGCTTTCATGATAGCAGTTGCCGCAGAGTTCGCGGTATTCTTCCTGATGTTTTTTCATTTTGAGCAACAAGTTCCTATACTCTGGAACGAGCGGTAAGGTGCGGTAACTTTTTTTGTTTTTCGCACGGTCTTTTGCAACAACGGTGCTCTTACCATCAATATTGACCTGGACGACCGTATGTGCAATGGTGATTGTATTGGCGTCAAAGTCTATCGACTGCCAACGCAGTCCCATAATCTCTTCTCGCCGCAACCCATAGAAAGCCGCCATTAGTACAGGAAACTCAACTCCATCCCCCTGCACACAGCGAAGTAATCGCTCCGCTTCCGTCAGGGTATAGAATTTTCCGATGTGTTCGACCTGCTTAGGGCGCATTCCACGTTTTAGGGGAGTCATTGGGATTTTCTCCAACCGAACGGCATCGTTGAGGGCTTTGCTGATGTTTGCATGGTACTTGATGATCGTGTTGTTGCTGATCTCCAGTTCCGTTGCACAGTAGGTATAGAAGTCTTGAATGTCACCGGCACGCAGACCGCCCAGCGTGACCTTACGCCCACGAAAAAACGGGACGATACGCTTTTCAACATTTGTTTTGTATCCAGCGTAAGTCGTTATATCCACGGATGATTTGATTTGCCTGAGCCAGTAGAGCATATAGTCGGCAAAAAGCATATTAGCATCGGCTGTACGCTGATACTCAGCAGGCTGATATTTTTGTCGTTCTGCTACCAGCATTGCCTCCGCCTTTCGTTTGTTGCCCTTCACCGGCAGTCCTGTTGCTATCCACTTACGTTTTCGCTTTCCATCCGAGTCCACAAAATTTAATACAATATAAAAAAGTCCTTTTTTCTCTTGCAGATGGCCCGCTACCATTCTGTTAACCTCCTTACTTAACAGTAGCGTCTTTCAACAAACGACAACATCATTGTAGCATGCTGAATCCGCCGGAACAATGGTGCGCAAGATTTTATTTTCACGGACAAAAGAATTTAGATTTCAGAGTTCCTTTGCAGATATTCGATGATGTTGATTTTGGGAATACGAAACGCTTTCCCTATCTTGAAAAAGCGAATGCTGCCATCGTGCAGCAGACCATATGCCGCCTTGTAGCCTATGCCACCCAACATCTCTCTAAGTTGATCAACATTTACTACATCTGGATAACCGGCAAACATTTTCTCTTTCATACGTTCATGTCACCTCATCTATATATTCGCTGTGGAGGGCTAAAATAGCAAAAAGAAGTTCTCTCCGGTTTACACAAAGAGCACTTCTTCTTTTTCAACATAATAATAGCATAGAATCTGCGGATTGCACAATCCTACCATATCAGCAAAATTACGGAAAGTATTCCAGTAATTGCACAGCACTCCATCAGTATTAGTAGTATTGACTTTTGAGGGGACCATGAATAAAAGTGCCGGTGACATTAGATAAATGAGCGGTTCGTCCAAGCGTCAAATCCGATAATGTCGATATTGTACTACGAGGTGAACGGAAACAAGGAGTTCGACAAGTAGAAATTTCCATTTTTGAAGAAGCTGATCAGGTGTCTTTTTTTGATAAGTAAAATTCATCTTCTCTAATTATCTGAGAGTAGCATACGTCAAAAGGCAAAGCGAGAGTGTAGTTTCATTCTTACCTTATCTTTTGCATTTCAGGGTGCTCAGCAATATCTGAGCACAAGGTCATACAGCAATAGAGACGTTGGCCCAAGTTAGGTCAACGTCTCTATTGCTGTTAACTAGGTATAAGTGTATTGATGTATCATTTTACCCTGCGGCTGCGTGCAAGGCTGACAAAATAACATCCCACAACGACCAGATAGACCAGTACCGAGCCGAGGCCGCGCGCTTCACGGATATAGGCGCCCCATAGCATGAGAACACAGTATTGTCCAGCCGACCCATTGATGTTGTAGTCACCCATAGTGGCTAAGAAGATGAGCGCGGACAAAAGCGCATAGGCGGTCGTAAACGGCACAAGATAGTATTTTTTGTAATACAGCGTCAACCAGAGTAGAATGAACGTGACCACGGTGCAGGCGTGACTCTGGAGAAACAGCAGCGTTCCGATTCGCGAGTTATTTGCAAGGAGCACAAGGCTGTAAGAGGTACCATCTCCGGTTTCTTTCATCCAAAAGCCACCAGATGTCATGTTCTGTTGTAGCCATGTAATCAGGGGCGATTCGTCGGCTGGATTGATGACCGCCAGTTGCGAACGGAGCGCAAGCGCGAAAAGCAGCGGTACTAAGATAGCAGCGGCGAGCGCGGCAAATAAAATCTTCTTATGCGACTTCATTGCGTCTGACAATTGCATAATGGACATAAGTTTCCCAATGGTTAACGGACGAACTTACCCAATCACAATAATTATTTGTATGCTGGGCAACAAGAAAGTCTCGGTACGTTACGCCTTCTGTAGTGACATATTTACCTGTTTCACAAACAAACCCCATATGGTCCCAGTCCCTATCGTTGTCGCTATCTAAGGCAATAAAATCACCCGCTACAACTTTTGCGGCAAAGGTTGGAAAACTATTATATTCGTTGCCGCTCGTGCCCATGAATCTAACGAAGCGATCTGCTCCAACCCATGTTGCAGAGTATTTATGCGTCCATACATATGAACTGCCGTGTTGCGTCTGTAATCGGCGATGCCACCATCCCTGCGTCTCATCAGGGTAGGAATCGTGCATAGACACACCGCCTGCAACTAAGATTTGAGATACAAAGTTTGTACAATCTGCAACACGGTAGAGTCGGTCAGTTGCTGTCCCATATTCAGAGGTGTTGGGCACCGTAGCATACTGTTTTGCATACGCAATACCAAGCGTTTTGTTAAACGCTTGAGCCGCCATTGGACGAACAGAGTTGAGTGAACTAAAATATTCCTGTACGTATGGAGAATTGTAGGGCAGCAAATAGGCTAACTCTTCCATATTTTCCTTTGATTCCGTTGCAAGGATACGTAAGATTTCGTTGTTTTTTGCTTCGTTCTCATAGATGTCCCAAAAGGCATTAAATGCATGTTCTTCTTCAGAACTAATGTTCTGATAGGATACAGAGTCGTTTCCGTCAGCAGGAACGGACATCGTATCCGTGTTATCGAAAGATTCAAAACTTGCAGTTAAAATGCCTTCGTAATCACTTCCGTATGCTTCTTTTAGCGTGGCAGCATCGGAAACCAGTGCACAGTAGTTGGGAGCAATTTCTTCGAGCTTGGCGATAGATTTATCGATATCATCAAAGGTCGGATATAGGTAATTTTCTTCGCCGTTAATCATAACGGATGTCTTTACAGACGCTGAGCCAAATTCGCTAACTGCAGCAGAGTCAAATGGGATCGCTTCCTTTAAAGAAATCACCTCGGCATTTTCCAAGATGTTATCAACCTTTTGATCACTTTTGAAATCCGCGAATGCAGGAACTGAAAGGGAAAGAACTAAGCAGGCGCTCAATGCTAACGTTATAATTCTACGCATGAAAATATCATCCTTTCTTACTCTAATTAAACATCTCTTTTACTCTCAAATTAGTTTAAAGCTGCACTGGGAACACCTCCATATTTCTTAATTTGGAATCACATGTATTCAAATGGACATCTGAAGCAGCTATTAGCAAAAAGTCTGTGATAGTTCATAGTTCAGCCCGGCGTCTGGTAAAAATATGGGCTGTTGCAACATTAGATATACCGAAAAAAACAGGACTGAATTTTTGAACTCGCATATCATAATACCCCTTTAATCTAACAACTTGCCGCTTCTACTCTATAAATGCAAATAGACTCCTTTTCTTGCAAAAAATTTTGAGTATACCCGCTAATTGTCAAAAATTGGCTTCTTGCCACAAAAGATGCCTTGAACTATGTGCAAAGTGCTTTCTGGACTATGGAAGATCTCCAACTATGCAGAAAAAGTACAAGGCAGTAGAATAAAGTTGTATTTCAGGGCGAAGTAAGTCAGGGCGGAGTAAGTTAGGGAGGAACGGCGACGGAAAGGGGGTCATTGCGCCCTCCGTCAGAGACTCGGACGAACTGAAATGAAATAAGGATAAGAAAAAACCGTAATTGCTCATGGGAGCAGTTGCGGCCTTTTTTTGTCCCACAATCGAAAGGAGCAAGCATTTATGAGCGAATCCAGCAACAGCGCGTGGCCTTTTGGCGAGATCTCCGATGAGGAAGGTCTGGACATTGAGGCGATTTTCAAAGACAGCACAGGGGCAGATCAGAGCAATCCCTTTGCATCTCCTGTGGAGACCGCAGTACCCGCTCCGGCATCCGAAGCGCAGGAGCCGACTGTGGAATCTGCTGAACCGGTGCCTGCACCGAATCCTGCCGCAGTATCCGCTCCAGCACGCAGAGAGCCTGAAACGCCTGCGGCACCTGCACCCAAACCCGCCGCTGCCCCGCCTGCGGAAAAACCTGCACCCGAGCAGCCGGAGGTGAGCGCAGCCGCAGAAAATCCTATCGCCGCGGCCTTTGAACAGAAAACGGCGGAGAACACCAAGAAAGGACTTTTGGAAAAGCCGCCGGTCTTCTATCACAAGGGGGTCAAAGAGGAGATCGAGGACGCCTCCATGACCTTTGAGGAACTGCGTATCCGCAAATCCGAGGACTTTACCGACCTTGAGGAAGGTAAGAGAGTATCGTGGAGCGTGGAATATTGCGGTATCCGTAAGGAAATCAAAGACCCCAAGGGCACCACGATTATTTCCGTGAAAGAGACGATCGAACGGTCTCGCGAATTCTTGGCGGCCCTCAAAAAATCAAAAGAAAAAGATCCCTGCTGCTATGTAAAGCCCAAGGTAGAGATGAAGACCAAGGGAAAAGCCGCCTATAAGGGAAAATTCGGCACTCTGGAGGAGGCTCGGGCATCGGATAAAGTCATTTGCCTGATTCCCGCCCGTGACGGCAGGATCTATGAGCTCCGGAAGATGGAGCAGGGCGAGTTTATCGCCCCCAAAAATAATGTAGTGGATTTTTCGGAGATCAGAGCCGGGTTTACCCCGGCTCTGCCGAAGATCCCCGCTCAGTTAATGGGCCAAATCATCGCTTTCTTCCGCACCTTTATGACGGAGAACGAGGAAAACGAGGCGCTGGCGCTGATCTACTGGGATAAGGCGGAAAATCGCTTTTTCGCCTATGTTCCCAAGCAGAGCGTCTGCAAGGAGGAAGTGGAGGCCAATCTCCATGACTGCCCCTATGACGATGAGGAGCGCTATATCTGCTATGCCGATATCCACTCCCACAACAGCATGGACGCCTTTTTCTCGGGAAAGGACGACCGGGACGAGCGCTCCGTAGGGCTTTACTTTGTCCTTGGAGAACTTGATCATTTTTACCCGGAGATCAAAGCCCGTGTCTTCTGCGGCGACAACTTCGTTACTATTGATCCTGCTACGGTCATCGAGGGGCTGGAGCAGCCGTTTCCGCAGGAATGGTTGGATCAGGTCAGCGTCCGCAGACCTGTCCCTGTGAAGGTGGAAAAGAAACGTAGCTTTCGAGAGTTTCTTTCGGAGGTGTGGTGATGAGATTTCCAATGGATCGTCCGGTAAAGGTCGTGATGCTGGGCGCAGGCGGGACAGGCGGCTATGTTGCGCCGTACCTCTTCCGCCTGCTGCACATGCTCGATCGTCCGGCACGGTTTATTATCTGCGACGGAGATCTCGTCGAGGCCAAGAACCTTGATCGACAGAATTTTGTGGAAGCTGATCTTGGTGAAAATAAGGCCCGTGTGCTCTCGGAGCGTTACTCCGCCGTGCTGGGCATGGAAACGGAGTATGTTCCCAATTTCATTGAAACGCTCTCGGAGCTTATGACCCTGATCGAACCGGGAGAATGGGAAACGGACGGCTATCCGAGAAGAAAAGTCAGAGAGATGGTCCTCCTGCTGGGGTGCGTGGACAATAACCGCACGCGCCAGCTCTGCCATGAGGCCTTCAAAAAGAGCTTAGATCTCATCTACATCGACAGCGGCAACGGCAGCTACACCGGCCAGGTGGTCTGCGGTGTGCGGAAAAACGGGCGTACCGTGAGAAAACCTATCGGAGGTGTCCACCCGGAAATGTTGAAAATCACAGACAGGTTTCCCTCGGAAGTAAGCTGTGCTGAGGCCGCTCAGGCAGATCCGCAGAGCATCGTCGCCAATGTCACGGCGGCTACCGCTATTCTAACGATGGTCTACAACATCCTGACGCACGGGGAGAACCTCGCGCTTCAGACGGATTTTTCGACAAGAACGATTCGAATGCAGACAGTACTGGAAAAACAGCCGAGGAGGAAAGCAGCATGAAAAGAGCGACAGTAGATGCCCAGGCCTTTGCGGACGTCATGAACAAGGTCAGCAAGGTCTTGAGGAAGAGTCCGCTCCCCATTCTGGAGGAGATCGCGGTCTGCATTCAGCATGGGCGGTGTACGCTGACAGCGACAGACCTTGAAACATGGCTCGTAGCAGAGATTCCTACTCTCGGCGATGATATGTCTTTCGTTTTTTCCAGAACAAAGGATGTGATGAAAGCCTGCTCCCATTTTGAGGGAGAACTGGCGATCACCCTCGTTTTCAAGGACGAAAAAGATGGAACGCTGGAGGTGCGCTGTGGACAAAGAGCCGCGGAATTTTCTGTTTCTTCCCATGAAGATTATCCGGAGTGCGGGACTGTAGAGGACGGCACATCCCTGCGTGTGAACGCCGCTGCGCTTTTCCGCAGGATCGAGCGCGTACGCTATGCCGCGGAAAAGGGATGCCTCGACCGTCGGCCGCAGAGTGCCTGTGTCCAGTTTCGAGAAGACCGCATTTTTTCTCTGGATGGACGCCGCATGGCCTGCGATACGCAGCCGGATACAGTTTTTCCGGTGCCATGTTTGATGCTGGGTGATGCGCTCACACATCTAAGGGCATTCGGAGAAAATGAAGTGACAGTGCAGATTGGCGCTCACAAGGTATGCTTTTCGGACGAGACGCTGAAATTGTATGTCCGTAGGTATGGCGTGGACACCTATGATCCCGATGCCGCGATCCCCAAGGCCTATCGAGAAGTTATTACTGTGCAGACGGATGAACTGCTGCGGGAGCTCACCTACCTCAAAGAATGCGTTGGCAGCTGCACATTTCCGTATGTGCGCTTTGCAGGGAAAGAATTGTCCATGAACGTACCCACCGGACGTTTTGCGACCCGTGTATCTATGGTCGGCCGCGGTGATCTTGCCATTGGGTTTAATCTTCGCTATATGATAGATGCATTGCGACAGTTTAGAAAAGAGCCGATGGTGCGGCTCAAACTCAGCGGCCCCTATACGCCCATCGTGGTCGAGGCAGAGGGGCGCAGCGATTTTGCGCTGGTGTTGCCGGTTCGGCTCCGTGATGAAATGGCCGCCTGAGACTAAAAAGAAAATGGGCGATGCGCCCTCAAAAAATGAAAAGGAGACAGCAATATGAAAACTATCTACATTCCCAAGGGAGAAACTATCCGTTACGAATCTCTTGCGACGGAGCATCTGGTTGTTCACGGATGCCTTCAAGTGACCTGCGGCATCACGGCCAAAACGATTACAGGGTACGGAACAGTCCATGCCGGAACCGTGAATGCCGATGTGATTCGGGTCGATGATATGGACGCTGGCAGCATCGTCTGTAAGCGCCTGCTCGCTAAGCGTGTGCAGTCGCCGGAGGTCTTTGCCTCGGAGAGCGCCGCGGTATCCTGCTTTCTATCCTCTGCCTATGTAGAGACAGGAAAGCTGACGGTAACGCTTAGTGAGATCGACACAGTAAATGCCGCAGAGATCATTAACCTGACGCCGAAAAAGCGCACGCTTTTTGGTACGCTTCTTGCTTCCGCGTTCCGCTCGATCTGCACGGTATTGACGGTTCCTGGTCAAAAGGAACTGAAAGCCACGGCAGACGTCGATGATAATGTGCGAGAGGCTGTTGTTGAACCGGTGCAGGAAGAAAAGCAAGAATCTGTGGCAGCACAAGCTGCACCATGCGCGACAGAGGATATCGCCGAGCCTGAACCTGCGGATGAAGAACTCAATCGAATCGTCGGCATTTTCAAGCTGGCGCGTGAGCAGGGCTACACCCTCAAGCTCATCCCCGGTACGCCGGAGGAAAATGCACCCGTGTTCGATTTTGAGCATGAGCGTATCCTCCGCAACGCTGCGTAAGAGCCTATGCGGGAGATCAATGTGGTGAGCAGGGCACGGATCAGCGAGAATGGGAAATCCGTCCTCTATGAAAAGCGCTATCACGGTATCCTGACAGAAAACGGCTGCGTGCGGTTAAAAGCATACTGCGCCAAGCGCGTCCCGCTGGGGGCGGCAGGCACGGCTAAATCTTCACCGCAAGCCGAAGAGAATATGAAGAGCGCGGCATGAGCCGTGCGAAAAGAAGGCAAGGAACTGTATCTGTTCCTTGCCTTCTTTTATATCAATGATCGGAGGAATTGCCATGTCTATAAAATCACAGACGAACAATATGCGGCGGCTGGCCGCGCTGCTTAATTTCAATCTTTGCAATATCCATGGAAAAAAGGAGTGTGGTCCCAACGGGAGCAAGCAGGTCTTCCTCAATGTGGGAAAGGTTTTCCTGCGCGCCCTCGCAAGAGACCTCGGGCTTCACGATGTGACCGTTAGCAGCAACGCCGGCGGCATTGGTGTATCGGGAGAGTGCAGCTTGATCGGAATGTGGGCGAACGGCGGCCTTTATGTCTCCATTTCCCAGCCTGCCTGCGGCAGCGGTAAAGTGCTGCTCTACCGCACGGTGCGCCATAGCAGAGGCTATAAAGGCGGCTATAACCACTTTATCACCCGGCACGAACTTGAAAAATGGTCTTATGCCCATCTCTTAGATGCCCTTTGTGCATTGAGAAAGGACTGGGAATTTGATGAGCAAGCCGCTTGATTTAGAAACACAAAGGCCCTATGCCCTAGATCAGCTTACCCAACTTCAATCACAGATCATGCAATCAGCGCAGGGCATGGTCGTGCAGCGAGCAAGGATTGAAAAATACCGGCAGAGCGACTTGGTGGCGGCGCGGGATACCTACACAGAGCTAGAGCAGATCCGCAGGAACCTGACAGAGCAAATCACTGCCGCCCAGCTATTTCTGCTGGAAATGGAAGAGTACAAACTGGCATCTATGGCAGGACAGCTTTGCCGGGGGATGAGCGGCTTCAATCTCATGAGTACAGGCTACAAGCCAATCTATGAGGTGCTGAGCAGGTTCGCGGCTGCGTTCCCCACGGGACAAAAGACCAATGCCGCCGTGGTAGGTCGCCTGATGAACAACATCAAGCTGGGCTATTACCCTACCGATCCTGACAACATCTCTTTGATGCTGCGAGGTATCCGGTTCCCGGATGGTGTCACCACGAACCTCCTTGATCCATGCTGCGGCTGCGGTAAGGCTCTGCGCCAGTTGGCTCAGGGAAATAACTGCTATGCCTACGGCGTGGAGCTGGATGAGAGCCGTGCGGAAGAAGCGCAGACACGGCTCCACCGCGTCGGATTTGGCAGCTTCTTTTACAGCCGTATCAGCCATGAAGCATTTCATCTGCTCTTTTTGAATCCGCCGTACCTGTCTGTCATCAATGAAAGCGGCGGCCGGTCCCGGCGTGAAAAGCGGTTTTTGATCGAGAGTCTACCCACCTTGATGTATGGCGGACTGCTGATCTATGTCATTCCCTATTACCGCCTGACAGCGGACATCTGCCGTATTCTCGTTGATAATTTCGACGACCTCTCCGTCTGGCGCTTTACAGACAGCGAGTTTAAGCAGTTCAAACAGGTTGCTATATTCGGCGTCCGAAAGCACAGAGATACGGAATTGAAGGATACGCTCTGGCTGGAGCAGTTTGCGTGCAGCCCCGCCTCGATACCGCCTCTTGAGAAGATTGAGGAGGGACGCTATGCGCTTCCGGCACAGCCTTTGCAGGTCAACACCTTCAAGGGCGAGCGGTTCAACCAAAAGGAATTGGAGCAGCAGCTTCGCAAGTCTAACAGCTTCGCGCAGATGATGCGCCGCAGCGAGCTGGACAGCGGTGCCAAACGCCCACTTCTTCCACTCTCCATCAGCCAGATTGGGCTGATCGGAGGCTCCGGCATGATAAACGGCCTTATTGAATGCGACAGCCCTCACATCATCAAGGGCCGCATCGTCAAGGTTGTGCGCACGGAGAGCGAGGAGAAATTCAGTGCCAGCGGAAACCACCTTGGCAGCGAGGTAAAAGAAACCATCACAAATAAAATGATCTTCAATGTCCTGACGCCAAACGGCTTTAAGGCATTGACATAAAGAAAGGGGACCCACCTATTATGCAGTACAGACCGGTCCGGTTTCCCACCGGAGAAGTCCGCGCCACAACGGCTGCTTTGGCGAATGTCTCAAAAGAAAAGCTGATCCGTCTTGTGAATCGGCATATCCGCGGTGACTGGGGCGATACCTGTATGGCGGATCAAAAAGCCAATGAGCAGGCGATCCGCGATGAGGACCGTATCTTATCTTGGTATCAAATCAGCGGCAAGATCCGCATTCTGATCATCACGGAGGCAGACCGCTCGGCCACTACGATCATGCTGGCTGACGAATATTGATGAAAGAGGAAATGAAAATGAAATCTTTAGATATGGTGATTGTCGTTTCTATAAGCGGCCTCACCGGAACGGATGAATCCCTACGTTTACAGGCGTGGGGAACGGTAACGAACCTGTTGCGTCCGGAGCTCGGAAAGCTGTACCGACAGTTCAACCCATCAAATGGCGTGTGGGAGCATAAGATCTCCCGTCCCTTTGGAGTTGTACTCGGGAAACAGGAACCCGAGGTGTTTCGCCAGCTACTTGTGGCCGGCGAGGAGGCGCAGCGGGAGGCGGTTGCCTTCCATACTGCGGGAATGCTCCGTAAAGCGGATCTCGGTGGCGCGCAGAAGATCGGTGATATGCTGCTTTGCTCTACGGTTGTGGATGGCAGCGATCCCGAGCTGCTGGCGCACACGGTCTGGAACATTCTGATTCAAGAAGGAGCGCCTATCCCTGATTGCGGCATTTACTATGCCTCGCTCGGCCGGGCATCTGCATCTGAACAGGAACGCAGTGAGATTATGCAGAATTTGGACCAGTACGCCCTGTGCATGGTCAGCTTTGGGCAGGAGGCGATCAAGGATGCTTGAGTTTCATAGAGATCGCTTTGTGCAGTTACTCCATGAGGTACCTGCGAAAGAAACTATACTTTCCGAACCAAAGTACAGCCCTTACCTCCAGACGGTGATGGACACAGTAAAGAAAGATGGCGTATTGAACCTGGCTATGATCAACTGGTTGGCCTTTGAAATGGAGGAGGTCACACCTGAAGGCTTGAATGATATTTGTCGACGCACTGAAAGCAGCTGGATCGCAGCCTTGGCCGGCAATAGTAAAAAAGCGCAGACCTTCCGGCTACTGCATCGAACCTTCTTTTGAGGTGCGCCCATGTATGACAACGAATATGAATGGGATATTCTGCTTTTCTTGCGGATCCTAAAATATCTTCACACCAGCGATGCCGATATGGTCAACGCGATCATTCGGGATAACCCAGAGGTGGACGAGGAAGACCCTGACATGATCATGTACGATTTGCTGTGGGCTTTTTTTGATGAAGAACCGGAAGAAACAGATGATGAGTTTTACACCGTGCGCTTTAGTGACCAGAGCGTCGACCGTTTATACCAGTTGGGCTGCCAAGATGGAGATATTTTTTCATCGAAGTTTAGAATGTGGCAGGAAAAGATCAAGGATATATTTTTGTTTTATGTCGTTGGCGCATCCCACTCTGTCTTCGATGTTTCTTATCATTTTGGCGCAGATAGTGTCAAGTTCGACATTACACTTTCGCCGGATTGCTATGAGCCGCTCCTCTTCTTAAATTCAATTATCAATATGATCCTCTACTGTCAAAAGGAAATCAGGCGGCTGGAGGCTGAAAGAAATGAACAGCATCTTATTTTCAACGGGAAGGAGGCTGCGTAATGCCGCTTGTAAGAAAGGAATCGCCGGAGGAGGTAATCGTTCGGATCTCGCCGAGTCGAAATACCATCATTGTTCAGGAACGAAGTCCCGGCGGAGTCCTGAGTTACCGGGAGATCGACCCTGTCGAGTTTTACTTTGCCCTCAACGGCAGCTGCGTCGGGAATGAATACATCAGCAGTGGGTTCCTGCCGGAACATTGTCTTCATGTCTCCATGAGTTCCGTAGAACGCCGCTTCGTGATTTGGAACCCTGACCTGCGGGCGGATGTGATCTACCGGGACACGGAATATTTGGACTTTCCGCTGCCGCGGCTGGTTTTCGGACTTCGTGTTTTGGCCGACGGAAGGGTGGCAGAGTGTTCAATGGGGGTGGTCGCGGATGAGCCTCCAACGGAGGATACGCCCATGTTTTATTATCCTTTTTCCAACGTTTACGAAGACGAAAGGGTATGCACAGGCAATAACATCCTACCGCGATACAAAAAACTTTCAGCGTTGAAAAATTTCCCGAGGTATTTGCTGGGACTGCCCGACAATGACGATATGTTCTACTCCGCACATAATCAAAAGGGGCTTGACCACAAAGCGCTACTGGAACATCTCAAGGACAAGAACCCCGCCTACTACTATACGGACATTCTTGTCCCCAATGGCCGCACATTGGGTGATTTTATTCTTAGGGGGTAAAAAATTGACAGAAAAAGATACCAGAGAAATGCAGGCAGCGCTTGCAAAGCCCTTTGCTCCGGAGGATCTGGAATGGCGCCTGCAAAATACGATCGAGGAATCGATGCGGGGCATGGCGGTTCCCTATGTGACCAACCGCGCCATCCAAAATCGGCTGGACGAGGTCTGCGGCCCGGAAAACTGGTACAACGAGTTCAAGCCGTGGCACTCCAATGGAAAAAAGGACGCACAGCTCTGCGGTATTGCCATTTACTTTGAAGGCAAGGGCTTCATTACCAAATGGGACGGCGCTGAGGATTCGGACATTGAACCCATCAAAGGCGGCCTTTCCGACAGCATGAAGCGGGCTGCCTATCAATGGGGCATCGGACGTGTCCTCTATAGCCTCGACACCGTATGGGTGGACATCGAGCGCCGGGGACGCAGCTACATTATTAAGGCTAGTGAGCGGAAAAAGCTGGATGACGCTTATTTGAACGCGCTTAAAAAGCTGGGCCTTGAGCCTGCCGCAGCGAGCGGTATTCAATCTCTGCTGATGCCCAAAACCGCGCCGGAGCAGAAAGCCGCAGACGATAAGCAGCCGCCCTCCGCACCTGCACAGAATCAGCACAGCGGTGGGACAGCGCAGCAATCTGCTGAGCCCCAGAATCGCTCGGCGCAGCAGAAACCGCAGGCGGGTCCCAAAAAGCAGGAACATACTGCTGAATCCACCGGAAAAACCGTTCCGTTCCGCAATGCCGCGCAGGCTATGCCCGAGGAGGACATCTACACAGTTCTGGCCGCGAAGGTACAGGGCGGCATGAGCGGCAGCAATACGTTGGTCAATCTGGAAACGCCGGAGAAAAAGCAGACCTATGCCTATGTCCGAGGGGTACGTCCCGAGCTGACACCGGGCACGCAGCTTTCTCATGTGAGGCTCACGACCCGCAAGCAGGATACCGTGGTGTTCTGTGTGCTGGAGTCCTATGAGGTCTATCAGCAGGGCCAGCAGGCAGCATAAAAAAGCTGCCATGAGCCAAAGAAAGGAGCAGACAGTTGAAAAAGATCGAACAGTTTCAGATCACCAGTATGAGTATTTCCGGCTTTAAGTCCTATGAAAAACCTACGGAGTTGACCTTCGGCAATCCGACCGTCATCACCGGGGGAAATGGCCGGGGGAAAACCAGCATTGCGGACGCCATCGCATTTGCCGTGACCGGTCTCCCGCTTTTTGGAGAACGCGGTCTTGACCGGCTTCACAACGAGAAAAATCCTGATGTGGCCATCCAGATGCGCTTTGTGGATGAGAATGGGATCACCCATGAATTGACCCGTATCCGCCAAAATAACGATATGTCCATCTATTACGACGGTCATACTATCCGTCAGCTTGATTTGGCTGACCTCTTCGGGGAGCGGGACGTGTTTCTCTCTATCCTAAACCCCCTGTATTTTATCGAGGAGTTGGGGACGAACGGTAAGAATCTTTTGGAACGGTATCTACCGTTCATTCCGCAGGAGACAATCCTTGCACAGCTCCCAGGTGCGGTGCAGGCGTCCTTAAAGGATGAGGTAATCCTTTCGCCTGACACCTATCTCAAGGGACGGCGTGCAGAGATCCGCGAGTTGGATGAGCGTATCACCTATCTCAGCGGGCAAAAGGACCTGGCAGCAACCCAAAAGAAGCAGCATGAAACGATGTGGGTGGAGATTTCGGAGGGCATTACAGCCCTTCAGAATGAGATCGCGGCATTGGCGGAAAAACAGTTTGCCGGCCTCGATACTGCCAAAATGCAGGAACGGCTCGTCGAACTGAGCCAGCGCTACGATGAGATGGCCCGTGATGAACGCGGCGACACGGTGCAGCAGCAAAAAGAGCTTCACGCGATGCGTGAAAAGATCGTCCGCAGACAGGCCGAGCAGTATCAGTCCAAGTTTACCGAACCGCTGGCGGAGATCACGGCCAAGGTCAATGACCTGGGTGCGCGGTATAAGCGGGAGGCCGTGGCATACAAGGCTTTTCATGCCGGTATGGACTGCCCCACCTGTCACCGCCGCGTGACGGAGGAAACGCTGCTTGAGGTGCAGGCTGCGCTCAAAAAAACCATTTCTGAACTGTATGCCGCCGGAACAGAGCAAAAGGGGCAGCTTACAGAGCTTCAGGAACTGGACAAAAAGGCCAGAGAAACCTTCGAGGCCTTCAAGGAAGCTGATCTACGCAAATGGGCGGAAGACGCTGCCGAACTGGAGCGGCGCTGCGCGGAACAGTCAGAAAACGGCTCGCAGGCTGCTGAGTCACTGCGCAGTGAGATACAAAACCTGACGGCGGAGCTGGAATACGGCAATTTGACGCAGGCAGAGTATGACCGCCTGCGTGAGTGCCGGGAACAGTGCCGTGAGTTGGAGTCCAAACTCTCTGCGCTGAATGAGATGGCATCTGCACAGACGCCTGACTTTGACCGTGAGATTCGTGAGGCGCAGGAGACCATCAGCAAAATCAAGCGCACGATGACGAATGTGATTTCGTATGTCAGCAAGCGGGCCGAGCTTACTTTTTCACAACTTAAAATGAACCGCGTGGAAATTTCCCTCTACGATGTGGTGAAATCCACGGGCGAGGTCAAAGATACCTTCAAGTTTACCTACAGCGGCCGCCGTTATGACCGGCTCTCTCTTTCCGAGAAGATCCGGGCAGGCATGGAGGTGTCGGAGCTGATAAAGCGTCTCACAGGGCGCAATTACCCCGTCTTCGTGGACAACATGGAGTCCGTGGATGACCTTGCCAATGTACGTCCCACAGGACAGATCATCATGGCAAAATGCGTGAGCAATGCGCCGCTGCAGGTGAGGCCTATCAAACCTATTGTTTTCGCGGAGCAGCGTGCCGCCTGATAGGGGGTGATCCCGTTTGGCCGTCCGACAATATGATAAGATCCCTATCGTGGAAACGGCCAGACGGTGTGGGCTTGTCCTCGACTCCCGAACGCTGCGGCGAACGGAGGTCGAGGCAAGCTGCCCCTTCTGCCATGACCACGGACCGGGAAAATACCATCTGAGCCTCAATACCGACACAGATCAGTACCGCTGTAACCTTTGCGGGGCCCACGGCAACAGCGTGAGCTTGTATGCAAGACTTAAAGGGATCAGCAATAAAGAGGCCTATTTGGAATTGGTGCGGGAGACAAAGGTGTATCCTTTGCCCCAAACGCCGACTCCCCAAATGAAAGAGCGGCAGCCTGTTTCACTGGAGCAGCGCCACGCCGCATATACGGATATGCTGGAGCACTTGACTCTTCTTGACCGGCACGGTGAAAACCTGCTGGGAAGAGGCTTATCCGAAGATCGCATCCGAGAAAACGGATACAGAAGTATGCCCGAGACTGAACGGGGTCGTCGGCTTTTGGCCGACCTGCTCCGCTCCCGCGGGCATGACCTGCGCGGCGTTCCCGGCTTTCGCACCTACTATGGCGAGTGGACGCTCTCTGGGCCGAATGGGTTCCTAATTCCGGTTCGGAATAAGGACGGGCTCATACAGGGGCTTAAAATCCGGCTCGATGAAGCGGACCGTCCCAACCGAAAGTACCGCTGGCTCTCCAGCCGCAGCCTGCCGAACGGCACTCGCAGCTATTCCTGGGTTCATGTAACTGGCGACCGCTCAAGGAAACGGGCCTTTTTGACAGAGGGACCGCTCAAGGGCGATGTGGCCAGCTATCTTGCAAAGGATGCGCTGTTTATCTGCATTGGCGGTGTCAACGCGCTCAATGGGCTGACCGATACCATCCGGGAGCTTGGCGTTCATGAGGTCGTGGAGGCAATGGACATGGATCAGATGACAAATTCAAATGTCCGAAATGCTGTTTTTGCCATGCGTAAGGAAGTGCGGAAACTACCGGGTATCCGCTACTCAAAATATTCTTGGAACCCAGCCTACAAGGGAGTGGACGACTACCTTTTGAGCCGGGTGGCGACGATGTAAAGGAGAAACGATGTTAACAGAACAAGAAACAGCACGAATCAGAGCAAAAATCCGAAAAGAGCAGTATTGCATTACGCTCGACCAGATGAAGCGGTATTTCAAGGCTCATCAGCACGCACGGGAAATTGATGACAAAAAAACGATGGAAAAGATCGAGTACCATTTGACCTACATCAATTTTCATTATGAATGCGGGCTGCTCATATCCGGGCAGTATGATAAGCTGCCGGAAGTAATTAAAAACTGGTGAGGGAACTCACTGTGAAGAAAGGATAATCTATAATATGGATAAAGTCATAAACATGAATGAACTTATCGGTGCGGCTGCTGGTGATCAGCAGCACATGCTAGGAAAATTCCTTTATTTCTCCCTGACAAACCTGCTGGTGGATAAGGACGAGTTATCCCGCCTGTGTGAGAGCATGGGAATTCCGTACAGCGGCAGCAACCGGCTTTCCGTGTCAGATGCCTTCAGGTCTGCCACGGGCGATATCCGGGAGCGCATCCCTGTTACGGAGAATGGCGAGACAAATATCTACCTTGCCTACTGCCGGGATAATAAGCACACCCCCAGTGTTCTCTCCCGCGAACTGGTAAAGGAGACGCTGAATCGACAGACGAATCAATACGAAAAGCTGGCAAATATCAGCTATGACAAGGCGGATGGCATTTTCCGCAGCGACAATATGGTCTACGATTCTGCGGTGGATGTGCCCATGTGCTGCCGGCGTGCAGAAGAGCTCTTTGAACTCTATCAGCGCTGTGCCAACCGCAAGCAGATCGAAACAATATGCCTCAATTACCTGCGGTCTCTTGAGGCCACCAAACTGAGCGTCAATGGTCACATGTATTTTGTCCCCCGTACCCATATGGACCAAGTGGACATTTTTGAGGATTTTATCACGCTCCTCAGCGGTCTCAACAAAAGAACGACGCCTTTGATTGTCAACAGCTTTTATATCATTGACGATGCAAAGCAGCGTGAAAAAATGACAGAAGAATTTTATAATGCAGTCAAAAAAGAGATTGCAGTGTATCAGGAAAAGTGTGATTATCTCATCAAAAGCAACAGCCAGAGCCCCGCGGTCATGGAACGCTGGGTATTGAAGGTGCAGGCTTTGGAGGAGAAAAAACGGCACTACGAAGGTGTACTGCAACGAGAACTGCGTGGGCTGGACGATGAGTTTTCTATCCTTAGGCTTCTATCACAGGAGCTTCAAGTAAGGTCGAACAGCATCCGCAACTTGCGATTTCGGCAAAAGGCAGCATAAATAAATGTCAGCGGAGGTATCGACACGTGATGTCGATACCTCCACCATTTTTTGCACACAGCGGAAACTAATACAATATTTACAAGGAATAAGGCTGAATGGTTGTGCTTGGCTATATAGTTCAATTGGGAGAACACCCCGTGTTTGCTATTGATGCGGCGCTTAGTCAGATGGGAATTTTGCACATATCTAAAAGCAGGTATTTAGTCAAAACGATAAAATGAAATATTCTTACTGAAAATTGCAAGTAAAAGCACTTCTTCTGCATTTATTAGGTAAAAGCAAAAATTTTTATCAAGGATATACAGAAGGGGGTGATTTTATGAAAAGAATTGTAGCAGCAATGCTCCTTACTCGTTGGTAAGACGATGGCACAACCTGCCGCCGTCGGCAACGGTACCTTCGATAGGCCTCTTAGTAGCAAAAACTGTCTATAAACTGAAAATAAGCAATAATCTGCAGATGAAAAAGGAGAGATGATCCCATGAAAAAAGTTATAAAAAGAGGTTTAGATCTTATTTTATGCGCAGCACTCATTTCATCTATTTCATTTTGCTTTGCATGGAGTGATGTTTCACAATATGCAGATACAGACGTTATGGAAATGAGCTTATCCGACTTGGCATCTTTACGAACGGTGGACTCTCGCATTAAAGATCAACTGTCAGAGACGCAGCAAGATTATGATTTCCTTTTGCAGTATTCTTCAAGTTCTGCTATGTTAAATGAGTGGACGGTATATGATTTACAAACCGCAGCATCTGTTATTAAAACAAATAACCTTACGTTTGAGCAAGCAAACACTTTAATATCGAGTTGGAAAACTGCAACTCCCTCGGCTGAAAATGAAATAGATTTGGAATATGCATCGATTCTTTGCAAAGATCCGCTATCATGCATTGAAGCGAAGGAATCTCCGGTGCCTATGTCATATTCTGGAGATGTGATAACATATGTAAATTCCTCAGATAAGACCGGGTTACACTACATGGTTCGGACTGTAACAGGAGGATATTACAAGGCAAGTGGAACATTTACTTTACCATCAGTTAATCTTAAAAGCAGCTTGTCAGATCCTGATGTACCCTATGGCTTTTTTGGAATATACGTAAGTGATAAAATAGGCTTAGATTTAGGAACCTATTATCTTCAAAAAGACGGTGTATGGGGTTTCGTTATTAGTGGATATATTAAGAATTCGGCCGGAGGGTATGCGCATTACTGGAGACCATCTTCAATCAAGTATTCGCCAAGTCAGCTATCGTCTGTAAATTTAGTTGCAACGATCACAAAGGGCAGTGCATATGATACCGTTACTCTTAAAATCATTAATGGTGTATCGTGGGCGGTTATTGACACAATAACGCTCAATACAAACGAAAGCGGTTATGATTCATCATTTAAAAAAGTAGTAAGTGGTGCAAGCACATCGTACGTAACATCAAATTATACAAATCTGTATTTTAACCGTGAAGTATGCTTGGCATATGCTGCACAGTCCAATCGTGCACCAACTGGTACGACAATTCTAAATGCGCGTTGGTCCCTGGTTTATCTTTATACCCCGTCAAATAGCTATGGATTATGGGGAACAGCGGCAACGACATTTGCACATAGAACTGCTCAGACGAGCACACTTGCAAACAAGGTTTCCGTAAGCATTACGACAAAATGGAGCGAAGATATCACAAATATACTATATCAGTAGTCTTTTAATGAAAAAGAGGCATGCTCATGGAAAGAAACGGAATAGACAAACTCAAAAAAGCCTGCATAATACTCCCGTTGGTCGTTGCGGTCATATTCAATTCCAGTGTTGCGGCTATTGATCGTGAGAACAATTCTAAACTGAGCTGCGGAATAGATTCCTATTATGTGAAAGATATGATAGCTCAAGACGATCATATATGGCTTCTTTTGCATGATAGCTCGATAGGCAAAGATGCAGTAGCCTGTATAAATGAAAAGACGCTTGAATTGCAG
>ENA-OQRB01000346-OQRB01000346.1-human-gut-metagenome-genome-assembly--contig:-NODE-346-length-32879-cov-22.384170_pt1 | contig 32879 bp, 24 predicted proteins | sample MGYA00243235_ERZ505100 | MGnify/ENA primary metagenome ERZ505100 (study PRJEB26097, sample SAMN02712145) | human gut metagenome | biome: Gut microbiome | host: Homo sapiens | place: Denmark...
TCATTGACAAAAGCAGGCTTATTGCGTAAGGTTCTTATATCGAACTCACGTTAATTGTAGGCTTATTCATATCTCATTGATTTTGCCGGGTGGACCGTGGCAACCAGACAGCTTGGAGCTATAAGCACCAATAGGCTTATAAGCAGTGTGCCGATATTAATAAGCAATATTATTGGGATGTTGAATTCTACAGGTACGGTGCTTACATAATAAGTTGCCGCGTCAAGTTTTACTAAGCCTGTGTATTTTTGCAATACCACGAGACCTATGCCGATGATATTTCCCCAAAGCAGTCCCCTGCCAATTACGAAAGCACCAAACCATAAGAATACTCTTGCAATGGCTTTGTTGCCCGAGCCAAGGGCCTTGAGTATGCCTATCATGCCTGTACGTTCAAGAATGATTATGAGCAAGCCTGAAATCATTGTGAAGCCTGCAACGCAGAGCATAAGCGCCAATATTATCCAAACGTTAAGGTCGAGCAGGTCGAGCCACGTGAAAATTTGCGGATATGCGTCAATGATTGTTTCCGACGAATAAGTTTCGCCATACCTGTCGATTGTACGGTTTACTTTATTGACGAGCAAGTCTTCGACTGTATTTATTTCATTAAAATCGTTTACCGTTATTTCTGCTCCGCTGGCTTGTCCCTGTTCCCAACCGTTAAGACGGGTTGTTGTATACAGGTCGGTATAACATAACGAATTGTCAAATTGTGCCAAGTTCGTTTGGTATATTCCTTCTATGGTGAACCTCCTTACACGCACGTCGCCGTTATCAACGAAATAAGCAAACACCCTGTCGCCGGAGTTTAGCTTTAACTTATCGGCCATGACCTTTGAAATCAGCAGTTTGCCGGAACTTGCGCTATCGCTGAAAGCCGGTATACTGCCGCTAATTAAGTTAGTGTGGATAAAGGTTGTGTCGTATTCTTGCGCAATGCCCTTGAATGCAACTCCTAGGAAGTCATCATCAGTTTTGAGTATTCCTTGCTTTGTGGTGTAACGTTGAACGTGCTTTACGCCAGCTGTAGACTTTAGCACCTTCATCATACTGTCTGTCATGCATACGGGGCGTGCCTCACGACCATGTAACGACATGAAGTTCGCAACGTTGATATGACATCCGAATCCAACAGCCTTGTCACGAATAGTATGTTTGAATCCGAACACAATGCTTACTGATACAATCATCACGGCTAATCCGATAGCCACGCCAGCGGTAGCTATCCGTATGGCCGGCCGGCTCACTTTTTTTCCGTAGCCGCCAGACTTGTATATCCGTTTTGCTATGAAAAAAGACAGTCCTGTCATGCTTCGTCCTCCCTTCCAGGATATGCTTCGAGGGCTTTCCGTAAAACGAGGAGCGCCCTGTTAAGGTCATCCTTATTCAATACGTATGCTATACGCACTTGGTTCTTGCCGGCTCCGGGCGTTGTGTAAAACCCTGACGCCGGAGCCATCATTACGGTCTCGCCCTCATAGTTGAATTCTTCGAGACACCAACGGCAAAACTTCTCGCTATCGTCAACAGGCAGTTTTGCCACTGTGTAAAATGCGCCCATAGGTATTGGTGAATATACTCCAGGAATACGGTTAAGCCCGTCTATAAGGCATTTCCTGCGTTCCACGTATTCGTCATAAACACATCGATGGTATTCCTCGGTAGCGTCGAGCGATGCTTCGGCGGCTATTTGCCCTATTAACGGTGGTGAAAGCCTTGCCTGGCAAAACTTCATTACTGCCTTTCTCACTTCGGCGTTTTTAGTCACAAGCGCACCTATGCGTATGCCGCACTCACTATACCGTTTGCTGACCGAGTCAATAAGCACGACGTTCTGTTCAATACCCTCCAGATGGCATGCGCTGATATAAGGCGAACCGGTGTAGATATATTCCCGGTAAACTTCATCGGAGAATAAGTATAAGTCGTGTTTTTTCACCAAGTCGCGTATTTGGTGCATTTCCCGCCGCGTATAAAGATACCCGGTCGGATTGTTGGGATTGCATATCAGGATGGCACGTGTGCGGTCATTAATAAGCTCTTCGAATTTTTCAACACGTGGAAGCGAAAAGCCTTCTTCGATAGTAGTAGTTATGGTACGTATTTTCGCACCGGCAGACACTGCGAAAGCCATGTAGTTGGCGTAGGCCGGTTCAGGGACTATTATCTCGTCGCCCGGATTCAGGCATGACATGAAAGCGAACAGTACTGCTTCACTGCCGCCGCATGTTATTATAATGTCGTCAGCTGTAACATTAATATTATATTTTTTATAATAGTCCGTCAGTTTCTCCCTATAACTAAGATATCCTTGCGACGGAGAATATTCAAGCACCTTGCGGTCTATATTGCGTATGGCGTCCAATGCTACTTGAGGGGTGGGCACATCGGGTTGGCCTATGTTGAGGTGGTAAACTTTGATACCCCTGTTTTTGGCTGCTGCAGCTAATGGTGCCAATTTTCTAATAGGGGATTCGGGCATTTCCAGCCCCCGCACTGATATTTGTGGCATGTGGTATTTCCTCTTTATATTAAAACTGTGCAAATTTACAAAAAACAAGCAACTTTATTGATAGATTGCAAGAAAAAGTGAAAATTAGTGACAATGTACTGGTAAAATATGGTTCTACAATTTACATCTTAGTCTTCCCCAATCAGCGTCCTAGAGTTCTTGATTAATCATTTTCTTGGTTTTATGATAGTGAATCCAAGCCGGTGGGCTGTTCCGTTTTTGCTTATTGAATATATTGAATAGCACCCCGGTTTCAGCTTGTTAATTTCAACTTTTCCGTCAGTATTGTATTTGCTTGTCGCGACGATGTTTCCAGCTATGCTTTTGAATGCGACATAGCCTGTCGTAGCGTTGCGTAATTTGTTAGGAATCAGTATCTTGCCTCCATCGTTAGCAAGCATGTGGGCTTTCGCATCAATGTTTTTGTCCTTGATTCCGTTAAAAGTAATTGGTGCGCTCTCGTTTCCGTATCTGTCAATCGAAGTAACGGCAAAGTTAAGATTACGTTTTGTGTCAATTGAAATATAATTATCCTTGAGGTTTGTTGCAAGCAGATTCTTTGGATTGTTTATGTCAACGTTGGTTTCTTGGCTTGCGTATACGTTGAATTTAATTCCGCCTTCGGGCTGACTGGCTGGTACATCCCATGTCAGGCATAAATACTTGTCCGTATGAATGACTTTGAGGCCTGAAGGCTTCTGTATTTCCTTTCCATCAGAGCGTTTCATTGGAGGTACAAGGGAAGGATAAGGGCAGAAAGTTTGTTTTACGTAAGAATAGAGCCCTTTTATATTGTCTGTCAGGAATTTATTGCGGAAAAAGGCGAATCCAGATTTCGTTGCACGTAAAAGATTCATTTGACGTTCTATCTCAGACAACTGCCAGCCGCCTTCTTTGTCGGAAAGCATGTAAGCGGCAAGTCCACCAGCCAAGTGTCCGCCGTAAGTGTTTTCAGCCCAGTCCAAAGCGAAAGGGACAAAGTCTGAGTTGCGGAAATAAATCATTGGGTAAAGCTGGTCAATTAGTCCGTTGCGCAACCATCCTTGTGCGTCCTGTCGTCCTGTTCCGAGGGCACTCCATCCATTGCTTGTGCGTCTGGGTAAGTCAGAGTATTTACCTATTGCCGCGCAGCTAAGTTTTACCCATGGTTTTACGGTAAGTACCGATCTGCGTACTGCACTGACTATGGCCGTAATGTGTTCGTTATACCTATGGGCTGAATAACGGTATGCTTCAGGATAACGTATGTAGTCAAGGTGTATTCCGTCAATGTCGTAATTTGTTGTTATTTCTTTGCATAATGAAGCCATATAACTTGCCGTATGTGGATTTGCTGGGTCCATGTATCCTTGGTCCCCTTTTTTTATTATAAGTTTCGGCATTTTCCTGCGCAATGCCTTACAGCCGTACGAGTTCCATTTCCCGACCGGAATTACTACGACCCATGCGTGTATTTCCATTCCGCGTTTGTGGCACTCGTCAATGGCAAAGGCTAGTGGGTCGTAGCCAGGACTGCGCCCGTATGTACCTGAAAAGCATTCGTCCCACGGCTCAATGGCTGACGGATAAATTACCGTCGCACGTATGCGTGTTTGAATAAGTACAGTGTTGATGTTAGCTGCCTTAAGTTTGTCGAGAATTGATATTAATTCTTCCTTTTGCCTATTTATTGCAGTTGTGTTTAGGTGTGTGGGACGCCGTGGCCAGTCCAGTCCGCTGAGTGTTGTCAGCCATACTGCTCTTAATTCGTATTTTGGATAGTTTGAAAATATTTGTTGGGCTTTGCTTGTGTATCCTGTCATAAAAAACAATAATATAAGCATCAGCCGCGCTGATAATAAGTTATTTTTGTATGTCATTCTTGTTTGATTCATGCATCGAAAATCAAAATTAATTGCAAAGTTATAGCTTATTTTTGGGAATCCAAATTATTTTACTACTTTTGCATTTAAGTATTAAGAGTTGGATTCACATGGCAATAGTGTGAAACTTGTCATCGAAAGCAAGAAATGAATGTTCCGTGTGAGATGTAGATAAACAGTTTCAGCGTAGTGATTAAAACAATAAACAAAATATTAAGAGATATATGTATTCAGTCGACGAATTAGAGGACAGGTTGATTGACCTGGCTTTTGCAGAGGACATAGGTGATGGTGACCATACGACGTTATGTTGCATACCGGAGGACGCAGTGGGCAAGTCGCACTTGTTGATAAAAGAAGATGGTATTCTTGCCGGAGTGGAAGTTGCTAAGCGTGTATTTGCCCGTTTTGACGATACGTTGAAAGTTGAAGTTTTCATGGACGACGGTTCAGAAGTGAAGAAAGGTGACATTGCGATGCTTGTCACAGGCAAGACCCGTTCGCTGCTCCAGACGGAAAGGCTCATGCTTAATATAATGCAACGAATGAGTGGCATTGCTACAACAACAAGGAAATATGTAGACTTGTTAAAAGGTACTAATACGAAAGTGCTTGATACTCGTAAGACTACTCCAGGCATGCGTATGCTCGAAAAGCAGGCTGTCAAGATTGGTGGCGGAGTAAACCATAGGATAGGTTTGTTTGACATGATATTACTTAAAGACAATCATGTCGATTTTGCTGGTGGCATTAGGAACGCTATCGACAAGTGCCATAAATATCTTGACGAGAAATCGCTTAATCTGAAGATTGAGATTGAGGTTCGCAATTTTGACGAGCTTGAACAAGTGCTCGAAAGGGGTGGTGTGGACCGTATAATGCTTGACAATTTTACGGTGGCCGATACTAAGAAGGCTGTTGACATGATTGCAGGGAAATATGAGACCGAGTCAAGCGGTGGTATAACGTTTGACACGATACGGCAATATGCCGAATGCGGTGTCGACTTTGTTTCAGTCGGCGCTTTGACACATTCTGTAAAGTGTCTTGACATGAGTTTTAAGGCATGTTAGCTTTTTATCCTGTTGGATGGTAAATAAGTAATTAGGTGTATCTGCTGTTTTACGGCTATAATGCCTTAAAGCAGCAGATATTTGATTTGAAACAGATTAACTTTAAAACCACGCTTTGTAGTGCTAAATCTGATATATTCATTGCTCCTGGTTTCGTCGCTGGCGTTCACTCCTCCAGTCAATTATCCGATATCGCTTGCCGGGAACTTTGGCGAGCCTCGTCCCAATCATTTCCATGGCGGCATAGACGTAAGGACAGGAATGGTTGAAGGTAAGCCTGTCTTTTCCGTTTACGATGGTTACGTCAGTCGTGTTACAATTGGCCTGGATGGTTTTGGTATTGCCGTGTATGTAAGACACCCGGGGGGTACAACATCAGTTTATTGCCATTTGAAAAAGTTGGTTCCGCAGTTGGCAGCTATTGCACGCAAGTGGCAGTACCAGCATGAGACATGTTTTGCCGATGTACGGCTTAGGCCGACCGATTTCCCGGTTGCAAGCGGTCAGTTCATTGCTGTAAGCGGCAATACGGGAGCAAGCCGTGCTCCTCATTTACATTTTGAGATGCATGATACGAAGACGTGGAGTTTCCTTGACCCTTTGGATTATCTAAAAGATTATGTTACTGACACTACGCCTCCAATAGCCCATGCTTTCATGGCGTATCCGGTTGAGGGTGAGGGCGTTTTCTGTGGTTCAGACCGTAAGCAGAATTATGGTTTCTCGTCAACAAGGCTTACGCGCACGTTTACTGCGTGGGGTAAGGTGGGTTTTGGTCTTTGGGCCAACGATTATATGGAGGGGAGTTTTGGCATATTGGGAGTGCGCAGGACGACACTGACTGTTGACGGGAAACTCGTGTTTGAAAGCGATGTAGACAGCATTCCTGTGATGTGTAACCGCATGGTTAACTCATGGGGTGATTATTTGCATTATTGCCGTTCGGGCGTGTGGTATATGAAATCTTATGCCGATTTTGGTAATACATTGCCTATCTTGTGCCATTACACGCCTGACCGTGGCGTTGTGTTGTTTAATGAGGAGCGTGATTATAATCTGGAGTATACCGTTTCCGATGTTTTCGGTAATTCACGTAGCTATACGTTTACCGTGCGAGGAGTGCCTCAACGTATTCCTGTGAAAAAGCCTGCCAGTGCCATGAATTTAATGTCTTACAATAGGACTAATGTATTTCAGCGCCCAGGGCTAACGTTGGTGTTGCCGCAGGGTGTGCTGGCCGGTGATGTCGAATTGGCACCGTCGGTCAAGGATGGCGTTCTTTCAAAGGAATGGCGTTTTTATAATGAATCGCATCCTCTGTTCTCGTGGGCCAACATTAATATAAAGCTTGAAGCCGACGTGCCAGACCCAAGGAAGTTGTACATAATATCGAAGCAATATTCCGACCGTTACATGGGCGGCACATTCAAAGACGGGTGGGTTACGGGACGCATACGCGACCTAGGCTTGACTTACACTATTGGTTATGATGACGAACCGCCGGTATTGATGCAACCGCAGATCGTAAATGGAACCTTGCGTGTAGCTGCCTACGACAAGAAGAGCGGTTTGAAAGCACTGAAGGCATACGTTGACGGACGATTTGTCTTGTTCGAGAGGCAAGACAAGTCGAACATATACGTGTGTCGTTTGGTAGATGCACCGGTGAGACGTACCAATCAGAGCCATGTGTTGACTGTAACCTGCGTGGACAATCGTGGAAACGAATGCGTGCGGAAAATCCAATTTAACTATTGATCGTGTAAAACATAAAATGTAAAGAAAATATGAAAAAGATTTTATTAACCGTAGCCTTGCTGGCCATTGCTATTGCCGGACAGGCGTGCACAAATTTCATTGTAGGCAAAAAAGCTAGTGCTGATGGTTCCGTATTTTGTACATACAATGCCGACGATTATGGCATGTTCATAGGATTGTGCCACTACCCAGCTGGTAAGCATCCCAAAGGTCAAATGCGCCAGATTTATGATTGGGATACAAAAGAATACCATGGCCAGATACCGGAGGCGGAAGAGACTTACAATGTCATTGGAAACATTAACGAATATCAAGTAACAATTGCTGAAACTACTTTTGGCGGCCGTCATGAAATGGTTGATACTACGGGCATACTCGACTACGGGTCGCTGATATACATCGCATTGCAGCGTTCAAAGACCGCGCGTGAAGCCATAAAGGTAATGACCACGCTCGCAGAGACATATGGATACTGCTCTGAAGGTGAAACATTTTCGATATGCGATCCTGAAGAAGCATGGATAATGGAAATGATGGGCAAAGGTCCTGGCAGCAAAGGCGTAGTATGGGTGGCCTTGCGCATACCCGACGATGCTATTTGTGCCCACGCAAACCAAAGCCGCATAAGGACGTTCAATCAAAAAGATAAGAAAAATGTTATGTTTTCAGCCGACTGCATAGACTTTGCCCGTCGAAAGGGCTGGTACAGTGGTCGTGATGAAGATTTCAGCTTTTGCGAAACATATGCATATCCAGACTTCTCTGGACGCCGTTTCTGTGAAGCTCGTGTATGGAGCTTCTTCAACCGCTTCGCTTCTGGCATGGACCGTTATCTGCCATACGCCGAAGGAAAGGTTAAAGACGCCGAACCTATGCCTTTGTGGATTGTTCCGGAAAAGAAGCTGACGCTGTCCGACATGCGTGCTGCTATGCGTGATCATTATGAAGGCACACCTTTTGCGCTTGATGCTGACCCGGGGCAAGGTCTTTGGGGAATGCCATACAGGCCTACACCTCTTACTTACAAGGTTGATGGTAAGGAATATTTCAACGAGCGTCCTACTTCGACTCAACAGTCAGGTTTTTCTTATATTGCTCAGTTGCGTTCTTGGCTGCCAAGGCAGATAGGAGGTATTATATGGTTTGGCAACGATGACGGCAACATGGTAGCATACACGCCCGTGTATTGTGGTAATACTGTCCAGCCGGAGTGTTATAACACTCCCGGTGCAGACGCACTGACTTTTAGTGACAAGAACGCATATTGGGTATGCAATTGGGTTAGCAATATGGTTTATCCTCGCTATTCATTGATGTTCGGTTCTCTGAAGTCTGTTAGAGATTCTCTTGAAGCTGATTATGATAATGCATTGCCAGATATTGATGCTCATGCTGTAGAGTTATACAGTAAAAGTCCAAAGCAAGCCATAGAATATTTAAGTGTTTATAGTTGTGATAAGGCCCAACAGATGCTATTACGTTGGAAACAATTAGCTTATTATCTAATTGTAAAGTATAACGATATGGTTATTAAACCAGAAAAAGACGGTCATTTTACACGTTCCGCAACAGGACTTGGTTCTTCAGTTGAACGTCCTGGTATTCCTGAGCATGCTGCAAGAGAAATTGTAAAATCTACGGCAGATAAATATTTAGTACCAATAGAGGAATAATTTTTATTCATTTAACGCCTTGTTGTAAATGTTGCAACAAGGCGTTTTGTTAAATGTATGTTATGGAGAAATATCCGGCTCCTGTGTTGGTTGACAGTATGCATCAATGGCAATGCCTCTTGATAAAAATTTTTATTGTTACATTTTCTTGCTGATGGTTAATTATATCAGATTGAAACTATAATCAATAGTTATGTTCGATGTTGGTGGATATGGTGAAAATTAATAATAAGTAAAGATTTTTTAATTTTTGAGCATGTAATTTTATTAAATTGTAAAATTAATTATAGTAAACCTCTTATGGGTGTTAAAATCTGATATAATATTCAAAATAAATTTAAATTATAGTATTGATTGTTACAACTCATTAAAATTTAATGTATTTTTGGAAAATGAATATTAACAACATAAAATCTGATAAGTTTATTAATAATTATACTATGAGAAACAATTGTATTTTAAGTTTTGCCGTTTTGTTAGCGATGGTAGTGTTTTTTGTTTCATGTGAAAAATATACTGCTGATGAAGAGTTTGATTTGTCTGAAGCCAATAGCACCTTGGTTGTACGTACTTGTCTGGCTCCTAATGAGGTGGGTTTGGATGAGTCTGCAACAATTAGCTATCCTGTAAATGTTTTTGTGTTTAACGAAAAAGGTGCGTGTGTCGAAGTGTCTGTAATTGGGTCTGAAGCAGAGAACTTATCACTTAAACTTCCAGAAGGAAGTTATAATATTTATGCTATTGCTGGTGCGGATGATAATTCTTATTATATTCCGACAAAAGAGAATGCGACAAAAGAATCTCCTATAATCTTAAAAGACGGTTCTAAACACGAAGACTTAATGTCAGCGTATAGTAATGTCGTATTGGCAAATGGAGAGGAGAATACGCTTACTTTGTCATTGGAACGTAAGGTTATGATGATTGAATCTGTATCAATGACTAATATACCAGATGACGTGACGGCGGTATCTGTATCAGTAAGCCCTTTGTATGAAAAACTGCTGCTTGACGGCAGTTATTTGGGTGAAAATGGTGTAAGCACAATTAATTTGGTTAAAGATGTTGATGGAACATGGAAAAATAATTCTGAAGTGTATTTGCTTGAAGCTGCAGATAATGCCACACTTAAAGTTTCATTGTCAAGGGGTGATGATGTACATAGTTATTCATATTCTTGTGCTGAACAGCTTAAGGCTAATAATAAGATTCATATTAATGGTACTTATGGAGGAGATGAAATAAAGGTAAGCGGTACGATTACTGGTGCAACATGGGCAGGACAGATTGATGTTAATTTTACTTTTAATAATGAAGAAGTTACCCCTCCGTCAACAGGTAATGCGCCTGAAGTTGGAACTTTGTATAATGATTGTTATGTCCTCAAATCAGACAATTCGAGTAACAAGACTGTAGTTACTCTAATGAGTACATGTTATTGGAATAAATTGGAGTTTGTAAAAGATGATCAAGAGTCATTAAAAGAAGCGATTGCTGCTGCCTTTTCTAAATTTACAGTTGAAGGTATTGATAGTTGGCGATTACCTACTTTAGATGAACTTAGATATATTAAGGAACACATTGAAGAAATTAATCAAAAGTTAGATGAAAATGATAAGGAGATTTTCAATATTGATTTTTATGGTATTTATTCATATTATTTTTTGGATGAGGATGGGTTGATAAAGGTTTATTGTCCTTATAGGGACGAAATTGAAGATTCCCCTAATTCAGGACTTGCATCATATGTCCTTCGTGCTTTTTCAACGGTAGAGTTTGTTGAGTGATATTAATAAATGAATTTGTTTTTGAATAATTGAATTAGAGTATTGTTATTGTCGATCAATGTAAAGGCAAAATTTTTAGTATTAAATCAATAAAGAATTTGAAAAGTTGTCAACTTTATTTTGTATTTCTCAAAATAATAATTACATAAAAATTTTGTCTTTACATATTAATACATTAACTTTGCGGACGTACTCAAAAGGTGGTGCCTGATGACAAGTTTTAGTCTAAGGCTGAGATGATACACATTGCACCAGTACGGGTAATGCCGACGCTGGGATTTTTGGTGACATTTTATCTTTTACGCATAATATTAATGTTTAATGCGTTTCATCTTTTCAAGTACGAATTTTAAAAACAAGAAAAAATGATGAAACGGTATATTTCAGCTTTGACTATTGCTGGTTCAGACCCTTCTGGTGGTGCCGGACTTCAGGCTGACTTGAAAACATTTTCGGCTTTAGGTGTTTATGGCGCAACGGCCATTACGGCAGTTACAATACAAAATACCGTAGGTGTAAAATACGTACAAAAACTGCCATCGCAGGTTGTTTATGACCAAATTGTAACGGTAATGAAAGATATTCATGTAGACGCTGTTAAAATAGGAATGGTTAATGACGCTGAGACCCTTGATGCTATAGTTAATGCTTTGAAAGTACACAAACCTAAGTTCTTGGTTGTAGACCCTGTAATGGTCTCAACGAGCGGCTGCTCATTGATGCAGTCTGACGCATTGAATGTAATGAAAAAGCGCTTGTTGCCTATTGCAGATTTAGTTACGCCCAATTTACCAGAGGCATACGTACTGGCGGGCAAACAAATTGATAAAACGCTTAACGATGTTGACATTATAGCTCAAGACATATTGAATCTCGGAGTCAAGGCGTTGCTTATTAAAGGTGGACATGCTGATGGTAAATCCAAGAAAGATTATCTATATATAAAAAGCGGAGATGATGTTAAGCGTACATGCTTGTCTGCAGAAACCGTTGATACTAATAATACTCATGGAACCGGATGCACGCTCTCGTCCGCAATAGCGGCATTTGCCGCACGTGGTGAAGAACTTGGCGATGCAGTGCGTTTGGCAAAAAAATATCTAACTGATGCGTTAAAGGCCGGAGCGGGCATTCATGTGGGTAATGGTTTTGGTCCTGTAAACCATTTTTACGATTACAACTGTCAACAATCAGACGGTCAAGTTAGAAGGTCTGCGTATAAAATAATTGATATGGAAGATAGTTTTACTACGGGTTTGTCGGCTTGTCCTGCATCTGTGAATTTGCAATTTATAACTCATTTCACCGATAAATATTCATATATAGACTCAGCCATCATGGCCCTTGAAGGCGGATGTCGTTGGATTCAACTACGTATGAAGGATGCCGACGAGAGTGAGATAGAGCGTACAGCTCTTAAACTGATACCTGAATGCAGACGCAAAGGAGCTGTATTTGTTATCGATGACCATGTTGAGCTGGCTCTTCGAGTGGGTGCAGACGGAGTACATTTGGGTAAAAACGATATGCCTGTGGACGAGGCACGTAAGCTTGCAGGCAAAGATTTCATTATCGGAGGTACGGCAAACACATTTGAAGATGTTAGCCGCTTGGCTTCCCAGGGTGCTGATTATATAGGTTGCGGACCTTATAGGTTTACAACAACTAAAAAGAAACTTGCACCAATGTTGGGGCTGGAAGGGTATAAAGATATACTTTCACGTATGAGAGCCCATGGTATAAGTTTGCCGTTGGTAGCGATTGGTGGAATAACATGCGACGACATACCGCAACTTATGGAAGCCGGCGTGTCTGGTATAGCTCTAAGCGGCAGTATATTACGAGCAGGGAATCCTGTAGATGAGATGAAGAAAGTTGTTGGTCAATTACAACATGGCAATCAATAATGCTGGTCGCGATTTGTCAATAACGTTTCCTTGATTCTTGATAAAATCAATATATTATGGAGAATAACATTAAAATAACTTATCCCGGTTCGGAGAAAGTCTACCTTAAAGGTAATCTTTATCCGGACATTAAGGTCGGAATGCGTGTGGTACACCAGATGCCGACCGTGACAGTTGAGGACGGGAAGAGCACTGAGCGTGCTAATCCGTCAGTTTACGTATATGACACAAGCGGTCCTTATAGCGATCCCAATATTGAGATTGACGTTAAGAAAGGATTGCCGCGTATGCGCGAGTCGTGGATTCTGAAACGTGGTGGTGTAGAGCGTCTCAATGAAATATCGTCTGAATACGGCCGCATGCGCCGTGACGATCATTCGCTTGACAGCCTGCGCTTTGAACATATAACTTTGCCTTTAAGGGCAAAAGACGGATGCCAAGTCAGCCAGATGTATTATGCAAAGCAGGGCATAGTGACACCTGAAATGGAATATGTTGCAATCAGGGAGAACATGAATTGTGCTGAGCTTGGCATAGAGACTCACATTACTCCTGAGTTCGTACGTGACGAGGTGGCGGCAGGACGTGCCGTGATACCGGCAAACATCAACCATCCCGAGTCCGAACCTATGATTATCGGCCGTAATTTTCTCGTGAAAATAAATACCAATATTGGCAATTCCGCCACGACTTCGGGCATAGACGAAGAGGTAGAAAAGGCCGTGTGGAGTTGCAAGTGGGGTGGAGATACGTTGATGGACCTGTCAACAGGTGCAAATATTCACGAAACCCGAGAGTGGATCATACGCAACTGTCCAGTACCGGTGGGTACAGTGCCAATGTATCAGGCAATGGAAAAGGTGAACGGTCATGCAGAAGACTTAACATGGGAGCTTTTCCGCGACACGCTGATAGAGCAGTGCGAGCAGGGAGTTGACTATTTCACAATACATTGCGGAATACGTTTACAAAACATACATCTTGCAGACAACCGTATGACTGGCATGGTAAGCCGCGGTGGTAGCATTATTTCGAAGTGGTGCCAGATGCACCAGAAGGAGAGTTTCCTCTACGAACATTTCGATGACATCTGTGACATTTGTGCGCAATATGATGTTGCCATATCGCTTGGGGACGGTCTGCGTCCCGGCAGCGTTTACGATGCCAACGACCGTGCGCAGTTTGCCGAGCTTGACACGATGGGCGAGCTTGTCGAGCGTGCTTGGGCAAAGAATGTTCAAGCCTTCATCGAAGGCCCAGGCCATGTGCCCATGCACAAGATACCGGAGAACATGCAGCGCCAGATTGAAAAATGCCATAATGCGCCGTTCTATACGCTTGGCCCGCTTGTTACAGACATAGCACCTGGCTACGATCATATAACAAGCGCGATAGGTGCAGCCCAGATTGGTTGGTTGGGCACAGCCATGTTGTGCTATGTTACGCCTAAAGAGCATCTTGCCTTGCCCGACCGTGACGATGTGCGCATAGGTGTAGTTACATACAAGTTGGCTGCACATGCTGCCGACCTTGCCAAAATGCATCCTGGCGCAATGATTCGTGACAATGCGTTGAGCAAGGCTAGGTACGAGTTCCGTTGGAAAGACCAGTTCAATTTAAGTCTCGACCCGGAGCGTGCGCTTGAATACTATAAGACAGCCAACCACGTAGGCGGCAAGTATTGTACAATGTGCGGTCCCAATTTCTGTGCGATGCGCATAAGCCAGACAATCAAGGATTGTGATGAAGTATAAGAAATGAAATGAGTATTGATGACAGAATTAACGACTAATAACATATAATTAAAATGATTGAAAAGAAAGTTTCACAAGGTATTATAAGTACCTATTTCGAGAAGTTAGAAAAGAATCTTGATATTGATGTCGCAATCGTGGGCGGCGGTCCTTCAGGCATTGTTGCTGCGTATTATCTCGCCAAGGCCGGCTTGAAGGTTGCGCAATTTGACCGTAAACTGTCTCCTGGCGGCGGCATGTGGGGCGGTGCCATGATGTTCAACCAGATTGTCGTGCAGGAAGAAGCCATTAACATCGTAAAGGATTTCGACATCAATTATAAGCCTTACGGCGACGGACTCTATGTAATGGACTCGGTTGAGAGTACGTCGGCATTGCTTTATAAGGCTGTGCATGCCGGAGCAACAATCTTCAACTGTTATTCCGTTGAAGACGTAGTGTTCAAGAACAATGTCGTAAGCGGCGTTGTTGTAAACTGGACTCCTGTACTTCGTGAAGGTTTGCACGTTGATCCGTTGAACATTATGGCTAAATGCGTAATCGACGGTACTGGCCATGACAGCGAGATGTGTAAGACTGTTGCACGCAAGAATGGCATACGTCTTGCTACCGACACGGGCGATGTTATAGGCGAGCGTTCATTGGACGTTGTGTCTGGAGAACAGGAAGTTGTGAACGGTACAAAGGAAATATATCCCGGATTATATGTTTGCGGAATGGCAGCCTCAGCCGTAAGTGGAACTCCACGTATGGGACCGATATTCGGCGGTATGCTTATGTCAGGTAAGAAGGTTGCCGAATTGATTATAGATAAATTGAAATAATTAAATATTTAGTGAGTTAAGAATTATGGAATGCTTTTGCTGTCAGTTCGGCAAAATATGTTTCTCATAATTCTTAACTCTTGTTTTAGTTCACTTGACAGGCATATCTGTCGATTGACATATTTCCCAGAATTCTTAATATGAAAGTCTTATAATGTTGTGGATTGTAATAACAGCTCCCGGATTTTTCCACGGCGAGGCATCTTTCCTTCATCGTTTGCTCGAATGCGGTGTTGACGTAATACATTTACGCAAGCCAGGAGCCACCATCGACGAGTGCTCGTCGTTGCTTGACCAAATGCCGGCAGACGACTGCCGTCGTATCGTAATACATGACTACTTCGAACTTGCCGGGCCGTATTGCCTGCGTGGAATTCATTTGAACGCGCGACGTAGCGAAGTGCCCATAGGATATTCGGGACACATAAGCCGTTCGTGTCATTCGTTGGAAGAAGTCGAACTGTATAAGGGGGTATGCGATTATGTTTTCCTTAGTCCTATTTTCGACAGCGTTTCTAAGGAAGGTTATGCTTCGGCTTTTGATGATGAAATATTAAGCAAGGCTTCGGAAGCTGGCGTTATAGATAATAAAGTCGTGGCTCTTGGAGGTATCACTTCTGACAAACTGGGTTATTTGCGTTCGCTTAAATTCGGTGGGGCGGCAATGTTGGGTTGTGTAAACAACCTGGCCTCATTGCCGGAAAACGAGCAGGTGAAGATTCTGTTGGAAATGAAGAAGTGCGTTCAAGATGAACACCTGTCGTTATAGCATTTGTCAAATGCAGCCTTTGACTATGTAAAAGGTGTCCTTTAAGAACGCAAAAGGTATCCTTTAGCAGTGCAAAAAGTAACCTTTAGAAGATGACCTAATACCATAATGATTTAAAGACAAATGTGCTTTGTCGATAATTTATAAATTAAGGCCAAAATTGCACAGATTGTAATAATAACGTAAAGATTGGCTGCAAATTGTTTGCAATACTTGTTTTTTATTGTTATATTTGCAAATGCAACTGTTCAATTATAATAATAAACAACATGAGCGAACGACTTTTTATTTTCGACACGACTTTGAGAGACGGCGAACAGGTGCCGGGATGCCAGCTTAACACAGTAGAGAAGATCCAAGTGGCCAAGCAACTTGAACAACTTGGAGTGGATGTTATCGAGGCTGGATTCCCGATATCAAGTCCGGGTGACTTCAATTCTGTCATCGAAATATCAAAGGCTGTGACGTGGCCGGCAATTTGCGCCCTAACGCGTGCAGTCGAAAAGGATATCGACGTGGCAGCTGATGCTTTGCGTTATGCTAAGCGTAAGCGCATACATACAGGAATAGGTACGAGCGACCAGCACATAAAATATAAATTCAACAGCACTCCTGACGAAATAATCGAACGTGGTATTGCTGCCGTAAAGTATGCAAAGAAATATGTAGAAGACGTAGAGTTTTATGCTGAAGATGCCGGTCGTACGGACAATGAGTTCTTGGCACGGGTTGTAGAAGCCGTTATCAAGGCAGGGGCAACGGTTGTAAACATCCCGGACACTACAGGATACTGCTTGCCGAGTGAATATGGTGCTAAAATTAAATATTTGGTTGAACATGTCGACAACATAGACAAAGCCATAATTTCGACCCATTGCCACAATGATTTGGGCATGGCTACAGCCAATACCCTTAGTGGAATCATGAACGGTGCGAGACAGGTTGAAGTGACAGTCAACGGTATTGGCGAAAGGGCAGGGAACACCCCTCTTGAGGAAATAGCAATGATTCTGAAATGTCATAAACATATTGGTGTGGACACAAATATCAATACGGTAAAGGTTTTCCCTACAAGCCGTATGGTTAGTAGTCTGATGAATATGCCTGTTCAGGCCAACAAGGCCATTGTCGGGCGTAATGCATTTGCCCATTCCAGTGGTATACACCAGGACGGAGTGCTGAAAAACACAGACACGTACGAGATTATTAATCCAAAGGATGTCGGTATTGACGACAATTCGATTGTTCTTACTGCACGTAGTGGCAGGGCTGCATTGAAGTACAGGCTTGGAGTCCTTGGCGTCAATATCAACGACGAGACTAAGCTTGATGGTATCTATCAGAACTTCCTTAAACTGGCAGATAGGAAAAAAGAAATACACGATGACGATATACTCATGTTGGCCGGAGCCGACCGTTCGGAGGCGCATGCAGTGAAACTGGATTACTTGCAAGTTACTACTGGCATGGGAGTGAGGAGCGTTGCCAGCATCGGTATAGACATTTCTGGGCAGAAGTTTGAGGCTTCTTCAACCGGTAACGGTCCTGTGGATGCAGCGATAAAGGCGTTGAAGAGAATAATACAGAAGCAGATGACACTGAAGGAATTTACAATCCAGGCCATAAGCAAGGGCTCAGACGATATAGGCAAGGTACACATGCAGGTCGAATACGATGGAAATGTATATTATGGCTTCGGTGCAAATACGGACATTGTAACAGCTTCAGTCGAGGCTTATATTGATTGTATTAATAAATTCAGGGAACGATGAACACGTTGTTTGACAAGATTTGGGACAAACACATTGTACAGGTAATTGACGATGGTCCGACACAATTATATATTGACAGGCTTTATTGCCATGAGGTTACATCGCCGCAGGCATTTGCTGGTTTGCGGGAAAGGGGGCTGAAGTGTTTCAGACCGGAGCGCATCATCTGTATGCCGGACCACAACACTCCGACCCATGACCAGGACAAGCCGATAGAAGACCCGGTTTCAAGGAAACAGGTTGAGACTTTAAAGGCTAATGCCGGGTATTTCGGGTTGTCTTATTATGGAATGATGGATAAGGATAACGGCATAATTCACGTTGTCGGTCCGGAAAAAGGTTTGTCTCTTCCGGGAATGACAATCGTTTGCGGCGATTCCCATACAAGTACTCATGGCGCTGTTGGTGCCTTAGCTTTTGGTATAGGCACAAGCGAGGTGGAAATGGTTATGGCGTCGCAATGTATCTTGCAACAGAAGCCTAAATCCATGAGGATTTGCATAAACGGAACTCTTGGCAAAGGTGTTACTGCCAAAGATGTGGCTCTTTATCTTATGTCGAAGATTTCAACATCGGGTGCGACCGGATATTTTGTCGAATATTCGGGGCAGGTTGTCGAGGATATGTCGATGGAAGGAAGGCTGACTTTGTGTAACTTGTCGATAGAAATGGGTGCACGCGGAGGATTAGTCGCACCGGATGAAACTACGTTTATATATCTTAAGGATAAGGATTTCTCGCCTAAGGGTGACGAGTGGGACAAAGCCGTATCATACTGGCGCACGTTGAAGAGCGATGACGATGCAGTCTTTGATAAGGATTTGTCGTTTGATGCTGCTGACATTATTCCACGCATAACGTATGGCACAAATCCGGGAATGGGTATCGGCATTACTGAAACCATACCAGAACTTGATTCCATAGACGAGAGGGGTAGGGCTTCATACCTTAAATCGTTGGATTATATGGGCTTTGTTCCGGGAGAGAAGTTGCTCGGTCATAAGATCGATTATGTTTTTCTTGGAGCTTGTACAAACGGTAGGATTGAAGACTTCAGGGCTTTCGCCTCGGTTGTAAAAGGACGAAAGAAAGCTGGCAGTGTCGTAGCTTGGCTTGTTCCCGGCTCTTGGAATGTGTACAGGCAGATATGCGCAGAAGGCTTGGACCAGGTTTTGATTGACGCGGGTTTTGACATCCGCCAACCGGGTTGTTCTGCATGCCTGGCAATGAATGATGACAAGATTCCGGCAGGCAAGTACTCAGTATCTACAAGCAACAGAAATTTTGAAGGAAGACAAGGCCCTGGAGCACGTACTATTCTTGCGAGTCCACTGGTAGCAGCTGCTGCGGCAGTTACTGGAGTTATATCAGATCCGCGCGAGTTTATCTGATTTAATTTGTTTCTCATGTTAATTATTAGATTATATGAAACGTAAGTTTAATGTCATAACCAGTACCTGTGTCCCCCTCCCTTTGGAAAATGTTGATACAGACCAGATAATACCGGCACGATTCCTTAAGTCTACTGACAAAGAAGGATTTGGGGATAACTTATTCAGGGATTGGAGATATAATGAAGACGGGTCCATAAAGAGGGATTTTGTTTTGAATGATTCCAAATACGGAGGAGTTATACTTGTTGCAGGTAAGAATTTCGGTTGTGGTTCAAGCCGTGAACATGCTGCATGGGCCATTGCTGGCTATGGGTTCAGAGTCGTAATAAGTAGCTTCTTTGCAGACATACATAAGAACAATGAATTAAATAATTTCGTATTGCCTGTTGTTGTTTCAGAGGATTTCCTTGCAGAACTCTTTAAGAGCATTGAGGCAAATCCTAAGATGGAAGTTGAGGTGGATTTACCCAATCAGATTGTTACCAACAAAGCAACAGGGAATAGCGAACATTTCGACATCAACGGATACAAGAAGTATTGTTTGATAAACGGACTCGACGACATAGATTTTTTATTGCAGAATAAAGACAAAATAGAGAAATGGGAACGGTTGGAAATGTAAAATCTTATACACGCATACAGCCGTTTATCGAGATAATGGACAGTACGTTGCGTGACGGCGAACAGACTAACGGGGTTTCTTTCCTTCCTCACGAGAAACTTGTAATTGCTAAAATGCTTCTCAACGACATCAATGTAGACAGGATTGAAGTAGGTTCGGCAAGGGTTTCGGAAGGAGAAAAAGATGCCGTCAGGATGATTTGTCGGTATGCAAAGCAGATTGGCAAATTGAAAAATGTCGAGGTTCTCGGTTTTGTTGACGGAAAGAAAAGTGTCGACTGGATTGACGAATGCGGATGCAAGGTTATGAACATGCTTGCTAAAGGTTCGATAAAGCATTGTGAGGGACAATTGCATAAGACTCCGTCAGAACACATTAACGACATAATTGCGGCTTTGGATTACGCCAGGACTAGGGACATTGATGTCAATCTTTATCTTGAAGACTGGAGCAACGGTATGAAGGATTCGCCTGAGTATGTTTATGGAATGCTTGATGTCCTGACGAAATACGACATAAAACGTTTCATGCTGCCAGACACGCTCGGCGTGTTGAATCCATTGCAGGTCATTGAATTTATGCGCAAGATGGTTAAGAGGTATCCTGATGTACATTTCGACTTCCATGCACATAATGATTACGATTTGGCTGTAAGTAATTCGCTTGCAGCAGCATTGAGCGGAGTTAAAGGATTACACGTAACAGTCAATGGATTAGGTGAAAGGTGTGGCAACGCTCCTTTATCAAGCGTGCAGGTCATATTGAAGGACCAGTTTAACGCAAAAACAAATATCCATGAAGACCGTTTGAATGATGTTAGCAGACTTGTTGAAGGCTTTTCGGGCATTCCTGTCGCTCCCAACCAACCGATAGTCGGCGAAAACGTTTTTACCCAGGTTGCAGGTGTTCATGCTGATGGAGACAATAAGGCAGACTTGTATAGTAATGCCTTAATGCCTGAACGTTTTGGCAGAAAGCGCGAGTACGCATTAGGCAAGACGAGCGGTAAAGCTAATATTGACCGTAATTTACAAGAGTTGGGCTTAGACTTGTCACCTGAGCAAATACTAAAGGTAACAAAAAGGATAACTGAACTTGGTGACAGGAAGAAAATTGTGACCCAGGAAGACTTGCCTTTCATCGTGAGCGACGTGTTGAAGCATAGTGTTCCCGAGGAAAAAGTTAAACTCATAAGTTACATGGTGTCGTCGGCATTTGGCCTGAAACCCATTGCGAGTGTAAAGGTCGAGATTAATGGAACTCAATATGAAGCCGACGCAATGGGTGACGGACAGTATGACGCATTTGTCAAGGCGCTTCGTAAAATATACAAGAATTCGTTAGGCCGTGATTTCCCTGTACTTGAAAATTATAGCGTAACAATTCCTCCAGGCGGACGTACAGACGCCCTTGTGCAAACTGTTATAACTTGGAGCGTTGAAGGCAAGAGCATAAAGACGAGAGGACTTGACGCTGACCAAACGGAAGCTGCGATTAAAGCTACATTCAAAATGCTAAATATTATTGAAGCTTAAAAGGTTCTGTCAATAAATAAACTGAAAACTATTTGTAATTGTTTTAATGTCAAATAAACATAAAATAATAATCAATTAATAATGAATCTGAAAATAGCTGTTCTGCCGGGTGATGGAATTGGCCCGGAAATAATAGAACAAGGAGTAGCCGTAATGGATGCGATAGCTGAAAAATTCGGCCATACAATTGAATATAGAAAAGCTATATGTGGAGCTGCGGCCATAGACTTAGTAGGCAATCCCTTCCCTGATGAAACTTTAGAAACATGCCAATGGGCTGATGCCGTTTTGTTCGCAGCGGTAGGTGATCCCCGTTTTGATAATGACCCGACTGCAAAGGTTCGTCCTGAACAGGGGCTTTTGGCAATGAGAAAAAAACTCGGGCTTTATGCAAACATCAGACCTGTACAGACATTTAAATGCCTGTTGCACAAATCCCCTCTAAAAGACAGCATTATAGAAAATGCTGATTTCATTTGCATACGCGAGCTTACAGGAGGTATGTATTTTGGAGAGAAATACCAAGATAATGACAAGGCATACGATACAAATTATTATACTCGTCCTGAAATAGAACGAATATTGCGTGTAGCTTACCGCTACGCTAGTAGGCGCAAAGGCCATTTGACAATGGTTGACAAGGCTAACATATTGGCATCAAGTCGTTTATGGCGTCAAATCACTAAAGAGATTGAAGGAGAATATCCTGATGTCAGGACTGACTTCATGTTTGTAGACAATGCTTCGATGCGCATGTTGGTAGAGCCTACATTTTTTGACGTTATTGTAACCGAGAATACTTTTGGCGATATTCTTACGGATGAAGGTAGTTGTATCTCTGGCAGTATGGGGTTGTTGCCTTCAGCTTCTATTGGTGACGGAACTCCTGTGTTTGAGCCCGTTCATGGTTCTTGGCCGCAAGCTGCAGGGAAAAATATTGCCAATCCTCTCGCCCAGATCCTCTCAGTTGCAATGTTGTTTGAGTATTTAGACTTGAAAGTGGAGGGTGCTGTTGTACGTAAAGCGGTGGATTGCTCTCTAGCTGCGAACATTAGAACACCTGAAATACAAGTTGAAGGCGGAGCTTTTTACGGGACCAAGGAAGTTGGCGAATGGATAGTTGATTACATAAAAAACAATACTTAGAGTTTATAGTAGCATAGAGTGCTTTATGAAAGATAACCTTTTACCCTTTAAATGGTAATATTTTATACATCAAAAGGTAATTTATAAAGAGTGAAAGGTATATATTCCCCTAAAACATTATACAAAAAACGGAAGCTTTTTTATGCTTCCGTTTTTTTGCATGCTTGTATTGTGGTAATTATGAGTTCATTGTTGCAAGGAACTCTTCGTTATTACGTGTGTGGATAATCCTGTCGTGGATTGTGTTCATCGCTTCAATCGGGTTCATGTCCGCAATGAATTTGCGCAATACCCACATGCGGTCAAGTGTAAGTTTGTCTTGCAGTAAGTCGTCACGACGAGTACTTGAAGCAACGAGATTGACGGCAGGGAATATTCTCTTGTTGCTGAGGTTACGGTCAAGTTGGAGTTCCATGTTACCCGTACCCTTGAATTCTTCGAATATAACTTCGTCCATTTTGCTGCCTGTATCGATCAATGCTGTTGCAACAATAGTCAACGAGCCACCGCCTTCAATGTTTCGTGCGGCACCGAAAAAGCGTTTGGGTTTCTGTAATGCGTTTGCATCAACACCACCGGTAAGAACTTTTCCGCTGGCAGGTGAAACTGTGTTGTATGCACGTGCGAGACGTGTTATTGAGTCAAGGAAAATCACAACGTCATGACCGCATTCAACCATGCGTTTTGCCTTTTCAAGAACAATGCCCGCAATTTTGACGTGGCGTTCTGCCGGTTCGTCGAAGGTTGATGCGATGACTTCTGCATTTACGGTACGTGCCATGTCGGTTACTTCCTCCGGACGTTCGTCGATAAGCAGCATCATCAAGTATGCTTCAGGGTGATTGGCAGCTATAGCATTGGCAATATCCTTCATAAGGATGGTCTTACCTGTTTTGGGTTGAGCGACTATAAGTGCACGTTGACCTTTTCCTATTGGTGAGAACAAGTCAACAATTCTTGTGCTTAAGTTTGTTGTAGACGGATCTCCGCACAGTGTGAATTTCTCATCAGGGAAAAGTGGAGTGAGGTGATCGAATGGTATGCGGTCACGGACTTCAGCCGGGTCGCGTCCGTTTATTTTGTCAATACTGGTTAAAGGAAAATATTTCTCACCGTCATGAGGCGGACGGACATGGCACTCTAAAACGTCGCCTGTCTTAAGCCCGTAGCGTTTGATTTGCGTTATCGAAACATAAATGTCGTCAGGTGAAGAAAGATAGTTGTAATCGCTAGACCTTAGAAAGCCATATCCGTCTGGCATTATTTCGAGAACACCGTTTGCAGTTATGATATTCTCAAAATCAAATGCCGGTGAAATGTCTTGTTCCATGTGCGGAACATATGCGACGCTGTTCATATCCATAGGAGTTGTAGGATTATCGAACATGTCGAAATTTGGCACAGCCAATTGGTCTTCAATAGGCAGGTCGACTACGGTTATGAAATCTGTGCCATCTCCAGGGTCGCCTTCCCAAATTCCCGATTCAATAGCCTCACGCTTTTCATCTGCAATTTCATTATGTGCATTGACTTTTGCTTGTAACTGTGCAATCAGATCAGATTGGTTATTTGAGTCGTCGACGTGCTTTTCTGTTGTATATTCAGCTTCTGGTACTATTGGCAGTTCGTTGCTTTCTGTAGAAGTCTGCTGTTGTTCTTCTTGAATGAATGGAGGCAATTCGATTGTGTTTGCAGGCTCTTCTGAAGTGTTTACTGTATTGTTTTCTTCATTGGCCTCGATTGGTATTACATTGTTTTTTTCCTGTAAATTGGTTTCCGCCTCTTGTATTTCATTTACAGCCTGCAATTCTTCGTCAGTTTGCACGTCAGTTTTAGCTTTAGCTTTCGAACGTGTACTTTTTGCCTTTGCAGGGGTACTTGATGGTATATCATTGAAAAGCGAAGGTGCTTCAACTGGAATCTTGTTCTTTTTTAGATCAAAGTTTTCACCCTCTTTGCCATTTACAGAATACACTCTGTCTGTGTCTTTCTTTACAATCCTGACACGGCGTCTTTTGGTTCCTAAAGGATTCTTATTTCCTTCTACTTCAGCTTGTTTATCAAGAATTGAGTAGATAATATCCTCCTGGCTATCATCGGACTTGACTTTGATGCCGATTTGTTCGGCAATTTCTTCAAGTTCGGCGATATTTTTAGATAATAATTCGTCTTTGCTATACATAAATATAATGTAAATGGAGATTTAATGTTTGAAGTTGTTTCGCGAACGGAAACGAAGATTGATTTTTTAAAATTGATGTGCAAAATTAATAAATTATATTGAAAATAAGGCTGAACTGAACATTTGTTATTCCTGATTTTAATTATTTTTAATGATTATTGCTCTATCTCAGACAGTTCAAGCCATCGGAGTTCTTTAGCATCGAGTTCTTCCTTAAGCTGTGGCAAACGTTTGCTCTTTTCTGTCAATTCATCAACAGATAATGTACCACTGCATAATTGTTCTTCAAGCTGTTTCTGCTCTGCTTCCAAAGATGCGATTTCTTTTTCCAATTGAGCAAATTCCATACGTTCTTTGTACGTCATTCTCTGACGTTGTTCGGTCCTTTGTCTTACATTCTGGCGATGTTCCTTTTGTGGCTTGTTAACGTCCTCTTTGCTTTTCAGTGAACTCCATTCCCTGTATTGGGTATAGTTGCCCGGAAAATCTTTTACGATACCGTTCCCTTTGAATACGAGTAAATGGTCGACAACCTTGTCCATGAAATATCTGTCGTGGCTTACAATGATGACACAACCAGGAAAATCAATAAGATATTCCTCGAATATTTGCAATGTTTGGATGTCGAGATCATTTGTCGGCTCATCCAATACAAGAAAGTTGGGATTCTTCATCAACACCGTGCATAAATAGAGTTTGCGTTTTTCACCACCGCTTAATTTATATACATAATTGTGTTGCTGCTCGGGTGTGAACATGAAGTATTGTAGAAATTGCGATGCCGACAAGTGCTTTCCTCCGCCCATGTCTATATATTCAGCCACGTCTGTTATCACGTCGATGACCTTTTTTTGCTCGTCAAAGACCAAGCCTTCTTGTGAAAAGTATCCGAATTTCACAGTAGTACCTATATCAAAGCGTCCCGAATCAGGTTTCTCAAGTCCCAAAAGCATTTTTATGAACGTTGATTTACCCGTGCCATTGTTTCCGACAATGCCCATTTTCTCATACCTGGCGAAGTTGTAATAAAAATCGTTCAATATGACTTGATCGGGCGACCATTGTTTAGAGATATACTGACATTCAAATATTTTGCTGCCGATGTAAATGTTTTTCGACTTCAGTCTTACCTGTCGTTCTTCTATGCGTTGGTGCGCAATTTTTTCCAGCTCATAGAATGCATCCTCACGGTATCTGGCCTTGTGCCCTCTGGCTTGTGGCATGCGCCGCATCCAGTCAAGTTCCTTGCGGTACAAGTTGTTTGCACGTGCAATTTCGGCCCTTGTGTTGTCAATACGTTCCTGATGCTTTTCAAGATAGTAACTGAAATTTCCCTTGTAAGTATATATATTCTTATTGTCAAGCTCTAATATTACCGAACATACCCTGTCAAGGAAAAACCTGTCATGGGTTACCATTAGCAGCGTTTTGTTGCCTCTTGAAAGGAAGCTTTCAAGCCACTCGATCATGTCCAGATCCAAGTGGTTGGTTGGTTCGTCGAGTATGAACATGTCTGGGTCGGTTATAAGGACATTTGCCAGTGCCACGCGTTTCTGCTGTCCGCCGCTAAGTGTTTCTACCGTTTGGTTCAGATCCTTTATTTTCAGCTGTGTCAGTATCTGTTTGGCCTTGAGAATCTTTTCCTCGTTTCCTGCATGGTTGAAACATGCGTCAAGGACTGTGTCATTTGGATTGAATTTTGGTGATTGCTCTAAATATCCGACACGTAAGTCGTTGCGAAAAATGATGCTGCCAGAATCATATCCCTCTGAACCCGACAGTATCGACAACAAGGTTGACTTGCCGGTTCCGTTGCGAGCTATCAAGCCTACCTTTTGTCCCTCGGCAACACTGAACGAGATATTTTCAAACAAGACCTGGGCACCAAATGATTTTGTGAGATTTTGTACGTCCAAATATGGTATCTGACTGGCCATAAATCAATTATGCGTTTTTGTTTAATGTTGAGTTTATATTGCCGATATAGTCGAGCAGTTCTGTTCTACCGGTCTTACTGTTGCTGCTTGTTATGAAATAAGGCGGTAAATCCTCCCATGTGTCTTTCAGACTTTCCATGTAAGTTCCGACTGACTGTTTTGCTTTTTGTGTTCCGAGTTTGTCTGCTTTTGTGAATACTATTGAGAATGGTATCCCGCTTTGTCCGAGCCAGTCAATGAACTCACGGTCTGTTTTAAGGAAACCGTGTCGTATGTCAATTAATACGAATACGTTGACGAGTTGTTCGCGTTGGAGGATGTACGACGTAATCATTTGCTCCAACTTTTGTTGTACGGATTTGGATCGTTTGGCAAAGCCGTAACCAGGCAAATCAACCAAATACCATTCATTGTTTATTATAAAATGGTTTATCAGCAGGGTCTTGCCTGGTGTAGCCGAGGTTTTGGCCAGATTCTTATGATTGCATAGCATGTTTATCAAGCTGGATTTACCAACGTTGCTCCTGCCGATAAATGCATATTCTGGTTTAACGTCTTTGGGGCATTGTGTCCATGTAGGACTGCTTATTACGTATTCAGATTTTTTTATTTCCATTGTCAAATCGTTTTTCTATCAAACAACAATCATCTTTATGTAAAAACAAGTGTTCATTGATTCTGTATGTCGTTACTTTATGTTTGTTGCTGTAGTGGATTTAAGTTATAAAAAATTATCCCGTGTCTTAAATGTCTGTACGTTATGTTGTGCAAAGATACTGAATAAAAATGAAAATCAGGATTGTCTGCATGATAAAGCTGCAATTTATTTATTCAGGTTTATGCAATTTAAAACAAATGGTGTCGTTATTCTGTTTTTATCTTTAGAATAAAACGGGGCAGGGGAGTGTCATTTGTTTTTATATTTATTGCCGAAAAGTTACAAACATAAGAATGTGTGCGAAAAATTGTATGTACAAAATATTATTTGTAATTTTATGGTTGAAAATCGGGAATGATGTTTACGGGTAGCTGGTTGACATCATGAACCAAAATCTTAACATGATGAAAATCAAACGTTTAAGTGTCAATACTGATTCATCTTCATTATACAGAACAAATATTTATCCATTGAAATGAAAAAGATTAAGATTTATTCTATCGTTGGTGTATGTGCGGCTGCTGTCTTGTACATGTTTGATATAGCCGGAAACAATAATAATATTGTAAATGAGATTGGCAAAGAGTGGGTTGCAGAATCAAGAGACATGCGGGGAACTGGCAATCTTACCGATACAAATGAAGAAAGTGCGACATCGGACGAAAGCCTGTTAAAACAGAAGTCTCCCGATGGTTTGGCAGAGCAGATATTAGTACGTACTGGCTATACTGTTTCTTACAACAAAGACACCAAGCTGCCTAATTGGGTGTCGTGGTATCTTACGCCAGAACGGACAACAGGTCCGGCAAAGCGTGCCGGTGTTGATTTCGAGGCTGACATTGATGTTCCTTCTCCGCGGGCGGAAGATTCTGATTATTACGGCTCCGGCTACGACCGGGGCCACATGTGTCCGGCTGCAGATAATAAGTTTAGTAAAAAGGCGATGGAAGAATCATTCCTTTTTTCAAATATGTGTCCACAGAACGGCAACCTCAATCGTGGCGACTGGAATGAAATGGAGATGGCATGCCGCAATTGGGCCTCAAAGTACGGAGGGGTGTATGTTGTTTGCGGCCCTATTTTATATAAAGGCAAGCATAAGACAATAGGAAAGAACAAGGTTGTTGTGCCTGAAGCCTTCTTTAAAGTTGTGCTGCGCGAGGGAAAAGAGCCTAAAGCGATAGGTTTCATTTATAAAAATATTGAAGGCAACCGCCCTAAAGGTGATTATGTAAACTCGGTTGACGATGTTGAGCGGATTACCGGTATCGATTTCTTTTCTGCTCTTCCTGACGATATTGAGAATAAGATTGAGGCTGTTGCAGATATAAATGATTGGCAGTAGCACGGATTCCAATAGGGTATAGGTAGGCGGATGTCCTTCTTGTATGTTTGTATACGTAGATGCGGCGTATTCCTTTGATTGCCAGATTGTTACTAATTAATATTGCAGTTTTGTACCATATGGCTCGTCATCTCTGAATTCCCGTTTTGTAAAAGGATACCTTTTATCGTCTGAAAGGTATCCTTTTACACGCCAATAGGTTACCTTTTATGTCACAAAAGGTAACCTATTGTTTTTTACTCGTATTAGCCGGAATAGTATATTCTATACTATATTAAATTTTTACGGCAACCTTAATTACCCCGTCTAATTTGTTTTCGAATATGCGATATGCTGTTTCTATTTCGTCGAAGTTGAACCGATGGGTTATTAATTTAGTGGTGTCAATTTCTTGTTTTTCAATAAGACCAAGTATTTCATCACAATAACAACCGTCGACACCACCTGTCTTGAATATCAGATTCTTTCCGTACATGTCGGGCAGGGGAAGAATCTGTGGCTTGTCATACATTGCGACAATGGTAACAATCGCATTCGGGCGTGCGCATTGCCATGCCATGCGGAATGTTTCATCCGTGCCGGCAACCTCAATGACAACATCAGCACCGCCGTTGTCACTATGTTTGATTGTGAAATCAAGGCATTCTTTTGGTGTTGTTACAAGGACTTCGGAATAATGTTCACGAATGAAATTCATACGTTCCGGAGATTTTTCGCAAACTATAATCCGTTTGGGCTTTTTCAGCATGACACATAGCAGGGTGCAAATGCCGGTAGGGCCGGCTCCTATTATTAAAACAGTATCCTGATCGATTATTTCCGATATACGTGCCGCCCAAAAGCCGGTTGAAAGCAAGTCGCCGACAAATAGTGCTTGTTCGTCGGTGACTGTGTCAGGTATTATGTTGAGTCCCTGGTCGGCGTAGGGCACGCGTACATACTCTGTTTGTCCGCCATCAATACGGCATCCCAATGCCCATCCGCCATTATCCGACGTACAGTTGTTTACATAACCGCGTTTGCAGAAAAAACATTCTCCGCAGAATGTTTCAACGTTTATTGTCACACGGTCGTTGGGTTTTACTTTTGTGACGGCTTTGCCGACTTGCTTGACGATGCCGACCATCTCGTGCCCGACGGTAACTCCGGACACAGCTTTAGGTACACAGCCGTGTTTTATGTGGATGTCGCTAGTGCAGATGCTACACAGTGTTACACGCACAATGGCGTCTTTATCGTCTAAAAGTTGTGGTTTGCTTTTTTCCGTTATTGCAAACTTGCCAGGCTCAACATACGTGTATGCTTTCATTACTTTTAAAAGAAGATTGGTCGTAATTTATAATCTTGTAAAACGGCAAATGCCGTTTCCTGTTATATCTTACTAATCACGGCTTATTAACTTACTGTCGGCTTTTATTTGGAATTTGTCTGATGAGATAATGAAACGTTCATGAACACCTTTACCTATAAGTCCGGTTTCATCATATACGTTCGCTTCAAATCTCAAGCATCTTCCGTCAATGCCAGTCAATTCGGTTTCGCACTTTACTGTCATACCAACCGGGGTGGGAGACAAATGGCTGATGTCGAGCTTGGTACCTACTGTTCCTTGTCCTTCATCCAAGTACGGTTCAACGCTTTTCCATGCAGTTTGCTCAATTAAGGCTATCATGGCGGGCGTTGCAAATACAGAGAGTGTGCCGCTGCCAAGCGCGGCTGCAGTGTTTTCTTTTGTTACTTTTATTTCAATAACGTTCTTTATACCTATTTCCATAATTCAAGTTTTTATTGCAAAAATAGTAATTGCAGTTGAGATTATAGAATTTTATCAACTAAAATTTTGTGAACATGCAGATTTACTTTACTTTTGCATAATATTGAATTTACAAATATGAGAAGGTATTTAATAATAGGTGTAGTTTTTTTATTAAGTCTATCGCTTAATGCACAAATTAAATGGAATTCTGCCTATCAAACTTATATTGACCAATATAAAGATTTGGCTATAGCCGAGATGCTGAAGTATAATATTCCAGCAAGCATTACATTAGCTCAGGGCCTTCTTGAAAGTGGTGCTGGCAAAAGCAGGCTGGCCCGTGAAAGCAATAATCATTTTGGAATCAAATGCCATGATTGGCTAGGTTCCACGACATATCATGACGATGACGAAAAGCAGGAGTGTTTTAGGGAATACCGTGACGTGTTTGAGAGTTACGAAGACCATAGCAAGTTTTTAGCACGCCAGCCACGATATAGAAGTTTGTTTAATTTAAAGAGAACCGACTATAAAGGTTGGGCAAAAGGGTTGAAGCGTTGTGGGTATGCGACAAGTCCGACATATGCAAAACAGCTTATAAACATTATTGAATTGTACAAATTGTACAGGTACGATAATGCAAAGAATTATGACAAGTTCATGGTTCAACGTTCGTCCGTGAAGACGCATGTCAACAGTCTGCATCCAATACACATATACAACAAGAATTATTATGTAAAAGTGCGTGAGGGAGATACTTTCAGGTCAATTGCTGATGAAGTTGGCATATCGTATAAAAAGCTTGCCCAATACAATGAGCGCGATAAGAATGACAGGCTTGAACCTGGTGAAATAATATATTTGAAAAAGAAACAGAAAAAGGCTGACAAAGTATATAGGAACAGGCCACATCGTGTGAAGGAAGGTGAAAGCATGTATTCTATTGCTCAAAATTATGGAATACGACTTTCAAGTCTTTATAAGATGAATAAATTGGGACCTGATTACTCAATTAAAGTTGGAGATTATCTTAGAGTAAGGTAAATCTCCAGCTTATGGGATATATACGACTCTGCAAACTAACCGCCAATATGTTAAGCAGCAAAAAGGCCGTATCTGGGGAGATACGGCCTTTTTCGTGTTTGAAGCTCTTGGACTACGTTGGCAGGTCGCTCCCCAGCGTTGCCTGTTATCCTCATCCTACGCAAAGATAGCAATAATACGGGAGAGCGCCAAATAATAGAGGGGTTAAAGTTGTTCTAAACTTCCGTAAAATTGGTAAGTTTTTCCGCTCGAAAAATTAGCAAAAAATTAGCTGGCGCCGACCATTGTCGGCGTATCCGGACAACGGCGGCGCAAGAGGCAGGGCATATCCACGCGCGCGCAGCTGGCGAGCACGCGTATAGGGCAAGCGCACGGGCGATGCCCCGACGGCGTGCGGCGACGCAGGAGACGCACAGCCGCAGCGCGCAGCCCGAAACAGCGCCCGCGCAGCGGGCAAGAATGCGAAGCATAAAGACCGAAAAACAATAAGGGCGCGGATCATGTTCCGTGCCCCTAAAGTGCTACATTGATAGGTGATTTTATTCGCCACCGCCTGCTGTTTTACCGAGTACGTAAGGAACTGTCAACGGCTTCCCTTCGTATTTGAGCGATATCAAAATGACTTCGTTTGCTTTCATGTTGACACCTGGAGTGAAGGTAATCTTCGTGTACAAGCCGCTATCTTCTTTTTCCTTGCCGAATGTTATGGAACCGTCCAAATCTCCGTTTTTGTTAATAAGATTTTCGTCAAATCCCGTTTGTACGATGTTGTATGCTGTTGAACGACAAATGACGGCTTGAAGTTGGAGCTTTGTTGCATCTATTGGTGTGACTGCATTCATTGCGAACGTAGACGCTACATTAGAATTTGCGTGTACAAGCGTAACGTCCGAAGGTATAAGGACTCTGCCGTCTGCGGCCGAAATTACTTGCACATCCGGCGCATCTTTTGTTCCGGTCATGTTGAACAGTGTCGGAATGAATGTGTTTATAGGAATGCGGCCAACCATTGCCTGCTGCACTGAAGCCGCATTTATTTTCTTCATGTAGTCCTTGTTTCGCTGAATGAAGTTGTTTCGCTGACTTCCGTATTTAGTTTTCTCGAATGCCCACTCGATATGGGCTGCAAGGAGAAACGCAACTTGCGACATAACCCTAAAGTAACCGCGTTGCGCTGCCTGCAATGGGGTGTTTGACTTGTTTTCGGTTATACGCTGCGATGCGATTGTACGGCCGCGTGAAAAACGATACGTGATGTTGCCAGCCGATTTAACGCCAGCACCAATACCCAATGATTTAATAATAGCCATAGAATACCAATTTTAATTAGACATAATTCAACGTCGCAAAGATACAAAATCTTTGCACACGGCGATACGTCGGAGACAAGCCGAAGAAAATAGCCGAGCATGTCAGATTAACGTTGGTTGTTTCGTTGTTTTAACATTGCGTTTTAACTTTATTTATGTATTATTATGTCGTTTAATCTGTTTTTTGGGGTAAAAACAGCCCGAGGCGAGGCAAGACGCCCGAACTTAGCAGCAAGGCGAGGGGCGGAGCGCTTTA
>ENA-OQRB01000384-OQRB01000384.1-human-gut-metagenome-genome-assembly--contig:-NODE-384-length-31573-cov-6.009011_pt1 | contig 31573 bp, 19 predicted proteins | sample MGYA00243235_ERZ505100 | MGnify/ENA primary metagenome ERZ505100 (study PRJEB26097, sample SAMN02712145) | human gut metagenome | biome: Gut microbiome | host: Homo sapiens | place: Denmark: Copenhagen...
TATACGCACAAAAATTAGAGGTGACGACTATGAAAACCCGCGCACAGATCTACTCGCACGAAGCCAGCGGCATTCTGCGGGATATTTTCACCTATGGTGTTCTACACAGAAACAGATTTTGGGTTTATATCCACAGAAGGCTGAGCAACGCGCTTTGTGCCATGAACACGATGGACTTGCAGCGTTACCCGGAAAACTATGAGCTGCTTTCCACCGACGCGGCGCTCCGCGCGGAGCAGATCGCCTGCCGGATGCGGCATCTGGTCTACGGCTTCACCACCGTGCAGAAGCATGAAGATCTGACCTCTGCCGCCAATGTCCTCGGCATCACGATCACTGCGCATCCGGGGCTGGTGGAGATCACGCTGCCGGGTCTGCTGCCTGTCTGTCGCGTTGGCCGCGCTTTTCTATGCGGGCGGCTATCTCGCGCAGTTCATCTATTCCGCAGCTTACAGAATGTCCATGTTCTCAGGCATGACAAGGGCCGCGATGATGTAGAGCAGAATGCCTGTGCCAGTCAGGCCGAGGGCCGCCCAGATCAGGCGAACGACGGTGGGATCGATGCCGAGGTACTCGGCAAGACCTGCGCAGACACCGCAGATCATTCGGTTGTTGCTTTTATACAGTTTCTTCATCAGAAGTTCCTCCGTTTCATTGATATAGGTTAGACGGCGCTGCACACCGATTGTTCCCGGAACCGGAAAAAATTTCAGAACGCAAGCACAATGGGTTCGCCATGGATGGCAAGCTGCTCCTCGTAAATCTCAACAGGGCTGCCATCGATGCAGTTCTGATACACGCCGTTCGGCGCAGGGAAGCGGACGAGCGCGCTTTCGCCGCGCAGGCTGAACAGGCCAGCCATGCGGCGGCCGTCCTTTTCGTATACAGCAAGCAGCACGTCATACGGCAGCGCCGTGAGCGTATAGCTGCCTTCCGCAAAGATCGCGTCGCGCTTGAGTTCTGCCAGATGCGCGAGGAACGCGGACTGGTCACGGCCGGTATTCCAGTTGATGGGGTCCTTATCGAACAGCGATGGGACGTGCGGGTTGTCGGCCTCCTGCCCGTTGTAGATCATCGTCAGCCCGCGCTGGAAGAACAGGAATGCCGTCCAGTTCCGGCGTATTTTCTCGTCCGGCAGGATATGGGCCGCGCGGGCGCGGTCGTGGTTTTCAAGGAAGCGCAGCTTGACGTAGTTATCGGGATAGATCCATTCCTGCGCGTCAAGCCGGTCGGCATACTGCGTCAGGCTAATCTTACCCTCCAGATAGTCGCGGAAATAAGGGTAGACATCGTAATCATAGCCTGCGTCGAACGCCTGATAGAGTTCAGCATCGGACAGGCTTGCAAAACCCTGTGCGCGGGCTGCGACATGGAAGCCGCGCTCGACCGATTCACACAGCCAGAAGCATCCGGGACGAACGGCCGCAACCTCTTCCCTCGCCCGCTTCCAGAATTCCAGCGGGACAAGCGGCGCAACGTCACAGCGGAAGCCGTCAACAAGGCGCGCCCAGTATTTGAGCGTTTCGATCTGGTAATCCCACAGTTCCTTGTGGCTGTAATCCAGATCTGCCACGTCCCACCAGTCGCCGAAGCGATTGCCGAGCGTTCCGTCCGGCTTGTGAAAGAACCACTCCGGGTGGTGCTCTGCCAGCCAGGAATCGGGCGACGTGTGGTTATAGACCACGTCGATGATGCACTTCATGCCCCGGTCGTGGATGGCGTCAACCAGATGCCGGAAATCATCCAGCGTGCCGAACTCTGGGTTCACAGCGCGGTAATCGCGGATGGCGTAGGGGCTGCCAAGCGTGCCCTTGCGATGCTTTTCACCGGTCGGGTGGATGGGCAGCAGCCAGATGATGTCCGTGCCAAGGGCCTTGATACGGTCGAGATCCGCCTGAACAGCGGTGAAGGTGCCCGCTTCGGAATAATTGCGGACATAGATGGAGTATAAAACCTGATTGCGAATGGTTTTTTCTGTATCAACAGCCATAAAAACAGCCTCCTTGGAATAGAATCTCTATTCGTATTGTACACAAATCATGGAAAAAGGCAAGTCGGCAAAATTCATAAAATCAAAGGATGCAACTTCTATCGTTTTTCTGCGTCTGTAAAAGCAGATCACATTTTATGATAAAGGAGAGATCATTTATGAAAAAGCTTCTTGCGATTATACTTGCAGCCGCGTGTGCGTTCTCGCTGGCAGCCTGCGCGGCCACTCCAGATACCCCGAACGCCTCCGCTCCCCCAGCAACAGATGAGCAGCTGGACTGCATCGGCGACCCGACGACGCAGCAGCTGGCTGCACCTGTTGCTGTTTCCATGCCGCAGTATCCGAACGAAGCAAAGTACACAGCCAGCAATGGTGACTTTGACTCCGAGAAATACGACGAGGATTGGGACGCATGGTGGGAAAGCTATCAGGAAAAAACCGCAGATATGACCGACCCCGCCGCTCTGACGCATTGGTTCACGACCAGCATTCCAGCCCTGATGCAGAACGCAGGCAAGGAAAACCGCGTGTGCTCGCCGCTGAATATCTACATGGCGCTTTCCATGCTGGCCGCTGTGACGGGCGGTGAAACACGGCAGCAGATTCTCGACGCACTGGGCGCAGAGTCTCTGGACGCGCTTCAAAAGCAGGCCGCACAGCTTTGGGCGGAAAACAGCTGGGACGATGGCCTCGTCACCAGCACGCTTGCAAACTCTATCTGGCTGAGGGATGGGTACAACTATAACAGTGAAACGCTCCAAAAGCTGGGGGAAGATTTTTATGCTTCCGCGTTTTCCGGGGAAATGGGGTCTGACGCGTACAACAATATACTGCGCGACTGGATCAATGAGCATACCGGGAACCTGTTGACCGAGCAGGCAGGCAAATTGGAGTTGAATGCCGATACGGTTCTGGCTCTGGTATCGACGCTCTACTACAGCGCGTCGTGGCACGACAAATTTTCCAGCGCCGCCACCACGCAGGACGTCTTTCACGCGCCGAATGGCGATGTGAGCACAGACTTCCTGCACAGCAGCGATTCCAACACGGTATATTACGGCGATGGCTTCTCGGCCATCGGGCTTTCGCTGGAGAACAGCGGCCGGATGTGGCTGCTGAAGCCGGATGAGGGTGTAGACGCGGCTGAACTGCTGCAAAACGAGGACACGCTGGGCTTTTTGCTGGCGAACGGCGAATGGTCGCAGACGCAGCGCGCAATCGTCAATCTGAGTCTGCCGAAATTTGACGTTTCTTCCGATCTGGACATTCTGGACACGCTGGCCCAGCTTGGCATGACAGATGTGCTGGACGGCATAAAATCTGATTTCACGCCGCTCACAGCCGCAAACGACTCGCTGGCGCTGACGCAGGCCAAGCACGCTGCGCGCGTGAAGATCGACGAGGACGGCTGCGAGGCAGCGGCCTATACCATCCTTGGTGTCGAGGCGACTGCGATGATGGGGCCGGAGGATGAGATCGATTTTACACTCGATAACCCGTTCGTCTTCGCTATCACCGGCATTGACGGCCTGCCGCTGTTCGTCGGTCTGGTCAATCAACCGAACTAAGTCTTGTTATGAAAAATCTCCCTCTGCCCATACGGCAGAGGGAGGTTTTTTATCCTGCTGCACGAAGTTCTATCGCCTTACAGAGCGGCGCATAGCTTCCCTTTGCGGCGGCGAAAATCTTCACGGTTTTTGCCGCGCCAGGCACGGGGATATCCAGTTCCTGCTGATTCAGGATCCGCATACCAAGCAGCTTTCCGCTCCCGTCGTACCACGCTGCGATAACGCTGCCGGTTTCCGTGCCGCTGCGCTTCAGATGGAGTGTTTCATCCTTCAGATAATAGGCATAGCCGCCCTCCGTGACGGTGATGTAGGGGCTGATCTGGATGCTGTATATCGTTTCCGGCCGCGACGGTCTTTGCAGCAGTACATACTGCAGCAGGTTTCCATTTACTACGGAGCCATAAATATCGCCTATTTGTTTCTCTTCGTCCGTAAGCGTATAAAGCACCTGTTCCTGCTCCGTTTCCGGATCATAGCTGTAAATCTTGTCCATCGTGTTATAGACCAGCCTGCCGTTGTAACTCGACAATCCTGAATAGCAGCCCCATCCACGCCACTGCCCATAAATCGTTTTTTTCGCGGTTCCCTGATATTCTGGGTTATTCGTCTCCATGATTTGGTTTCCGCTCAGGTAATACAGCTTTTCTCCAACTGCCACAATCGGACTATCGAGATCGCGCCAATAATAGTTATCGTATTTTTTACTGTCTGCCTGCACATCTGTGCCATATACCCAGTCGTCTTTTTCCAGATGTCTAAGTTCTGCAGACTTCATTTTTTCTTCGCTGATGCAGAAATACTTGCGCCCGGACTTTGCGAACCACGTCGAATCGTCCCATGTGACATCTATATGATACCAGGCCCCGTCAAGCTGTACCAGCGACCAGACATGTCTCAAGCTGTTGCTCTGCACCCAGCTGGATGTGACGCCAGCCCGATTCAGAAGCAAACGGTAGGCCAGCATATAGCCCTGACAAACGCCCGTTCCATTGATCAGCATACGGTATGCGTCTCGAAATGTAAGCGTAGAATCGTATTCACAATGCACAGCAATGTAATCGTGCAGATACATGGCTTTCGTCAGGTCTGAACAATCGCTCCTGACTTTCTGCATGATCTCCGCAAGTTTCTGCTCCAACACAGTCTGCTGCTGTCTGATCTCCTGCTTATCTTCGTCTGTTAGCCGGTCCACCCTATCGCTTCCGTTCACCGTATAGCACGGAGAGACAGACGATATAATTCTGCCACTAGAGGAAGGGATGTAGGTGTAACTGCAAGCGCTTACTACATAAAATAATTCCGGACTTTCAAATATAGCTTCAAGGTAAAATTTCAGTATGCTTGCTTCGGGAATCTCGTATTGCGAAATGTCGATACTGCCCTGCATTTCCCGTATGCCCTGTTTTAACGTGCGCTTAGCTGCTTCCCAGTTTTCAGTGTTGACCGGTGACTGTGCATCCTGCGCTTCCGCCAGCCTCTGCGCTTCTAAAATATCGATCTCATCGATGGTTTTGATGTAAAGTTTCCCTGCCGCCTGTTCCGGCTCCGGCGCTTCTGCCAGTGCGCTGACGCACAGCGCGCACATGAGGGCCAACAGGCTCAGAATCAGGGTCAGATATTTTCTCATGTCGTCCTCCCTTTCCATTGCGCCGCAGCTGACAGCGCGTATGCACTGTCAGCTGCGGACAGTCTCAAGCTTCGATCTGAATGTCCTCCGGCGCCCTGGACGGCTTGCCGCCCTCCAGGAAGAACAGCCTCAGTTCGCAGTTCCGGTAATCCAGCCCGTGCGGGAGTTTGCAGCGAATTACGCCGTCCCGCGCCTCCGCGTAGACCATCCTGACAAAGCGTCCGTCCTGGTAGGCCGCAAGAATGACGCGGACGCTCTGCTCAAACGGCTTATCGTCCGTATTTCTCGGCGGCTCGATTAGGTCGCTGGATGACTGTATGGTAAGTGTCGTCTCGCCTGTCGCGCTGTCGGTACTGGCAGACGCGGTAAACGCAGATTTCCATTGCGCATAGAGCACGCGCGGCGAATCTTTGATCAGGATGGCGTATGTTCCGATCTCATAACGTGTTCCGCTTCCGTCCGGCTTGGTGTTCCAGCTTTCGACCACTCTGCCGTCCTCGGAAACCAGCTGCTGGCAGCTTTCGGCGCGTTTGATCCGGCTCCAGTTCTTGAAGGTCGTACCGGTCGCCACAAGCGCGACCTCGCCCGCCCAGATCGACGCAGCAAAAAGCGTCGTGTCATCCGGCTCCTGAACTGTTTCGCCCGGCAGATAGCAGCGACTGTCTGCCGTTTCTGTTCCGTTTTCGGATGTGTACCAATAGACCAGATCGCCATAACTGGCGGCATTCTGATAGACCAGCTTCGGCGCAGTCAGCGTGTCGCTGTTGCGGTAATAGGCAACGTAGCTGTCAGCTGGAACGTCTTCTCCTTTCAGGATGCCGCTTCCCCGGAACGCGATGTACGGATAACCGAGGTCCTTCCATGTAAGCGTGAACGCAAGCTGCGGATAGCTCCAGATCGTCGTGCCATAAGAATTGCCCGTGCTGCCCTCTGCACCGATCAGATCGGCGTACTGTTTTTTAAACCCAGCGCTGCGCAGGTTGTAGCCTTCGCCATACTCAAGCTGAAGCGTAATGGATGCAGCGCCGTCGGCTGTCGTGCCGCCGTTACCATCCACTGTCGTCGTACACATGACCGGTTCGGTGCGCAGCTGCCACATGTCGCCGATCTCACCCTCGCCTACGGAGTTCTCCGATGCTTCCCTGCTGGTTCTGCCGTAATAGTGAGTAGTATCCGTATCGATATTGAACTCTTCTTTCCCGCTCAGACTGGCGATCGCCTTGCTGTTTGCACCAGCGGTCAGCGTCATGTGCGGGGCTCGGCTGAGAATCAACGCTTTCATCTGGATTGCGGGCTTGTCCGCCTCTTTTGCCGTAATCGTCAGGCTGGGATGCTCCCCCCATGCGCAACTCTCATCGAGACAGAGTTCCCCCACACAGCTGAGTGTTCCGTCAATCCAGTTCTCACCGCCTATTACGCGTACATTCGCCGCACACGGGAGAGAAATGTCGCTGCCCTGATAGCCGCGCAGTTCCATTTCAAGCCTGCCGGATTCAACATGGAAGTATGCCGACCATCCATCAAACTCGAAAGAAGTGTGTCCAGCCTCAACCGCATAATCTATACCATCGACAGTCAGCTTTCCGTCTGGCAGCCAGAGGGCAACCGCATTGATTTCCTTCATATCCTCCGTAACGGTTAGGGACTCGCCTGCTGCGATCATACCGATCTGTTGATACCTTCCGTTCTGGTCGCGGTAATAGCAGCGCCACTGCGTAAACCGAAGGCCATCCGGAGTCTCGGAGGGTTCTGGAAGGACATAGGAAGAGCCGATTTTCGCAGAACTGATCTCCTGACTGTAATCCACATAATTATACAGTTTAACCGGGACACTCCCTGTTTCCAGCCACTGCGCGTAAAGCTTTTTGACATTACCGGGAATCCCTCTGTTGAACGCGTAGCTGGTTCCCGTGCCGTCCGGCTGTGTGTTCCAGCTGAACAGCTGCGAACCATCCGTTGCATCCCAGCGTTCACTGTAGTTTCCGTAAGACCCTATGACCTTTTTGCCGTATTTACCGCCGTTATCAAACAGCTTACCGTTGGCATAAAAGACAAGGCGATACTCTCCATCTGCCACAGCGCAGAGCGTTGTGCCGCTCTGAATGCCGTTTTCCTTCTCTGTGATGCTCTCCCCCGGCAAGAACTGTTGGCTATCCTTCGTTTCAGATGCCTTGCCGTCCTCGGTATACCAGTACAGCAGATCACCGTAGCTGGCATAATTCTCAAACTGCAGTTCCGGAACCGCTGCTGTGCCATTCTGGTAATCTACAAATACAACACGTTCCCTCCTTGTTTTGAAGAAATGCGCAGGATCCAATTTCGTCTCATTCTTCAGTTCACCGCTGACACGGAAGGCAAGGAAGGACGCATAGCCAGTCGGCACCCATTCCAGTTCAATCGTGCAGTCCCTTTCTGGGACAGACACTTCATAGGTGCTGCCAGCCACATTGCCAACAACATTATGATAGCCGGAGCACCAATAGCCCGGATAGGTAAATCCAATCGTGTGGTAGCTTGTCATTTGTCCGGCTTCGACCTGTTTGCTGACCTGCGTTCCACCGTCCGTTGTCGTCGCACCTCCGCCCTTTACGGTCAGTGTGCTCATATGCGGGTGGATATACAGGTCGCTGATCGCGGCGGGCATGTCCGAAGGATCGAGCGTAATTTCAGCTGTTTCTCCGTTCAGAACGCCGGAATAGCTGCAAGCAGCTGTGCCCAATTCAAGGGCTGTTCCATCCGCAAATACATTTTTACCTGCGCCTGCGTGGAACTCCATATGCGGCGCGCGGCTGTTTATCACGCGGACTGCCATGACTGCGGGCGCACCCTCACCGGCGAAAGCCCGAAGTGACGCATGGCTGTCGTCGCTGCACGCGGTTACAAGTTCCAGTCCATCGATACATGCGATTGCGGGTTTTCCCGCTGCCGCTGTGATCGTGTTTTCACCAAATCCAACTCTCAGCTGTGTATACGCAGGCAGGCTGATCGCCGATCCCTGATATCCGTACAGCTGCACGATAAATAGCCCCTCATATGGATAATACCGTACGCTCCAGTTTTCTCCGAAAAAGCTGCTGGTTCTATTGGAAAGCGAGAAGCTTCTACCTCCGATCACAAGCGGCTCCGCCGGAAGCCAATAGGCGTTGAGTCTGCATTCAGCTGCATCTGCCGGGATCGTGATGGTCTGGCCGGACAGATGCTTGTTCTCACGGATTCTTCTTCCATCCGCATAGATGAAATCCACATCCCAATACGGCTGTTCCTGTCCGTACAACGCCCCCAACTCCGGTAGTTGGATCTGGCTGCCGCGCGGAAGCCATTTTTCTTCGTCATAACCCACCGCACCGGCGTAGAATCTGACGCGCACGCTGTTTTCGGGGTCGGCCCACTGTGCGTAGAGGCGGACAAGGCTGGTGTGCGCCGCCGGGACTTCTTCGCCGTCCGCCGCATAGCTTGTGCCGGAGCCGTCGGGCTCAGTGTTCCAGCCGGTCAGGACTTTCCCGTTCTGGGAGCCTCTCCTCATCGTCCGGCGGGCATTGCTGTCCTCCACAACGGCCATGCCGTTCGGGAATGTCTCACCATTTGCGTAGAAGACGATGCCCGTTGTGCTGCTTGTATACCGGCCATAATAGCCCACGCCTGCTGTCAGCGCAGTCTGCTCCTGTCCGGGCAGAAGATAGGTGTACCCGTTTTCGGTTTTCCGCTCCCAGCAGAGGAACTCATAGGTCACCGACGTCTGCCCGTACTCGTTGGTATATCCGGCCTGCTCCGGCGCTTTCCATCCGTCCGCCGCCGCGTCAACGGCCTTTACCTCTGTGAAGTTCGTTGCGTTTACATAGAACACGGCAGGAACCTCCGCGTTGCAGTCCTCCCAGAACGCTGTCAGCTCCAGATCGCGGTCTGCGTTGAACAGCGCCCCATACCAGTTGCCGTTTTCGTCCTTATAGAATCTGACATACTTTTTTGCCTGCGTGAAAAGGTTGGTAAGGTCGACAAGGCCGTATTGATTCACCGTCCGTGTGACTGTCTGCGTTTTTGCCTCGTCGCTGTAGACCGTGATCGTGACACGCATCGGCTCGCCTGTCGTGACGCGCACAACGGCACCATCCTGCCGTTCCTCGTTCACGCTGCATACGCTTCCGTCGTATCTGAACGAACCTGCCGTATATGCGGGGCCGTTCAGGCCATCGAGCGTGATGTTCCGTCCGCTCAGGGTCAGTCCCTTGTCTGTCCGAACAGCGGGCTTGCCGCTGAAGGTGAGCGAACTGCCGTTTGCCTGTTCCTGAAGCGTCAGCCATGAATAGCCGTAGGCCGCGATCGCAGCCCCAGACTCGTTCGTGATCTGGTTCTGCCCAGTGTAGTTGAGGATCGCAATCACGTCCGCTGTCTCGCCCGCGTTATACGGTGCGCTAAACGAGATTGCGCCTCCCGCGTAGCCGTACAGGCTGATGCAGAGGGTCGGCAGGCCGTCGCCGTTTTTGGTGAGCACCGCGCCCCATCCGCTGCCGGAGACATGCGGGTACTGTTCGCTGAGATAATAGCGCTGCCCGTTGACGACCAGATAATGGGAGACATCCCGCATGACGAGCTTCGTCACGAGGTCGCCTGTTTTCGTTTCGTTTGCCTCGCAGCGTCCGTCGTTATAGACGAAGCCGTTCGCAGCCGCATATGCCGCGGCGGCTCCGCCGTCGAGGGTGATGCCGCCGCTGAAAATCTGCAGACAGCCATCCGTCTGAACGGCGGGCTGGCCGCTGACGGTGAGGGATGCCGTCCGGCTGTAGCGTTCAATGGTCAGAGCGGTATAGCCTTCCGCGGTGATGCCTGCGCCGGACTGCGCCGTGACGGTGTTGGTTCCGCTTATGCTGACCAGCGCGTAGACCTGCTTGGCTGTTCCGACACCGGTTGGATCGGAAATTCTGATCGGCCCGCCTTTATAATCGTTCAGGGCCAGCACGAGCAGCGGCTCGTTGTCGCCGTTCAGGAACGCATAGGCTTCCCAGCCGTCTCCGGTCACGGTTCCTGTGCCGATGGTGCGGGTTTCGCCATTGATGGTGAGGGTGTGCGTACCGGGGTTGGGTGCGGTGGTCTGCGGTTGGGTGGAATCTTCGGTGGGTTGGGCAGTTTGCTGGGGCTGGGCGTCGGCGGCGGGCTGGGCCGCAGTTCCTGCGGCGGAGGCCGGGAAGACGGCGCAGAGCAGCAGAATAAGCGCCAGATTCAGCGCCAGCAGGCGCTTGAGTTGTGTTTTCATGTCAATACTCCTCTCTCTTTTGCGCATGGATGAGAAAAAGGGCCGCTGCGCGGGGCAGCGACCCTTTTTTATCTAGCTTCAGCGCCCCTGATAATATCTGTAGAGGAAAGTCACGATCTGTGCGCGGGTGCAGGAAGCGTCCGGGCTGAAGGTCGTGTCGCTGGTGCCGGTGGTGATGCGGTTGTCATAAGCCCAGAGGATGGCGTCGTAGTTATAAGCCGTAGTCTTAACATCCGTGAAGGGGTTAAACGTATTGGGCTTGGATGCGGAGGCTGCGCGGTAGAGGAACGTTGCAACCTGTCCGCGGCTTACTGTGACGTCGGGGCCGAAGGTGGTAGCCGTGAGGCCGGTGGTGATGCCCTGCTCAACTGCCCAGAGAACTGCGTTGTAATAGTAATCGCGGGAGTCCACATCCGTGAACGCGCATGTGCGATATCTGGGCATCGGGGAACCGGCTGCACGCCAGAGGAAGGTGACAGTCTGTGCACGGGTGCAGACGGCGTCGGGAGAGAAGGTGTAGCGGCCCGTGCCGGAGGCAATGCCGTTTTCTGCGGCCCACTTGACTGCGTCGTAGAAGTAGTCGAAGCGGCTCACATCATGGAAGTTGAAGCTGCCGGAGTTGCCGTCGATCACGCCGGGGATATAATCCGTGCCGTCGTCAACATAGGGAATCAACTTGCCGGTGAGCGTCGTATAGTTGTGCGTGTCAGTCGGGGTGAAAGTCCATGCGTATTCCTTGCCATCCTTAAGCACAGTCGTGAGGGGCAGATCCCATGCGATGGTACCGGCCGGGCGAATCGTGCCGACAGTCAGCTTGGTGTCAGCAAGGGTCTTGCCGCTCGTCTCGATCTTGGTGTAGGCGGGCGTGCCGGCCGGGGTCGCCTTGGTGATGGTGAAGGTCGCAGTCTTGTAACCGTAGCTGCTTGCATCGGAGTAGGTCGCAGTGACGGTGTAGGTGCCGACAGTCAGCGGGAGGGCAGCTGCGTCGAGCGTTGCACCGGTCGCTACATCGGGGGCGTAGGTATAGCGCATGCCGCTGGAGTGACCTGCAATGGTTGCCTTTTCGTACTTGATGCCGGAGCCGGTGTAGACAGCGGAGCCGGATTCAAAGACGATGCGGTTGGAGACGTTGGTCTTGTCATAGGCCTGGATCTTCAGATCATAGGTGCCGGCTTTGTAGTTGCTGGAGACTGGCGTGACAGTCACGTTGAAAGTTGCTTCGCCGGTTCCGCCGTTCAGCTGGTAGGTGATCATGTTTTCGCCATCGACCACAGCGGGCTCCTGCGTGAAGATCGCGTCGCCGCCAGCGGCGGTGAGTGCGATGGAGAAGCCAGTCTCCGTCTCGTCGGCGAGGAAGAAGTTGGACGGGAGCGTGCTGGTCTTCACCTCAGTCTCGGTGCAGAGGCTCGAGATGGTGTAGACGCTCAGGTTCAGGTCAGCCTTTGCAATCGTGAAGGTCGTGTTCGCCGAGCCGGTGAAGTTGCCCTTACCGGTGACGGTGACGGTGGCAGTACCAGCGATGACGTTGGAGGCGTAAGAAACGGTGTAATCCTTATCTGCCTCAAGCGTTCTGCCGCTGATCGCAACGGTCACTTCCGGAGTATGTGCCTTGGTGTTATAGGTCACGTCAGCGATAGGCGCGAACGTGCAGCCGGAGAGATCCGCCGCCGTGATGGTGAAATGCTTTTCAACCGAGCCCTTGAAGTGAGTACCCGTACCGGTAATGGTGACAGTTGCCTCGCCTGCGTTGACATTGTTCGTGTAGGCAACGGTGTAATCCGTGTCAAGCGCCAGTTCCGTTCCGTTGAACGTTACGGTAACTTCAGGCTCATAAGCAGTCCCGGTATAGCCAACGGGGCTATCAATGTCGCTGATGGTCGCGCTGGAGATGTCCGCCTTGGCAATCTCGAAGGACTTTGTGACTGTGCCGGTGTAGTTGCCCGTGCCGGTGACGGTAACGGGATAGCTGCCTGGCTCAGTGCCGGTCAGGCCGGTGACGGTGTAGTCCGTGTCTTTGGTCAGCTCTTTGCCGCCGACGGTGACAGTCACGGTCTGAGTCAGTTCATTGCCGGTGTAGACGAGATTCTCGCCAAAGGTGACATTCTCTTCTGTGAGTTCGCGGGCAACGACCTCAAATTCCTTCTCAGCAGTGTAGATGGTGTCAGCATCCTCGCAGGATGCAGTCACTTTGTACTTGCCAACGGGGAACGGCTGGTCAGAGACCTGATTGCCGTCCTTGTCGAAGAACTTGAACGTAACGTCGCCTGCACCTGCCGGCTTGGACTCGCCGACGCTGGGGGAAACAGTATCGCCGTAGGTGACGGTAGCAGGAACGTCGATCTGGAGCGTATTCGCGTCGGTGTTCTTGTCAATGATCTTGATGGTGAGCGTACCGGACGCCTCGTTATAATTCGCCGAAGAGAATTTCAATGTAGCCGTGTCAGACGCGTTATTAGCAGCATCTGTCTTATCCGTATCTCTCAGCATAAACGTGACAGAACGCATGTCATCGCTTGGTAAGTAACCTGTAATCAGGCTATTTCCCGCGTGAGTAACCTCAATTTTAATGCCGTCCTGCGTCAGACCGAAATCAGCCGGAGTAACCGTGACTTCCTTTGTACCGAAGAGCACGGATTTTTCTGCGTCCGTCGGCGCGAGGTCACCCTTGTTGATCTTCCAAGTGTGCTCGCGCGTGAGAACATTGTCCTCGTTGAATTTGTAATTGGCCGGGTCTACCAGTTCAAGCGATGCAGAGGCCGTATATTCACCGACGGCCTGCGCCTCAGTGTCACCAGTATACTCCTTAACTTTGACGATACCAACAAGATCCTCATCAATTTTCAGCTCGACAGAATGGCTTTTCCCGTCATAGGTGAACTCGTTGGCACTCCATGTGTTAAGCTTATCGGTAATGTCGATTTCCTTCTGCGCGACAGTCACGGTGACCTTGCCGGTAACAGTGGCGTAGAGGTCCGTGTTGGTGGGCGTGAAGACTACATCAAATTCATTCACGCCAGCATTGTCGACCGTGGTTTCTGCATTGTACTTATTCGACCATGCGAACGTGCCCTCAACAGGCTTGCCGTTAAAGGTTGCAGTGCCGGTCGGAATGAGCGTGGAGAGCAGATCGCCGTAGGTGGCGTTGATCGGATTCGGCGTGATCGTCGGGGCATCCTTATCCGCAGTCGTAGCCGTTACAACAGCTACGTTTCCAACGATATCAACCGTCTGCTCTTCGCCGCCGTTGACCGTAACCGCCAGCGTCTGTGCATTAAGCACATGGTTCTTGTCTGCCTTCAGAACAATCGAGATACTGTAAGTTGTGCCAGCCTTGAATCTCTCTTCCTCAAGCTGATTGCCATCTTCATCAAAGCAGGTGGCACTCACAGACAGACCAGATGTCGCCGTCTCTACTGTCAGGCCAGAGGCCAGCTGTCCCTTGGCAAAGTTGCTGATGGCTACCACGGGCGCGGTGATCTCCTGCTTGGTGATCGTGAAGGTTGCGTTCTGAACAGTCACGCTCTCATCGATTCTGCAGTTGTCTCCATTCGGCTCGGCAGTGACAGTATAGGTACCGGCATCTGCTGCAGCAACATTCAGTTCATTGCCGTTGTTGACAACGAAGCCAGCAGCGTCGTTGCCTTCTACATCCTTCACCTTGAAGGTGACGAAGCTGGTGATATCCTTATTAGAAGTAGACGTTGCACCCATGGTGAGCACTTCGTCGCTACCGTATGCGACTTCAGTCGGGTCAATAGTGGTAGCACCAATGGTTGGATTCTGTCCACCAGTAACCGTCAGAGCAAGCTTTTTTGAGAAATCTACATTTTCGACTTCTTCATCCTTGGTTTCACCATCTTTAATATGGTTGAAATAGTTCTCGCCTTCAAACCCAAACGAGTAACTGCCGTTTTCTACGTTCGTCTTTGCCTTGAGCAGCAAATAGCCAATCGTTTGCTGTTCACCGGATGCCAGCACCGGCTGATTCGCTGTTTTCTCGCAGGTACCTGCAAAAACAGCCAGTCCGGCAGTTCCTGTATTATTTTGCATTGTCCAGCCCTTCAGACCGCCCTTTGTAGATGAAGGCATAGCGTCTGGACCAACCGTACCGCTGTCATCGTCATTTTCAAATGTGTAGGTGTACGTCTCAAAAGCGTCCACATTATAAGTAAATCTAAATTTAAACCCAGACAAGCGAAGCGGGTCGGAAGAGGGGTTCGTTACGGAAATCTTAATTGCAAACGTATTGCCTGCTGCAATTTCCGTAATAGCATCGCCCTCAACTGGGTACTTCGATGTGTTTTTTTCCGTGAAAGTAACTGCTTCCAACTGAGCAGTCGGAGTCGGTTCAAACACGATTGCAGAAACTGGTGCTGCAAAAAGAGATACCAGCACGCAAACCGCAAGAATGATTGCTAATAATTGTTTCTTCATGTTTTTCTACCTCTCAGTCAAACGAACCTATGTTCTCTGCGACATACTGAAGAATCAGCAATGCGTCAGTTGTTTTAATCACGCCATCTTTATCAACGTCGGCAGCCACAAACTCGTTTCCTTCCAATGTAATTGTTTCTGATACATGCTGCAATACCAGCAGTGCGTCAGTCGTTTTAATTTTTCCATCGCCATCCACATCGCCCAGAACGACATCCGGCTTCTCGCCGTACTTGAACGATGCGACCTTCTTGAGCGCCTCGTCGGTCGTGCTGATGTAGATGTTGTATGTACCTACCTTCAGCGCTTTAGGCTTCAGTGTGAATTTCACTGCGCCGTTTGCGATGCTCATCTGGTCGATGTACTGGATGTTCCCGTCTGTGGGGACGGGGCTGTCGCCTTCGAGAAGCAGCACAAGTGAATACTCGCCGGTCAGGCCGCTGCAGTTCAACTCAAACTCGTTCGCGTCTGCGTAGAAGCTGCCATTCTTTGTGCCGTTCAGCACCCTCAGGGGCCCCGTCACATTGTAAACGCCAAGGACTGTGTCTTCTGCGAATGCGGCGGCGGTGAGCATGGCGAGCATCAGCACCGCAAGCAAAAGCGCAAGCATTCTTCTTTTCATGCCGCTTCCTCCATCGTCATAAATTTATCTGCATACCGCAGCAGGATCGCCGCGATCTGTGCACGGGACGCGTTGGCTTCCGGCGCGATGCGGCTGCCGCCGACGCCGGAAACAAGTTCGTGGTAAACCGCCCACCATGTCGCATCCTTCGCCCAGGAGGCGATGGTTCCGCTGTCGGTGAAGGTCTGCTCATAAACGCCGGTCAGCATCTGTTCCGAGCCGCTCTGGCCGCCGTTCAGACGGAAGAGAATGGCCATGGCCTGCTGGCGCGTGATAGGCGCGTCGGGGCCGAAGCGTGTATCGGACAGGCCGTTCACATAGCCCTTCTCCACGGCCCAACTCAGCGCGTCCTGATACCAGCTGGTGCTGGCGTCGGCAAACGAGGCCGCCTTGGCTGCGGCGGGCTTGCCGCACATGCGCCAGAGCATGAGGACGAACTGCGCACGGGTCACGGGGGTGTCGGGTCGGAAGGTGCCGTCGGAATAGCCGGTGACAAGGCCCAGTTCCGCTGCCCGCTCGACCGAGTCAAACGCCCAGTGCGTGCTGGTCACGTCGCGGAAGGAGCCGGACTTGACTTCCTCCTGCGCGCCATCCGCAGGCTTTTCCTCATCCTCGGGCTTGTCTTCATCCTCAGATTTCTTATCATCCTCGGACTTCTTATCGTCCGTGCCCGGCTTTTCGGCGTCAGAGCCGGAACCGCTGCCGCTGTCGGAGCCGCTGCCCTGCACGATCAGCGCCGGGAGCGAATAGGAAAGCGAAAGCGCCTTGCCGTCAATGTCAGAAAGGAGCGCATCGGCGAGGGTCAGCTTCGCGTCGCCCGCAGCCTTGACACGGAAGGTGAACACAACAAGGCTGCCGTCGGTCTTGACGGTCTTGGTGCCCGCCGCCGCGATAATCGCGCCGATACCGTCGCGCGTGGCATGCGTATTGTTTGCAGAGAGCATGTCGCCGATCAGTTCACCGTTTTCAACGCCGGTGCATTCAACAACGGAATCGTCATAGCCCAGCTTGATCTGCACAGCACACAGGCCTGTGTTGCCGGACAAGTCAACCGTAACGGTAAAGGTCTGCCCAACCTCCGGAAGCTTGTCCGGGGCCGTGAACTTCAGCGTCGCACCTGCGGCGCAGGCAAGCGGCACCAGCAGCTGCACGGCCAGCAGCAGTGCGATACCAATGGCCAGTATTCGGTTGCGTTTCATTCTTCGCATTCCTCCCTTGTCTCGGTCTGGCTTTCTGTCAGATCCAAAACTGTAACAAAATGTCACAGCAGCCTACACTACCCCTAGTATTCGTACAATAATTATATACGAAGTGATCTGCAAATGCAAGATGCTGTCTGCTTAATTTACAGAGAATTTGTAAAATCTTTCTTTATTTTGCGGTGCCCGCCTCCCCTTTTTTCAAAGGCGGCTGCGGGCAATCACCCGTGGCGGTAGATTTTTTTGTCCAGTGCAAAGATACGGTTGGAAAAGCTTCCGACGGGCAGATCCTGAAGCGCTTCAGCGTAAATTTCCATACGGCTGTCGATCAGGTCGATCTCAGAGAGCAGTTCTGCCTCGGCGCACATCGGGCGCACGGCCGCGCCGAACTCCGGCTCGCCGTGGTGCGAAAGGATCATGTGCTGTAAAAGCAGACTTTTTTCCTCCGGGATGCCGAGTTCCTGCGCACACTGCTGCACCTCCTGCGCGCCCATCACCAGATGGCCGATCAGCTGGCCGGACAGCGAATAATCTGTGACCAGCCCAAGGCCGGAGAATGTAAATTCCTTTTCCTTTGCGAAATCATGCAGCAGCGTCCCCGTCAGCAGCAGACTCCGGTCGATGATCTCGCCGTAAAGTCCGGACAGAAAATCTGCCAGCCGCAGCATATTGGACGTGTGCATGAGAAGCCCGGACAGGAAGCTGTGATGGACGCTTTTGGCCGCCGGAATGGAGCGGAACGCGTCCAGATGCCGCGCGAGCATCGCACGGGCGACGGACTGATAATCCGTATCCTCCATGGAGTCGATCATGCGCTCAATCTCCGCGACACGCGCATCCGTGTCAATCGGGGCGGTTGGCACGAGAGTGGAAAGGTCATACTGGTCGTTCCCGTCCGCCATGCGGATGCGGCCCGCCGTCAGCTGCGGTGCGCCCTTGAATTCCGATACCTGCCCCCGAATCTTGACGACGCGGCCGATATCCTCTGGTCGCGCACCGATGGGGCCGGAGTAGTCCCAGACCTTCAGATCGATCACACCGGATCGGTCTGCCAGAACGCCGGATAAAAACGGCTTCCCCGCCGCCGTCGTCTTCAAAAATGCGTCTTTCAGGACATAGAACCCCTCTACATCGTCGCCGGTGTGCATCTCGGCGATCAGCTTGTTGTATTCCATCGTTTGCTCCCTCGCTGTCTTTCAGATGCGATTTATTATAGCAGTCTTTCTGCCGGTCTGCAATCATACAAATGAAAAACCAGCGTCTGTGAACAATTCATAAAATCTGTGCGAAAGCGGGCGCACGGGCGGCACGCCCAGTTGTTTTTTGTCGCTTTTCGTGATATACTGAGACAAAATCGGAGATCAGGAGGAACAGCAGGTGGCTGATTTTTCAAAGTTTCGCACGGCGGTCAGCGGTTTTAACCGCACCGACGTTGTCAATTATATCGAATCGACGTCCATTGAGCACCAGAAGGCCCTGCGCAAGCTGACTGACGAGCGCGATAAGCTTGCCGCTGAAAATGCGCGCCTTCAGGTCGAACTGGCAGGTCTGCAGAAGCGTCTGGAGCAGGCACAGGCGGACAACGACGCGCTTTCCGGGCAGGTGAACGCGCTCGCGCAGGAAGGCTCTGATCTGGCGGAGCAGTTGAAAAAGGCCGAAGAGGCGCAACAGGAACTGCTGACGCGCCCCGACCCGCAGCCGTCGGAGCCGGTGCCGCAGCCGGAAGAGCCGGAAACAGAAAATGAGCCGGATGAACCGGTGCAGGAACCGTCGCTTACCGAAAAAGAGTTGACCGCCTACCGCCGCGCCGAGCAAACCGAACGCAACGCGGCTGTGCGCGCCCGGCGCATCTATGCGCAACTGTCGAATCTCTGCGAGGACGCCCGTACCCGTTATATGGATTCCGGCGAGGAGATTGCCGCGCTGGCAGCCGACCTGTCCACCGGCCTTTCCCGGCTTCAGGACGCGTTCGCTGAGGTACAGGTGATCTTCGACGACGCACAGAACGCCTTCGACGATATGCAGCTGCCGGAGACAGCCGCGGAGGAGCCGGAAGAATAAAAGGCTCCCCTGAAAGGGAACTGGCGCAAAGCGCCTGATGGATTGCAGCAGGCAGGGGCGAAAAGCATAGACCGATGCACCCCCGTGTGCACCACCAAATTTCATTGTAGGGGCCGATGCCTACATCGGCCCGCGCAGATTGCACCGGTTTTACGGGAATTCTCGGCGAATTCGTTATATTTTTTGGGCCGACAGAGTCGTCGGCCCCTACAACGCCCCCCGCTCTCTCCTGTAGGGGCGGACGACTCTGTCCGCCCGCAGAATGTACCGGTTTTACGGAAATCTGCGGCAAATTCGCAGCTTCCCAGCGGGCCGATGTGGGCATCGGCCCCTACAGGACTGCCGCAAATCCGTACTGCCCTATAAATCCGCAAAGTCTTTATGCACCCTGACTCTTCCCTCTCATGGGAAGATTTTTTTCACTTGGAGGTATCTATGAAACTGGTATCCTGGAATGTCAACGGTCTGCGGGCCTGTCTCGGCAAGGGCTTTCTTGACTACTGCACGCAGGAAAACGCCGATGTGATCTGCCTGCAGGAGACAAAGCTTCAGCCGGAGCAGGCGGTCTTTGAACTGCATGGCTATCACCGCTATTTTTATTCTGCCGAGAAAAAGGGCTATTCCGGCACGGCGATTCTGACAAAGCAGGCCCCGCTTTCTGTTCGGTATGGACTCGGACTCGACGAGCATGACCACGAGGGGCGGCTCATCACTGCGGAATACCCAGAATTTTATCTCGTCTGCTGCTATACGCCCAATTCTCAGGATGGATTGAAGCGCCTCGATTACCGCATGCAGTGGGAGGACGCGCTGCACGCATATCTGCTGCGGCTGGACGCGGAAAAGCCGGTTGTTTACTGCGGCGATCTGAACGTTGCACATGAAGAGATCGACATTAAAAACCCGAAAGCAAACCGGCAGAACGCAGGGTTTTCCGACGAGGAGCGCGCAAAGATGACGCGGCTTCTGTCCTCTGGCTTTGCCGACACGTTCCGCCGCCTGCACCCGGATCTGGCGGGCGTATACTCGTGGTGGAGTTACCGCTTCCATGCGCGCGAAAATAACGCAGGCTGGCGTATTGACTATTTTATTGTCTCCGAACGGCTGCTGCCGCGCGTGGTTTCATCGGAAATCCGCACGGACGTGCTCGGCAGCGACCACTGCCCGGTCGTGCTGGAACTGTCCGTATGATGCAGGAGGAATTTACCGCCCGCTATATGCCGCAGTTCAGTGAGCAGCAGAAGGCCGCTGTCATGGAGACGGAGGGGCCGGTTCTGCTGCTGGCCGTGCCCGGAAGCGGAAAGACGACAGTGCTGGTGACGCGGCTCGGCTATATGGCGCTGTGCTGCGGCATCGACCCGGCACGCATTCTGGCCGTGACCTACACCGTCGCTGCTACGCGGGAACTTCGCGCACGCTTTACCGCACGTTTCCCGGACCTTGCCGGGCGAACGCCGGAATTCCGCACGATCAACGGGCTGTCAGCTAAAATCATTGAGGTCTGCGGACGGCAGCGCGGCCCAGCCTTTGAACTGCTGGAGAACGCCGGAGAACTGGCCTCACTGGTCGGGCGCATCTATCAGGAACTGAACGGCGAATATCCCACTGACAGTACCATCCGCGAGGTGCGCACGGCGATCACCTATTGTAAGAATATGATGCTAAGCACGGACGAAATCGCCGCGCAGGACTTCAGCTTGCCGCACTTTGCCGAACTCTACGCGCGCTACTGTGCCGCGCTGCGCGAAGCGCGGCAGATGGATTACGACGATCAGATGGCTTACGCGCTGGCGATTCTCAGAAAGCGGCCCGAAATTCTGGCAGAATTTCAGGAACACTATCCCTATCTCTGCGTGGACGAATCGCAGGATACATCCCGCGTGCAGCATGCGATCATTGAACTGCTGGCGCAAAAGACCGGGAATCTCTTCATGGTCGGCGACGAGGACCAGAGCATCTATGGCTTCCGCGCGGCCTATCCGGAGGCGCTGCTGCGCTTTTCTGCGGTCTGGCCGGGCGCGAAGACGCTGCTGCTGGAGGACAATTACCGCTCTACGCCGGAAATTCTGCGGCTGGCAGGCATGTTTATTGAGGGAAACCGGGAGCGCTATTCCAAGACCATCCGCGCAACAAGGGCGAAGGGCCGCCGGGTGCATCTTGCGCACGCAGCCTCGCGGCAGGCGCAGTACCGGTATCTGCTGGCGCTGGCTGGGGAGCAGGGCGCGCCGTTTTCCGTTTTGTACCGCAACAACGATAGCGCCCTTCCGCTGATCGACGCGCTGGAGCGCGCCGGACTTCCATATCACTGCCGCAGCTTTGACGACACTTTTTTTACCCACCGCATTGTCTGCGACGTGCAGGACATTCTGCGCTTCGCCGCAACGCCGGACGACGCGGAACGCTTTCTGCGCATTTATTATAAATTCGGTGCCCTGATCTCCAAGGAGGCGGCGCAGGCCGCCTGCATACAGAGCGGACGTACAAACACGCCGATTCTGGACTGCCTGCTGGCGCAGGCAGGATTATCGGATGAGGGACTTGAACGCGTGCGGCGTTTAAAGGCGGGGTTCGAGGCACTGGAAACGCTGCCCGGAGAAGCGCTGATGCGCACGATCTGGGGCCCGCTGGGCTACGGCGGTTTTGTGACCGAACGGCGGCTCGATCCCGGAAAATATTTCATTCTGCAGATGCTTGCCGCGCGGGAGCCGTCGGCGGAGGCGTTTCTGGCCCGGCTGGACACGCTGCGGCAAACCATCCGCGTACATACGGACGCGCCGGATGCACGCTTGACGCTTTCAACGATCCATTCAAGCAAGGGGCTGGAATATGAACGGGTGTATCTGCTGGATATCCACGACGGCGTGCTCCCGTCCCGGCCGGACGCGGCAGACGGAACGGCGGACGAGCGTCGGGAGTACGAAGAAGACCGCAGGCTTTTCTACGTCGCCATGACGCGGGCAAAGGACGAGTTGACACTGTTCGATTACCCGGATGCACCATCCGCGTTTATCAGGGAGGCGCAGGGCTATCTGCCTGTTCCGGTGCGCGCAAAGGACGATTTCGCTGCCATCGTGCCGGAAAACGCCTGTGGTCTGCGTTATCGCCACGAAACGCACGGCGAGGGACGCATTCTGGCGCAGTGCGAAGACGAGATGCTCCTTGCATTTCCGGACGGTGACAGGCTCATGCGTGCGGGACAGATGCTGCTTGAGCAAAGCCGCGCGGAGGTCTGGCAGGCGCCGGGAGCACCTGCCGCAGCACAGACAACGCCGAACGCGCAGACGCTCGGGCCGGGGAGCGTCATCCGGCATAAAAAATACGGCATGGGCCGTATCGTATCCATAGACGGCCCGTTTGCCGATATCCGGTTTGAAGGCGAAACAGCAGCACGCCGGTTCAATCTGGCACACTCTCTGCGCAGCGGCTTCCTGTTCGCCGCGCGCTGAGGACGCGAAAAGCCGCCGGCATGCGCTGCCGGCGGCTTTCCTTGAGAGAAAAAGAGAAAAGAGAGGAGAAATGGATGAATGTCTATTTGAAAGGCTGCTGTTGTCTCTCCGCGGAACTTTCCGTGAAGCAGCTTCCTTATGCTCCAAGGATACCGGATTTTGCCCGGTTTGTGGTGAACAGTTTGTAAACGAAGTATAAAGAAATCCTGAAATTGCAGTGCCGCAACCGGCAGTTGACAGATTTTCAGGCGGACTTGCTGGCATGCAACTGCAAAATCCCGTAGAATAGCGGCATCAACCAGAGGAGGAAACACGCATGATCTTTGCAGACAAATTGATCGCCCTGCGGAAAAAGGCGGGCTGGTCGCAGGAGGAACTTGCGCAGCAGCTGAACGTCTCGCGGCAGTCCGTATCCAAATGGGAGGGCGCGCAGTCCGTTCCAGACCTCGACAAGATCGTCCAGCTGAGCCGCGTTTTCGGCGTCAGCACGGATTACTTATTAAAGGATGAACTGGAAGAGCAGGAGCCTGCGTCCAGCCTTCCCGAGCAGCCGCAGCGCCGCCGCGTGAGCATGGAGGAGGCCTCGCGCTATCTGGAACTGCGCCGCGCCGCCGCGCCAAGGCTGGCGTTGGCCACGTTTTTGTGCGTGATCTCGCCCATTGCGCTGATCCTGCTCGGCGGGCTGAGCGAATACACCGCCCGCGTTACGGAAAACGCGGCGGCGGGCATCGGCATGAGCGCGCTGATCATTCTGGTCGCCGCCGCAGTCGGCATTTTCCTGTCCAGCGGCGCGCAGGTCAGGGAATTTGCGTTTCTGGAAACCGAGCCGTTTGAGACGGAATACGGCGTAAGCGGCATGGTCAGGCAGCGCCAGCAGGACTTCCAGCCCACGGCGAACCGTCTGAACATGATCGGCACGATCCTGTGCATCATGTCCGTCCTGCCGCTGTTTCTGGCGATGTGCCTTTCCGGCTCAGATCTCATGTACATCGGCGCGGTGTGCCTGCTGCTGGGCTTTGTCGCGCTGGCCTGCATCGCGTTCGTCTACGCCGGAACGCAGACCGCCGCGATGGAAAAGCTGCTGGAGGAGGGCGACTACACCCGCCAGAGAAAGTCCAAAAGCCGCCTGATCGGGACGGTCAGTGTCTGCTATTGGCTGATCGTGACTGCTATTTTCATGTTCTACACCTTCGGGCCGTATGGCAACGCGCAGCCCAAATACAGCTGGTTCATCTGGGCAATCGCAGGCATCCTGTACGGCGCCGTAATGGCCGTGCTCCGTCTGGTCGGGCAGAACAGTAAAAAATAAAGCAGGCAGGATAAAACAATTCCGTTGAAAACGTTCTCAACGGAATTGTTCCGGTGCTATTGGTGCAGTCACTGGCTATGCTGCACCCGCAATGCTGTCCGCGCGGCGCTGGTCAGCTTGCCGTGTCGGCCCCAGCCGGATTGACCGACTAAGGAGACATTGTCATAGCCTCCAAGAACTCCAATTTAGGCTGGCATCTGTTTTTTCCGTATAGGACATATAGGATTCTAAATTTCTACAGGCACTGTTTGATATTACGCCTCGACTGCAGCCAACCGGCACATCTATCTTCAGCAGGCCAAACATGCAACCCGGCTGCTGCAGTCGGCATTCTGACACTTACGTTGATAACAGGGCAAAAAGCATCTTGACAGACAAAGCCCGGGCACAGTAAAGTGCCCGGGCTGGTTGTTTATTGGGACAGCGCAAGTGGGTTTGTTCCGTATTTACGCCGTTTCAATTAGGGGTCAATCATGTTTTGGATTCCGTAAAATGTCTTCAACGAGGAAGGCCGTAGCATCGATAAAATCAATATTTGCTATTTTCTCATCCAAGCGCACCCCTATCGATTCAGTGGACAAACCACCAGGAGTAGAGTCATACGACATCGTATTTACCGTGGTAAACTGCTTCGTTTTGCTATTGTATGTAAATACTGTCCATAAGGTTCCATCTTTGTTGGAAGGTACATTGTAGGTCATAAGCAACTTAGCACCTATATACACTTTGACTTGTGCGCCGGAATTTGCCAACGCAGTCGAATTAGACGAATATCTATTTGAATAGTCATGTATTGCATATGTATAGATGCCTTCATTGAAGCTATGAATCGTAATAGTCTCAGGACCATAGCTGCTCGTGTCATCGACATCAAGATCAGCCTCAGTTCCATGCACTTTATTTCCATAGTAAACATGGAATTTATCACCATTTTCCGTAGGGCCAACAAGATGCGAATCCAAATCCCATGGGGACTCGCCCCATGTCAGTACAATCCGAATTTCCTCTGACATAACACCGTTAGACACATAGCCATTCTGATTGTCGATAAGCTTGTCCCCAAGAACTTTAATGTTAAACGTAGATGTGACATAACGTTCTTCATCCGTGATTCCTTCGCGCTCGTCAACAATCTGAACTGTATAATTACCTGATATTAACATCGGCGTGGTGTATGTGCTTTCTGTCATGTTGATCGTCGCTGCAGCTTCTCCTGCTGTATTCCCGATACCCGGGCGGATATACAAAGTCAGTCCTGAAACACCACGACCCGTTCCTGCATCGATGATCTTGCCTCTTGCCTGACCAAAACCAGCATACTCTTCGGAAATTGCTTCGATGGTGATATTGTAAATAATCTCCGAGTCATCCTCTGTTACTGTGATTGTCTCAGTCACAGGGAAGTAACCTTCTTTGGATACCCTCAATGTATAGGTTCCTGCAGGAACATCAACCAACTTGTACTCGCCATTGCTGTCAGATTTCGCATTTCTAAATTCAGCCTGTGAAATCCAGAGTTCTACTTCTGCACCTTTCAGCGGAACGTTATTCGTCATATCAGTGTCTTCATCCGCAATGGTGATAACACCAGATATGGTTTTACGCCTTTCTATTTCTGCAATTTTGGCATTTACGCATCGGGCATACGCTCTTGCGCCCTTTTCGTTGGGATGTACTGAGTATGCACTCCCAAACCCAGTTTGCTCCAGATCCTCGCTCTTTTTAGGTATGATAATCCTGTTGATCCATTCACTCGAAGAATACGCCTCATGTCCGTCAAATTCGCGCTCGACATCCACAAAGTAAATATTCATTCCACTGCGTTGACGTCCTTCGACAAGTTCTTTTAGTTTGTTGTTGAATTTTGTAACATTTTCATTTACCGTGGTTGCCTCTTCTTCGCTAATCAAAAAGCCTTTACCTGTTTTCTCGAACAGCTTCGGATAGCCAGCAACAATAATTGCAGCTTGATTCCCGGCAGCTTGCTGAATATCGTCATATGTATTTTCAATGTTTCTTGTCCATTGTTCCTCTTTATTCCATATGTCAGCGATTCTCTTGTCAAACGTTTTTTTGAACCAGTTAAAATTCAGATATGAACTACCCATGGCGCAATCCTTAACTATGTCGGCAAAATCGACATCGTTCCCGCCAACCGTTACTGTCACATAATCGACTTCACCGCGGATCTTATTAAAAACGTCTAATTGACAAGGAAGATACTTACAGTCTTTATAAGGAACCGTTCCAACAATTATATTCTTGTAATAGAATTGAAAAATATCTTTTTTAAGTTTTCCCTGCTCCTCTTCTGTTTCCCCTTCTTTTGCTTTAAAATTCACAGTTTCAGCACCAGACGCAGCGGCAAAATACCACTGAATAGGCGCTTCACTTGTTTTTCCAACGTCAACCTTATAATTTGACATTGTGCCTGCTACGCCCGGGATTCTCAGCATTCCCGGCCAACTCCGTGTGGATCTGTGCGCGAGCCAATCCTCATCTTCCACCTTTTCAAACAGGGATTTATCTTGTCCATAGAACTTCTCAATGCCTTCGCCAGAGGAATAGGAATCGCCGAGTGATACCATAATGATGGGATCGCTGCTGCTCTGTACGGTAGCATCGGACAGTCCAGCTGCCTCTTCGGTTAATAAATCAACTGTTTCAGCCATAGACGACTCAGAAACAGTGCTATCGTTGTCAGAATCGTCATCATTATCAGTGGGAGGCATCGCTGCCCCGCTCCACGCGCAAAGTTCTTCGGCTGTCAGATTTTCCAGTGTTGCAGCATCGATCTGTTCCACGATTTTTACAAGCACCCTCGACGCAAAAGGTTTGGTTATGTAAAAACGGTTTGTCTCATCATCGTAACTCGTAAGCCGCTCGGATGTAGATACCAGTATCTCACTGTTCAGATCGTACTCCCAATTAAAAGAGACTGGATCCGCAAAGACTTCTCCGTTCACGACATAAATCAACCAAACAATATTATTGCTTTCGGATAGATAGAACGTCTGGTACATAGGATGCTTGATCGTTGAGTTATCGGAAATCTCTGTTTCCTCAACCTTCTCGCCGTCCATCGTATACATATACGTTATGGGATATTCCGTAAATCCTTTTTCTTCTAAATTGGACTTTACATCCGCCTCTGTCAATACATCATCCGACTTTTTGGCATCAATGATGTCTATCAATTCGGCGTTTTCCTTATAAAAGTCTTCAGCATCCGACGGATCAGGATCCGGTTCAGGGTCCGGTTTTGGGTCGGGATCGGGCGTAGGATCGGGATCCGGGGTAGGATTAGGTGCGGGCGGGAGGATAGTACCGGTGCTGGATGCGGGCTTGGATGCGGGAGTAGACGCGCCTGCAATGTTCTTGCAGAACCGGGCGAGGATGGCCGCTACCTGTGCGCGGGTTGCGCTGCCCTTCGGATCAAGCTTGCTGCCGGAGCCGTTGATCAGTCCCTCTGCGCTTGCCCATTTCATGGCTGCGAGCGCATAGCTGCCGACCGTACCGGCATCTGCAAATCTGCTGATCTCGGCAGAAGCTGTCACGGCGTAGCCGCAGAAAGTGGCATAGCGGTACAAAATTGCCGCCAGTTGCTCACGCGTGATTGCATTGTCCGGGCCGAACGTGCCGTCCGCATAGCCGCTGACGATCTTGTTTTCTGCCGCCCATGTGATTGCCTTCTCATAGTACTTCCCTGCCGCCACGTCGCCAAACGGGCATACGCCGGAAACGGCAGGCTCGCCGGAAAGGCGGTGCAGGATCGTCACGATCATGCCGCGGGTCGTGGTGGCCTTCGGGCTGAACGTGCCGCTGCCCGTTCCGTTCATCAGGCCATTTTCGCATACATATCGGACATCATCATAAAACCAGTCGGACGTTTTCACATCAGAAAACGTGCTGTCTGCCGCCAATGCTGACATTGGCAGCATCCCGAACAACAGGACCATGCTCAGGAGCAGGGCAAGGATTCGCTTTGATCGTTTCATGCCATTTTTCCTCCTATTGTGTGTTTTCTCTCATCTGTGTGTATCTTTCATGGTACGAAGTATACACTACTTTATATTGATTGTACCGGACATTTCCAGTGAATGCAAGGATTATTTCTCCATTTTAGAAATATTTCTGGCAATTTCGTCAAAAAGCGCCTATTTGCTTAAAAACCCCCGCAGAGGCGGCCCGGCCAGCCGCTCTGCGGGGGTTCTCACTATGTAAGATTAAATTCAATGCAGATGGGGCGCATCGGTCAACCTAAAATGGCTTCGCCGCGCTCGTCAAGCTGCTGGTTGCAGGCGACAAGACTCATGCCGTTGTCGAGCGCGTAGAACAGGATGCTGTCACGCAGGACCCAGTCATAAATCTGCGCGTAGCCCGCATGCAGCAGAATCTGCTGCGACTCGTCCGTTCGGAGGCCGACTCTGGAGCACAGGCAGAGCAGATCGTCACAACTCGGACGCCAGATGCAGCAGTTCCGGCAACTCCTGCGCACACAACGCGAGTGCATTCTGCGCCGGTATGCGAGCGCGGACGTGCCGTGCTATGCATATCGTGTGCCATTGGCGGCGTCCGGTTTGCTCTACAGCAGCTGCGGCAGGAACCGGAGATATCCGCACAGGTGCAGAAGCAGACATCGGAACTCGACCATGAGGCCGTCACACTGCAGGAGCCGGATCCGCTCACCGCCGCGGCCTGGACACATTCGTGTCCAGGCCGGTTTTTTATGCAAATTCGATCTCGTCGCAGATGATTTTCGTATCGATCAAGTCGGATGGGCGGATTCCCCGGTGCGCAGGGCCTGCCGGGGCATCGAACAGGATGTGCACCTCGTAGCCCATCCCGCTCTTATGCCGGTAAAGTTCCCGGTACAGCCAGACCGCACCGACACGGGGCAGCTCCTGCTTGAGCCTTGCACCGCGGAAGGTCACGGTATGGTATTCGGAATACGGGCTGTCAATGCGAAGCGTGAGATCCGTCCCGGTGATGATTTCCCGCACCACACCGTCGTGGAAGAAAAATTGCTGTAACAGCCCGTCCGGCAGCGTCTCGCGCGTCTGCGCGGCGCAATAGGCCCGGTCAATCTCGTCCAGCTGCTTCTGCACCTCCGGCGTCATCGGGTCAGCCTGACAGGCGATGTACCATTCCTTTGTAAGATACCGCATAACTGCCTCCTCTATTTAATGGATACAACCCATTCCCCGCCGCAGAGCAGGTATTGGAATTCCGTCAGTCCCGGCGCGTTCATCATGTGCAGCATCTCTTCGAGATCGTCCACGGTTTTCAGGGACGGAAGCTGGCTGTATTCTACCCACTTCATCTCCCCTTCCTCCGATGACGTCAGCGTTCCTGCCCATTCCACAGCCTTGAACAGCAGCACAACGTACCGGCCGGCTTCGATTGGGAACTGCTTGACGCCGACCAACTTCGGGTTCCGGATCGTCAGCCCTGTTTCTTCCCGCATCTCCCGGATTACAGCGTCTACAAATGATTCTCCCGGCGCCACATGCCCGCCCGGCAGCGCCCAACCGTGCCAGTCTTCCTTTTTCCGGTTCTGCAGCAGCACTTTGCCGCCGTCCTCCAGCAGACACACCACGGTCAGTTCCACATTTTCTGTTCTGTGCATGCTCCCATCCCCATCATTCCTGTTTTTGCACACTGCGTCTTCCTGCCATGCTGTTTTCATTGTAGCAAAGAAGAAACAGCGGCGCAACCGGTTTTTCCGCAGCAAAATCAGAGGCAGATGCTGTCTGTGCGCGCTGCCAGCTGCCAGAAAGCCCTGTGGTCCATCGCCATAAAATCGCTGATATCTTTGAACTGCGGCTGCTCGAACAGCATCCGAAGCGTGAATGCTGCGGCCACCTCATGCTTGCAGAGTTCCGGATATGGGCAGTCGCAATAGATATCCGTCATCATGCCGTCACTGAAGCAAAAACCGACTCGATACCATTTAGTGCCCTTCACATAGGCAACGTGTTATGAGGCATCTGTCGCAACGGTCTAGCGTTTGCTTGAAAAGTTAGAAAAGGACTCGAAATCTTTCGATTTCGAGTCCTTTTGCGTGGTCCGAGTGACTGGATTCGAACCAGCGGCCTCTTGAACCCCATTCAAGCGCGATACCAAACTTCGCCACACCCGGATAGCTATTGAATTAGCTTATGTATCATAGCATATCCGGTTGGTTTTTGCAAGAGGTTTTTTTATTTTTTATGCAAGAAGCTTTGCTGCAGCTTCTGCCAAGAGGGAAAGCTGCGCGTTTGACTCTTCCACGGTCGGCTTGACAGCGGACAGGTACGCCTTGATCTTCGGCTCTGTGCCGGACGGGCGGATGATAACCTTATCGCCGCCGGGCAGGCGGTACTCCAGTACGTTTGCCTTCGGCAGTCCCGTTCCCTCGGCTTCGTAATCCGTATAGCCCTCAACCGGAAGGCCGGCAATTTCGCGCAGCGGCTGCTTCCGCAGGCCCTGCATCAGCCCAGCCATTTTTTCCATGCCCGTCTCGCCCGTGAATGCAAAGCTTTTCTGCATGTTGCAGTAGCAGCCGAACTCCGTGTACAGCGCGTCGATGGCATCGCCGAGTGTCATACCCTTTTTCGCATACCACGCAGCAGCCTCGCAGATGAGAAGCACGGCGTTAACCGCGTCCTTATCGCGCGCATGCGTGCCGGAGAGATACCCGTAGCTTTCCTCAAAGCCGAAGATATAGCGTTCCGGATGGCCGCCCTGCTCCAGCAGCGCGATCTGCTCGCCGATATATTTGAAGCCCGTGAGGACGCGGCGCAGCTCGACGCCGTATTTTTTGGCGACAGCTGTGACCATATCGGTCGAGACGATGGTGGTGACGGCGACGGGGTTTTCCGGCATCGTGCCATTCGCGATGCGGCTGCGGCAGATGAAGTCCAGCAGAATGACCGCGACCTCATCGTCCTGAAGCTCCTGACGGAAGCGCTTCAGTCTGATCTCGGGGTCGAACACCGGGTGCGGCGAGCACGCGGTAAATTCCTCGCTGCCGAGGTCAAGGATGGAGTGCCCCTCGCTGTGCAGGTGGGAGGCCAGCTTTTCGGCATACGCCGTGTTCAGGTTGCTGTGCAGCCGGGCGTTTTTGACGTGGCTGCTGTAATAGATCAGTCCTTCTTCGGTGAAGGTGCCGCCGCAGTACAGACCGCGGAAGTACTTCTGCTTTGCGGAGTACCCGCGCATCTCCCGCGCGACGATCTCCTTGATCTGCTCGTCCGTGAAGCCAAAGTCATGGGTCTTCGCGCCGAGGAGCTGAGCGGCCTTTACCGCCGCGCCCTCAAGGCTGTACGTGCCATACACTCTGTGCCCCTCATAGAGCTTCTCGTCCGCGCCGAGGAAGATCGCGACGACAGGCTTTGAAACAATATCCGCGAAGCTGAGGACCTTGTTCATGACCGTGAGGTCAGCAAGCTTCGATACCAGAATGATGATCTTGGTGTCGGGGTCGCGCTCCAGACGGCGGATACCTTCGAGCATCATGATGCCGCCGATCTCCGGGTACAGGTCGCGTCCGCCCGTGCCGATGAGGGAGGAGATGCCGAATCCCAGCTTCTCGACCAGACAGCCGACTTCCTGCGCGCCGCTGCCGGACGCGCCGACGATGCCGACGCAGCCGGTGTGATAGCAGCTGCCCGCCGCAAGCCCGACGCCCTTCAGGTAGCCGACGCCGCAGTCGGGACCCATCATCAGCACGCCTTTGCTGATGGCAAGCTCCTTCAGGCGTTTTTCGTCTTCAAGAGAGACGTTATCGCTGAACATGAACACATCCAGTCCCTTTTTCAGCGCCTTTTCCGCCTCCGCCGCGGCGTACTCGCCGGGGAGCGAGATCTGCACGAGGTCATAGGGGTCTTCGTCGAGGTCGATATCCTCGATGTTATCGTAGGTCTTGCCGCCGGATGCGGCATTTTTGTGGTCAAGCAGATCCTGACCCAGCGCCAGCGCCGCGTCCGCGGCAGCTTCGTCGGACGCGATGACGGCGACGACAAGGTCGTTCGCGCCGACATCCGCCGGGATATCAAAGCCAAGCCCTTCCAGTATCTCTCTGTTTG
>ENA-OQRB01000393-OQRB01000393.1-human-gut-metagenome-genome-assembly--contig:-NODE-393-length-31044-cov-6.738036_pt1 | contig 31044 bp, 22 predicted proteins | sample MGYA00243235_ERZ505100 | MGnify/ENA primary metagenome ERZ505100 (study PRJEB26097, sample SAMN02712145) | human gut metagenome | biome: Gut microbiome | host: Homo sapiens | place: Denmark: Copenhagen...
GTGTCGTTGGACGACTGGGACATGTTGATATCGTCGTTCGGGTGCAGAAGCTTTTTGCCTGCGATTTCGTTTCCGCGGTTGGCGATGACTTCGTTGGCATTCATGTTCGACTGTGTGCCGGAGCCGGTCTGCCAGACAACGAGGGGGAAGTGCTCGAAAAGCTTTCCCTCCATGACCTCGGTCGCCGCCTGCTCAATGGCCGCCAGCTTCTCGTCCGTCATTTTTTCAGGCTTTAGCGCGTGGTTGGCTCTGGCCGCGGCCAGCTTCAAGACGCCAAAGGCTCTTGTGATCTCGCGCGGCATGGTCTCGAGACCTACGCCGATGGGGAAGTTTTCGTGGCTGCGCTCGGTCTGTGCGCCCCAGTATTTGTCCGCCGGGACGCGAACCTCACCCATGGAATCGTGTTCGACGCGATATTCCATTGTTTTTTCTCCTTCTATTATCAAATCTCGACCTGATGAATAACTTCCTTCAGCTTATCTGCGCTGGCGCGAAGCTTGTCAACCTCGCCGTCGGTCAGCTGGTTGAGGATCTTGCCGCGTACGCCCTGATTGTCAACCAGCACGAGCGTAGACAGGCACACATCGGATACGCCGTATTCGCCGTGCATCATGGTCGAGACAGTCACAGCCGTTCCGGCGGTACTCTGCACACACTTGCACAGATGACAGACCGACATCGCAACGGCATAGAACGTTGCGCCCTTGTTCTTGATGACCTGTGCGCCGGAGGTTTTGACGAACTGTTCAATCTCCTCATAGTTCTGGTCCCATTTAATGCGGTCGCAGTCGGGAGAATGCTCTTTATAAGAATCAATGTGATTGTTTGCAATGTGGACAAGGCTCCAGGGGACGAAGGAGGAATCGCCGTGCTCACCGTAGACATGCGCATGCACGTTCTTCGGGCTGATGCAGAAGCGCTTGGCAAGCGTTGACTGCAGGCGGCTGGTGTCGAGGATGGTGCCGGAGCCGATGATGTGGCTTTCGGGAACGCCGGAGATTTTGTGGAACACATACGTCAGCACATCGACCGGGTTGGAGACGATGATATAGATTGCATCTGGCGCGGCGGCGGTGATCTGCGGGGCAATGTCCTTGATGATGTTGACATTGGCCTGCGCCAGTTCCAGACGGCTCTGTCCGGCCTTGCGGGGAAGACCCGAGGTGATGATGACGATATCGGAGCCGGAGGCAGCGTCATAATCGCCGGAACGAACGATCGTCGGGGAACAGAACGGCGCGCCCTGATAGATATCCATGGCCTCGCCAAAGGCCTTCTGCTTGTTGACGTCGATCAGGACGATCTCGGATGCGATACCCTGGATCATCAAGTCGTTTGCGATCGTGGCGCCTACGCTTCCCGCGCCGATGACAGTAATCTTACTCATACACAAAACCCCCAATTTCAGTTTTGAATCAAACAAAATATACCGATATAATTTTATCGGTTATTACGATAAAATTATATCGGTATTCTGTTGGAAGCACCAATGCTTTTTTGAACGCAGGCATGCTCTTTTTGATATGGAAAAACGTCGCGTTTTTGCAGCAAATCATCAGACAGACACCTTGTGCTCCCGCACAAACTGAACAAATCCGGCTTCGATCTCACTCATTGCATATTGCTTATGATATACCAGCGCGTTGAGATACAAACTCTGGTTGTCGCTGCACGGGATCTGGACGAGATTCCAGCGCTGGATGCAGTGCTCCGGGATCGCCGGGGCCAGCATGTAGGAATTCGGAATGGTTTCGAGAAGCGTCATCTGGGCCAGGCGGTCAACACAGTAGATCTTCCGGCGCACCAGTTCCTCAGGTTTGCCCTGTACGCGGAACACATCGCCGTGGACGATCTCGGGCAGTCCGTCGAGTTCCGTGCGAAGGACGGAACTGCGCCCGGCAAGCGGGTGCGACTGGTTCATGGTGACAAGATAGTGATATTTGCTCAGAAGTTCAAAACTCAGGCCGCGGGCGCTGGTCTGCTCGTCAAAATAATCGCGGTATTCCGAACGGAAGCGGATTACGCCGATCTCTGTCTCGCCGCTTGCGAGCGTCTCAAGCGCTGTGCGCGCGTGGCATTCGCGGATGACCGCATCGACCGGCTCTGCCTGCGGCAGTCCGGCCAGATACTGTGCCGTCAGATCCAGCATGGCCGCCGAGCGCGGGATGCACACGCGCAGCCGGTTCGCCACGGCCCGCTTGGGGCCGAGCGCTTCAATGGCCTCCGTCTCGCGCAGAATGGACTTTGCGTGCTGCAGGAAGATCGTGCCGCGTGTCGTGGGACGGACGCCGCGCGTGGAACGCTCAAAAATGCGGAAGCCAAGCATCTGCTCCACATCATGCAGAATACGGCTGAGGTTCGGCTGCCCGATGAATAGATTCTCCGCCGCCTGCGAGATCGAACGGGTACGTTCAATTTCAATGATGTACTGCAAATGCTGTGTATTCATAGCCATACCGCCCTCTACTTTATATCATTTCTAATATATCACTTTTTGCGCTGTTTTGCAACCGGGGGGATACCAGCGCTCTGCACAAAATCATATACCCTTTTTCGGGACTTCTTGGCGCTTTTCATGCCCGGACCGCATGGGCAGTTCGGCGAAGAAGGTGTTGACGCCGGTTTCGCTCTCCGCCCAGACGCTGCCGCCGTGCGTCTGCGCGATGGCCTGCGCGATGGAAAGCCCGAGTCCGAAGCTGCCGTCGCGTGTCCGCGCGGCGTCAGCACGGGAAAAGCGGTCAAAGATCTGCCGCAGCGCCTGCGGCGCGATCGCCTCGCCTTCGTTCGAGACGGACAGGCGGCAGCGGTTTTTCCCGCACCGGGAAAGACGAACTGTGACTGTGCCGCCGGAGGCATATTTCCGGGCGTTGTCGAGATAGATCTCCACAAGCTGGCTAAGCTGGCGTCTGTCGCCGCTGACCATAATGTCCGCCTCCAACTCTGTCTGGAGCGTCAGACCGCGTTCAAACAGCGCGGCCTCGAACAGCAGCGCGCTGCTCTCGGTGATTTGGCTGAGATCACACGGCTCGAATGCACACGCAGCCTGTTCGTTCTCGGCCCGCGCCAGTTCCAGAAGCCGCTCGACCAGCGCACGCATCTGCTTTGCCATGGCGTCAATGCCGGAAAGAAAGGTCTGCTTCTGCGCTGCGTCGTAGTCTGGACTTTGTAAAAGTTCCGTGTTCGTCAGGATGACGGTCAGCGGTGTTTTGAGTTCATGTGAAGCATCGGCGACGAACTGCTTTTGCTGCCGCCACGCCTGTTCCACGGGCTTGACTGCGCTGTGCGCCAGCAGCACTGCAAGGCCGAAAAATACAAGCAGGCCGAGCGTGCCGAGCAGCGCTCCGGTCTTTAAAAGTGTGCGCAGCGTCTGCTGTTCACTGGAAATGTCTGCAAAGATCACGCTGCCGGTCACGCGGCAGTAGCGCAGGCTGTATTCCGGAATTTCACCGATGGCGTCCTGTGAAGCCTGCGCCGCGGCGGCGACCATCCGCAAAAACGCCCGGTCGGTCAGATCGTAATCGCTTGACCCGATGGCAACCAGATTGCCGAATGCGTCGGTCTGCAGCACGAAATACGGCAGGTGCACCTGCTGCGGCTCCTGCCCTGGCTGGACAGGAGAGAAGGGATCGGCCGCGATGGCCTGCATCATGCTGATGGACTGGGTACGCAGGTTCTGCTTTGTCAGCGTATAAAAAAGTCCGAGGATCGCGCCAAGCATCACGGCAGCGACCAGCACGATTGCGAGAATGATCTTCAGCCGCAGCTTTTTCAGCATGTCTCATCAACCTCCAAATGATAGCCCAACCGCCGTACGGCCTCAATGCGCACATTCGAGCCGATGGCTGTAAGTTTTTTGCGCAGGAAACCGACGTAGACCTCCACATGGTTTTCTACAGCATTCGAGTCAAAGCCCCAGACTTTGGACAAAATAGCCTCCTTGGACACATTCTGTCCCTTCAGCTGCAAAAGATACCGCATGACATCAAATTCCCGCGCGGACAGCTGCAGCTGCCGCGCACCGCAGATCAGCGTCCCGGAAGCCAGATCGAGCGTTGTGTTGCCGAACGAGAGCGCGTTGACCTCCGCGCCCTGCCGCCGGAGCAGCGCACCGACGCAGGCCAGCAGTTCCCGTGCGTCAAAGGGCTTGGTGAGATAATAATCCGCGCCCGCATTCAGCCCCTCAATGCGGTCCTCAAGCGACGACTTTGCTGTCAGCATCAAAATCGGCGTCCCGCAGCGCTTCGCGCGCACCTGCCGTGCGACCTGATAGCCGTCCATGCCGGGCATCATTACGTCGAGGATCAGCAGGTCATATATGCCCGTCTCGGCATATTCCGCGCCTGTCTCGCCGTCGTGGACAGCCTCGACGGAGAAACCCTTTCCTTCCAGCATAGTCCGCAGCGAGTCCGCCAGCAGGACCTCGTCTTCAATGATCAGAATTTTCATAAGCAATACCTCAGGTTCAAGTTACTCCGAATAGAAAAATTGTAAGGGCCGATGTGGGCATCGGCCCCTACAGATTCACGGCTTGCCATCGGGCAAAGCAACTCCATCCTTACCAACTATATTCGTTTTCTCCGTGCTTTTCAAGGAAAACCGCAGAAAAAATGTCTCCCGACCGTTTGGCCGGGAGACAGGGGAGATAGAACCTTATGCCTTTTCGCTCTGCGCGGCGGTGAAGCGGTTCAGAATGGCTGCAAACTGGCAGCGGGTAGCAGTGCCGGTGGGCAGAAGCTTGCCGTCGGTGCCGTTGATGAAGCCCTGGCCGACAGCCCACTGCATGGCGGGAACGGCGTAGCCGCTGACGCTGTCATGATCTGCAAAGCTGGAGAGGCTTTCGGCCAGCGTGACGGCGTCCATGCCCTGATAGACGGCGTAGTTGAACAGGAACTTCGCAAGCTGCTCACGGGTGACGGCCTTGTTGGGCTCGAACGTTGTGGCGGAGGTGCCGCTGGCGATTTCGTTCTTGGCTGCCCATGCGACGGCTGCTTCATAGTAGCTGCCGGAGGCAACGTCGGTGAAAGCGGCCTTCTCGGTCACTTCGGGGCTGCCCGCAAGACGGTAGAGCGTTGCAACGACCATAGCGCGGGTGGTCACGCCCTTGGGGTTGAAGGTCGTGGCGGAGGTGCCGGTCATAAGCTTGTTCTCGACTGCCTTTTCCACGTCTGCCTTGAACCAGTCTGCGTCCAGAACATCGGTGAAGCCGGTCTTGGTTTCTTCGACAGGGGATTTCTCAGTGGGCTTCTCTTCGGCAGGCTTTTCCTCAGCCTTGGCGGCGGAGACGACGATCAGTTCCATCACGCCGGACGGCATACGCTTGCCGGCAGACTTTTCAGCCGTGAAGTCGGCCTCGGTCGTGCCGCAGACGAAGCGCAGGCCGGCTTCTTTAGCGGTCTTGGCAATATCGGCCACGGTGCCGTCAGCGGCTGCGCCGACACCCCAGACCAGCGCGAGAGCGGCGGGGACTTCTTCAGCCTTGCCGTCCTTGAAGTAATACTTGCCCTCGGTGATGTCCTTGTAGGTGGGGGCATACTTGGTGTACGGGCCGTCGTCGCAGACGAAGGAAAGGCTGTCGCCGTCGGCGAAGGTGACATCCGCGTCGGTCAGCAGCGCGTCGAGCGTGACGAATTCAGTCACGACGACATCCTGTTCGCCCTTCTTGAAGTACTGATAGCCGTAGCCGTCAGCCTTCGTTTCCGCAAGCTTCTTGAGTTCTTCGGCGGTGTAACTCTTCGCAAGCGTCTTTTCGCCGTCCTCGCCTGCCTGCGTGTAAACGCTCAGCAGTGCGTCGGCGGCGCTGGCCGTCACGGCAAGACCCGCGAACACCGTCACGAGCATCGTCAGCACGAGCAGCAGGGATACAAATTTCTTCATAGTGAGGTTCTTCCTTTCGTGTGGATTCTTTAATATTTCGAATATTTCAAAAAGCATTATGCTTTTTGAAGCAGATTGGAGAGCAGGCGAAGCATTCGCGCAAGTTCCGCGCGCGTTGCAGCTTCCTGCGGTGTGGCCAGACAGGCAGGGAAACGGTCGAGAATCGAGGCAGCATACGCGGCCTGCACATCGGCCTGCGCCCATGCGCTGCATTCTGCGACATAGACGGGCGCTGTGTCAGCCGGGATGGAAATGCCACGCATCCGGGCGAATCGAACCAGCAGTGCGGCAGCCTGCTCCTTTGTGACAGGAGTATCCGGGGAGAACGTGCCCGCGCCGGTTCCGGCAACAATGCCGTTCTGCGCGCCCCAGACGGCGGCCTGCCGGTACCAGCCTGCTTTCAGGTCGGTAAAGCCGCCATTTCCCTGCGCGGCAGGACTTCCTGCCATGCGCCAGAGAACGGTGACGAGCATGGCGCGGGTCATGGGCTTGTCCGGAGAGAACGCCTGATTCCCAGTTCCGGTCATCAGTCCTGCGGCCGTGCAGAACAAAACATCCTGCTGGCAGACAGCTTCGGTCTTGACATCTGCAAAGCCGGAAGCAGCCAGCAGCGTCACGCCGGACTGCTGCGAAACCGTCTCGAACGCGTCAAGCCCGGCGGTCTGCGAAACGGTCTTCGCGCTGTTGCCGCTGTGGCCGGAGGCGTAGAGACTGCAGTCCGCAATGGATACGCTGCCAAGCAACGCATGGACGGACTTTTCCGCCTCCACACGCAGGGTGCAGCCGGTCATAGCGATGGTGTCTGCTGACAAAACGGCGACATTATCGCTGTCTGTCCGGCCGAAGAAGGTCGCGTTCGTCATGGTCAGGTCTGCGCCGTTTGCGCAGAATGCGCCGCCGTCGAAGCCAAGCTCATCAGATTTGAATACGGAGATCAAGCAGTTTTCGATGGAAATTTTGCTCGTTTCCGCGCCCATAAAAGCTGCGTTGTTGACCAGTGCCTGCAATTTGAGACTGCCGGAGCCGCAGATCGTCAGATCGCCGCCGCTGATCACGGTCGGGCAGGCGTTTCCGGACGCGTCAGCGCAGCCAATCAGCCGGTTTTCACCCAGAAGCGTGAGCGTATTGCCACCCGCGAGAGACAAAAGCGTCTTGTCGCCCGTGATGCGCACATCCTGCAGCGTCAGCTTCGTGCCCATTCCCACTGTGAGTGTGAGATTGTCGAATTCTTCGCTGCGGGAGTCAAGGCCGATCAGCGTCACATCAAGGCTGTCCGCAATGCGGATCTCGCCGCTGGGGAAGTCTCCGTTTCCTCCGGCTTCGGCAGATCGAACGTGCCGGAGGCGGCTTCTCCGCCGGGCTCCGTGCCGTTTCCTGCTGTGCTGCCTGTGCCGGATGCGCCGCCGGAGCCGACATGGACATTGACGCTTACGCTGGATTCCCCGAACGAGGCGGTGATGACTGCGTCGCCCTCCGCGTTCACATGCAGCTTGCCGTACTGGTCAACCGAAACAACAGACGGGTCGCTGGACGCATATTGAAGGTTCGCCTGCACATAATCGGTCAGTGCGTCGTCCTCCGCGTCGGCGGTCACATGCAGGGCATGGTCGCTGTCAACAATGAGATCGAGATTGTCTTCCTCACTGGACAGAACTGGTGTGCCGGAGAAGGTCACAAGGATTTTATAGACATATTTGGCCGCGGAACTGGTTGCGGCCTCCTCCGGGCTGGCTTGCCCGAAAAAGAGGTGAAACCGGTTTCCTGTCGAAAACCGGCTTTCGTTTATATAGCTTTCAAAGTCAAAGCCGGATGTGTCCCACTCGGTATAGTCCTCAAGCGCCAGCATCGGTTCGACCTGATAGGCGCCGACCCATAAATCGTCGCCGCCGTCCCATGCGTAGAGTTCGCCTGTTTCCGGGTCTGCGGCAAGATTCGGGAAGTAATAGCGCGGCTGGTCCAGCAGGGCATATTTCGTGAACGAGCGGTATGCGCCGTTGGAGTGGTCCTTCGTGAAAAAGTCAATGGAGGCGATGGAATTCACATCGACGCCCGCGTAATCCAGCAGATCGCGGATGTAAAACCCGCGTGCGTAGACCAGATATGTCCGGCCGCTGCCGTTGGAATAGGAATAGAATTCCTCGTGCGTGTCGAGCGCGCCGCCGTACCAGTCGTCAAGTTCCTGCCATGTAAATTTTGCTTTTTCGACGAATTCATCCTCTGCCCAGCCAAAATAGCCGATGCAAACGGAAATGCTATCCGTCACCGAATCGGCCAGCGCTGGAAGCGCCGGCGCCGCGCACAGCAGAACCAGCAGAACGCCCCGTGTCAGAAGCTTTTTCATGGCGTACCCTTCAGCGTAGAGTTTGCGAGCATGGCTCGCGCCTCGTCCGCGCTCAGATCGTAAGACCAGAGCAGCCTGAATATTTCCTGTGTCTTTTCTACCATATCATAGGCATAATACTGCGGATACAGAAGATTTCCCAGCCACCATACGCCCAGCAGCATATTAAGACTCGGGGGATTGGAAAGCCAGTTGTAGGGCATGGATGGAATCTCGTAATACCGTCCGGCTTCGATCGCGCGCAGCGGCTGCCACGCCTCGTCGTCTGCCGCAGTCGAGTAAGTGCTGCCTGCTGTAAATAAAATCACGTCCGGGTCAAAGCGGTAAAGCTGTTCGAGATTGATGGGATTGCCGCCGCCCTTATTGCTGACGTCTTCGACCACGGCGGCATTTTCAATGCCCATGAGGTCGAGCACCTGCGCCTGAATGGAGCCCTTTGCGTTCGTATTGAGCCCGGACGAGCCGGACGTGTACAGGACGGAAATACGCTCCGAATCCTGAATTTTCAAGGCATTTTCCTTCGCCATCGAGACGGTTTCTTCGACGAACGCCGCTAGTTCTTCGCCGCGCGCTTCTTTTCCGCTTAAGACTTTCCCGAGCGTTCGGTACGCTTTGGCCATATGCGGAAGATCTGCTTCGATGAAGATCACGGGCATGCCGATCTGCCTTTGCAGCGCGTCCAGATCGGCGGCCATGTTGTCCTTTTTGTCGCCCAGATCAATCACGACCTGCGCGCCGGAGGTCAGAATGGATTCCAGATTCAGCGTCGATTTGCTGCCATACATCTGGCCGGTCGTCGGCAGATCAATCAGGCGCGGGTCGAGATATTTATACTGGCTCGAAGACGGCGTTGCGTTGATGGTCGTCATGTATTCGGGCGCAATGGTCGCTAGAAACATCGACGCGACTGCACCGCTCGGGGCCACGCGCGTGAGCGTTTCAGGGATTTCAACGGTTCTGCCGAGAGAGTCTGTGAACGCGACCGTTGGCTCAGACGGAGTCGGTGCCCGTCCGGCGGCACAGCCGGACAGGCTTCCGCAAAAAAGCGCCAGCACCAGCAGCAGAGCAAAGAAGTTCTTATATCGCATGGTTATTCTCCAAAGAAAACAGCGTTAGGGAAAGCAGTTGAAAGGACAGCTTTTCTGTTCGCATTATACCAGCAGCGGGACGTGATTGCAATGGAGCGTTTCGCAATTTCAAACAAAAAATGGAGAGATTCCGTATTGTCGAACGCACAGACCCCGTCGGGCGGTGATGCCCGGCGGGGTCTGTGAATGCGCGGTACGGATACAGCATGAAGATGTCAGAAATGTCAGAAAGGATGACGAGGAATTGGAACGAACAAGTGCCGCATGCCTCCGCGCATTCCGCTGTCCGTTTCAGCAAACTCATCATACCATCCTAAAGCCACGGATGCAAGCTAATGTTTCGATATAGCTGAATATATATACGACGATATCGAAATAATGCGAGGCGCTCAAAGCGAAGACTCAGGAGGGTGCGTCCGAGTCATCTGTCTCGTCATTGTGTGTCCGCTTGTTTCCGGACAGCAGCAGAACGAGCAGCAGCGCCAGCAGCATCGGCAGCGCCACGACGGGCGCGACGAGCAGCGGCTCGATCTGGATGCCGTCGGAGACGAGCCGGACGGCCGCTTCCTCCTGCTCGGTTTCAACGCGGTGGCCGCGCACCAGAAGCCGGTGGGAGTTGATGCCGTAGGGCGTGCAAGTGACAAGCGTACACAGGTCTTTTCCGGACTCAATCTGCAAGGCAGTGACGTCCTCCGGCTCGACGATCAGGATGCGGTCAACCTCGTAGGTCAAAACCTCGTCGAGCACGCGGATGATGAACGTATCGCCTTCGACAATCTGATCGAGATTGGTAAACAGCTTTGCGCTGGGCAGTCCGCGATGGCCGGAGAGGACGCAGTGTGTGCTTTCGCCGCCGACCGGGAGACTTGTCCAGTCCAGATGTCCGACCGCGATTTGCAAAACGGAATCGCTGGTGCCGTGGTAGATCGGCAAAGAGACGTTGATGGACGGAATCTCGATATAGCCCATGATACCGGTGCCGCTGATGTCCAGCAGACTCTCATACTGCGCCTGCTGCTCCTCGGTCAGGAAAAAGCCGTTTTCCCGCGTCAGCAGCGACCGGTTATAGTCCTCCGCCGCCGCCAGCAGCTCGTCATAGGCGTCCTGGTCCAGCGCCTGCACGTTTTGCGTGTAATCCGCCACAGCCTTCGAGGCGTGGCGGGCGTTCCAGTAGTCGCTGACGGTCGGATACAGAAGCAGGGACACGCCTGCAAGCAGCACGAGGATCAACGCAATCGTGGACAGATGTTTTTTCATTTGCAGGCTTCTCCTTGATGCTGTGAGCGGTGCGCGGCCGAGGCCGCGCACCTGTTTCCTATAAGCTGGGATGATCAGCCTTCAGTCTTGCCCATGCGCTTTTTGGTCACGAGCAGAATCACAGCGCCGACAGCCAGCAGACTGCCGACAATGTAGAAGATCGTCGTGCCGATGCCGCCGGTGGAGGGCAGTTCCGTGCCAGTCTGGTTTTCAACCTTGACATCGCCCGTAGAGGTTTTGTTATAGGTCACGGTAGCCGTACCGGCATCAGTCGCCTGATCGATCGATGCAGTGATAACAATCTCGATCGGCTCTTTCAGCATGTTGTAGCCTGCGGGAGCCTTGATCTCTTCCAGATAGTAAGTACCGGCATCCAGACCGCTGATCGTGAACGTACCGTTTTCAGGAGTGGTAAAGACAGTCGCCTTGGGGGTCAGATTGGAGTCATAGGTGTTCTCCGTCCAGCCGGTGACCTTGTTGCTGCTGTTAGCAACGACGTATTCCTTCGTTGTACCGTTGAGTCTGTACAGAACAAACTGTGCGTCCTTCAGATTGACCTCTTCGGTGTTCTTCTTGGTGAACTTGATGACCGTTATGTCCCAAACATAGGTGCGGGTCGTGGAATGCTCGGTCTGCTGATCGTTGCCATAGTCCAGCCATGTGTCGTTGGGGTTGCCGGTTCCGGCGATCACGGCCTGATCGTTGACCGTTGCGGAGTATTCCACAGTCACAACGTCGTTCGGCTTCAAAACGCTGGCATTGCCCACATCATGGAATCGGAGTTCAAACGTGCAGCCGTCGGTGAGGCCGGAGGTAACGAGATCGTAGTTTGCAGCGGCAAAGTTCTCGTCGTTGACCTTGACGGTCACGCTGTTCGGATCGAAGGTCAGACCTGCGCTCATCTTATCGTGCAGGATATAGGCGACCGGGTTGCCGTCCGTAACGGTGATGGTGGTCTTAAAATTGACGGTGTCGCCGATGTTGGCGTCGTTGGTCTTGCCGTAGCTGCTGCCCTCTTCGACTTGCTTGTCAACAGTCGGCTTGCCGTTCTTTTCCTTGATGGTCACGTTCGGCATGGTGGTATCCAGCGAGCACAGCGCGCCCAGATCGGACTGAACCAGATAGTAGCCAAGCGGCAGGTTTGTAAATTCGACAATGCTGCCTGTGGCCGTCTTCTGGCCATCGTTAGCAATACCATTTGCTGTAGCGTACGCAATCGCAGCTGCGGCAAAGTCAGCGGCATTTGCGCCGTCTTTCCATGTCACATAGCCCATGTCATCAATCGTGACATAGTTCAGGCCTGCTGCTCCGGTTACGAAGAAGTTTGCCCATTTTGCGCTGACCTTGTAGTTGATTGCAGAGTAGTCTGTGTTGTGGCTGTCCAGATCGAAAATGCGGTACAGGGTGTAGGTTTTGTTGACAACCGCATTATCGACCTTAATGCTACCGTTGGTGTCAACTGCGAATGCCGAAATGCTCAGCGCCAGCACGAGCACAACGGCCAGCAGCAGAGCCAGGGTTCTTTTGATGTATTTCATTTGTTTTTGTTCTTCCTTTCTTGCTTTTTGTTTTTTATGATCCTGATAAACAGAAACGCGGTTTGTCCGCCATATGGCCTCAGTGGGCATCCCTCCTCTTTCTAAGACAGATGCCTGCGAGCGCTGCGCCGCAGAGCAGCAGCAGTCCGGCGGTCATAAACCAGCCTGTGCCGCCTCCGCCCGTGGAGGGCAGGGCATAGCCGGCTGAGTTGACGGCAGTGATGAGAATATTCTCCGTAAGGCGGAACGTGCAGGAGCCGTTGTCCGAGACCAGCGTCGTTCCGCCGGTCTGGAACGCGACGGCAAAGCCGTCATGGTTTTCCTCCGTGATCGTGACCTCGGAGCCATAGGGAAGCGTGAGTGTTTGCTGGTCGCCGCCCCGCAGCTGCACGGTCTCCTGAAGTGTGCTCCCGTCCGGTGTGGTGTAGGTGACGGTGAAGGAGAATTTTGTGGTAACGGTACTGTGGAGCAGCCGCTTTTCCAGCGTCAGATCAACATCCTCATGCTGGTTTTTGATTTTCAGCAGAGCGCCCTTTCCGTCAACTTCGACAAAAACGTTCGGCTTTGTCACGATCACGGTTCCGTCTGCCGTGACCTTGAGGGAGATCTCGCCGAGCGAATCCCGGAAGCCCGCTGGGACTTTCGTTTCTGTCAGCGTGTAGCAGCCGGGCAGCAGGCCGGTCACAGTCAGTTCGCCGGTTGCGCTGACCTCCAGATCCTGCGTCGCGGCGGGCGACTGCACTGGATCGACCGGAACGAGCAGCCACTTCTGTGCAGGAGAGTCGTTGTCGGCCCAGCCCTGAATTTTCTGACCCTCGGCGAACGCCGCTTGATTCAGGTCAAACACGATTGTGCTTTCGTTCAGAACGGCCACGCGCGGTTTGATCTTGAATGTGCCGTCCTTGTTGACGGACAGATACCACTTCTGGTTGTCGTGCGTTGTCGGCGTGCTGGCGTTTTCCCAGAAATGGATCAGCGTGCCGTTGTCCAGCTTACCGCCGTCCAGATCGAGCCATTTGCCGTTCGCAGCGCTCTGGAAGCTATAAGAACCGTCCGTTTGCTGGTAGACGCGAACCTTTTGCGTATCTGCGCCGGTTTTCTTTTGCAGCTGCGCGTCGAAGGTCGAAAGCGAGGCGTTCTGTCCGACCACATAACTCTGGTCGCCGGCAGCGGTGATGTAGTAAAGCTTGCCGGGTTCGATCACATCTGCGGCGCTGGTGACGGCAGAGTAACTGCCGTCGCCATTTTTGACGACATTGATCGTGTCTCCGTCCGCGTTCTGGAGGCGGAAGACTGCGCCCGAGAGGGGATTGCCGTCTTGGTCCAGCTTTTGCAGCCGCAGCGGGACAGTTCCGCGTGTGTTGGTGAACACGACCTCGTTCAGCGTATCCTTGACAATGATGCCTGTGGCGTTTGCGCCTGCGCTGACGACGCCGTTGACCGTGTGCGTCGTGGTATAGCCGGCGGCGCTGTCTTCGACGATGGCGTAGCTTGTGCCGACAGGCAGGTTCAGAATTTCCAGATGCTCTCCGGCCTTCAGCTGGAAGCTGCCGCCGGAATGGAGATTAAACTAATCAATTCTGACGCCGTTTGCGTTATAGCGATAGCAGGTATGATCGTCCGTGAGCGCGCTGCCGTCTGAGCTGGTAAAGACGGCGTGGAACGTGAACGCCTGCTTCGGGTCAGCCTCGCCGGAGACCTCCTTATAGACCATCAGGCCGCCCGTTGTCTGCTTGATGTTGATGCCGGAGACGGACGGGAGCGTGAAGTTCATGTAGCAGGTGGAGCCGGACGCGCCGCGCTCAGTATAGAAGACCGTCAGCGTGTGCTTTTCGGTTTCTGTCCGGCCTTCCTGACTCAGATAGTCCCACAGATCGACGTATTCGCCGACCGAGGAATGGACGCCGCCGATGTCGCAGACGAGCGTATTGTCCAAAAAGACCCACATATCGTCGTCGCCGAAGAACGTGTATTCCAGCGGCCCGATATAGTCCGGCGTCAGTGTGAATTCAACGGCGTATTGCATGCCGAAGAAGGAGTTGTGCGCCTGCCCGTCGTCGCTGACCGGAAGCGCTGTGGATTCATCTGCCCAGTTTGATCCGTTGACACCGTCATCACTCTTGAAACCCTGATAATAGATCGGATTACTGTAACTGCCGAAGAGCGGGTCTTTCTTTTCTTTCGCCGCGTCCAGCGGCCAGAAGTCGTTTGTGTAAATATGCGTGTGCGTCGTACTGGCGCTGGGCGACGGATTGAAGAACTTGTCCAGCCGGTCGATGGAGCCAAGCCCCGCGACGCTGGCCGCGGTGAGCGTATGGGTATCGCCCACCTGCTGGAACGTCAGACTGCTGCCGGAATAGGTGTGCTTGCCGTTGGCGTCGCCGTCGTTGAAGAGCTTCGGCGCAACGACCCAGTCGTCATAAACAATCTTGCCGTCCTGCAGTCCCTTTACCAGACCGAAGGTACAGCCGAAATGCGCTGGTACGCCGCTGTGGCGGTTCAGATAGATGTTGTCAAATTTGTAGTTGCCCATACCGGTGCCGCAGTTCGCGTTGCCGAAGGCCAGCACATCACAGTACGAATCCCATTTTCGCTGACCGTTCGTGCTGGTTCCGTAGTTCCCCTGCGAATTGATGCCCGTGATGCCGGTTGACCACTTTCCGGCGCCGTTCGTTCCGCTGGAAATGTCATAGTCATAGAACGCGGCGGGGGTGGTGAAGTTGTCCTGCACCGCATCGTAGACCAGCCGGAGCACAGTCTGCTTTCCGGGCTTGATATAAATGAGGCTCGGATCCTGCGCGGCGGCAGCCTGCCGGTTGGTGAAGCGGATGGAGTCGGAGTAGGTGTAAACATCCCAGTCGTCCGCACTGGTACTGGCGCCGTCCCGGCCGTCCTTCAGCACCCAGATCTCCTTGATCTGATAGTGCTCGTTGTCCATCAGCTTGTCAACATATTTCGGCTCCGGCGCGCTGACATATTCAAAGGTATTGTCGGCGTACATCCGCGTCAGTTCCGGCGTAGTCGCAACGACATATTCCTGCGTTGCGTTTCCGGCATTCTTGCTTGTCAGCGTCCCGGCCTCTGTCAGGTGAAGCTCCCTTGTGGGGTTCGTTGTGCCGTTGGTTGGGAGCTTTTGACCGCTTGTGTCAAAAATGGTCAGCGCAGCGTGTCCCTCTGAGGCGAAGCGCGGAATTTCCGCGTAATACTGCACCGTGAATTCCGGATTCGCCGACGAGGCCAGCAGAACGAGCGTCCCGTCCTGTACGCTGACCGTCAGCACGGGCACAGACTCGCCCGGCGCGACCGTTACGCTTTCGACCTCCTGCAAACCTGCATCCTCGTCCGGCTGCATGACAGAGACTGTTACGCCTGCATCTGCGTCCGGCATATCTTCGTCCGCCTGTTCAAACAGGGAAGACAGAGCGGCGCTCTTGACCAGAACCTCCGCCGTCAGCGTCATTTCGCTGGTATCGACCGGCGTTTCAGCCTGTGTCAGTCCGATCTGCCGGACGATCCACTGCTCCGCGCCGCTCGATGCGGACGCAGACAGAAGCGTGCTGTCTGCGTCCACCGTCTGCACGGCAAGCGCTGTACCCTCCGGCAGCGGCTGGGGGCTTTCGACTGTGACGCGCAGATGCAGCTGTGCATCATCATAGCTGAAGTCCTGCTTGGCCGGTTCTTGCGGGAGATAGCAGGAATCCGTATGCGTATGCTCCGGAAGCGTGCAGAGAAGCGTTCCGTCCGCATCATAGCAGCTTTCCGTATGTGTATGCTCGTTCAGACCACACAGCGGCGTTTGCTGTTCCAACTGCTCGTAGCAGTCCGCCGTGTGCGTATGCTGCGGCAGCGGACAGATCAAAAGCCCATCTTCGCTGTAGCAGTCCGGGCCGTGCGTGTGTGCTTCCAACCCGCAGATGGGCTGCGGGCCAGGATCCGGTTCGTCAGGGGTGTCCGGTTCATCCGGGGTATCCGGCGCGCTGACGGGCAGGACGCCGTAGCCGAGGATCGAGGCGTCGTCCAGGGCATAGGTTTTTCTGATGACGCAGCCGCCAACATTGCCCTCCGCAGTTGTGATCGCTTCGGGCTGTGCGTCTGTGATGATGCCGACATGGTCGGCAAGGCGGTCGCCGTCTCGATCAAAGAAGACAAGGTCGCCCGTCCTTGGAGCCATCGTTCCGGCGGTGGCATAGAGTCCCGCGGCCGTCAGCTGCTCTGTCCAGTAGATGCAGCCGGAGGCATAGGGGAAGACGGACTGCTCGACGCCTGCATAGTGCAGACAGAAAGAGGCGAACATGGCGCACCATTCGCCATATGGATCGCCGAACCACGCGCCGTAGCGCGTATAGCCGTGAATCCCGCCGTTTTCATCCACGGCATAGTTGCGGCTGCTCTGCGCGTAGCCAAGCTGGCTGTTTGCGACTGCCGCGACATTTGCAGCCAAATCGTCCGTGAGATCCTGCGGGATTGTCCGCTCCCATACGGCGGGGGACTCCAGGTCGGCTTCGGGGTCTGAATAGCAGGCAAGACTGTGCTGATGCTCCTCCAGTTCGCAGATAAGCAGATCTTCATAGCAGGCATCGGTATGCTCGTGCTGCGCCGGGGCTTCTTCGTCCGCGCCCTCTTCCTGTCCGCAGATGAGCACCCAACTTGTGCGGTAACAGTCGGCCGTATGCTGGTGCCCGAGGTTCTCCTCCAGACCGCAGACGATATTGCCCGCTTCGTCAAAGCAGTCCGCCGTGTGCAGGTGGGCACCCTCGCCCTCTGCAAGTTCGCAGACCAGAATGGCCTCCTCCTGATAACATGCGTCCGTGTGGACGTGTTCCGGCTGCTCCGGCGTGTCTTCATCCGGCGCATCCTGTCCGCAGACCAGCACGCGCGCATAGCAGCTTTCAGGATCGTGGATATGCTCTTCCTTTCCGCAGAACGGCTGCTGCGACATTGTAACCGCTGGAAGGATCAGCGCATAGGTCGTGCAGAACACGACGATGCAGGAGAGCGCCGTCACGACGCGGCGCCATTTTTTCTTTTGGAGATGTGTTTTCAGATAGTTGATTGCCCGAACCGGCAGATGTCTCCGCATGCCGATACCTCATCTCTTTCCGCTTCTGTGCGTGTTTTGTTACATTAGTTACATTATCAATATACAGGGCCGAATACGTTGAGCGGCCAGATCCGGAAAATGACCTTGCCGACGATCTGCTCCGTCGAGACGCAGCCGACCGTCGTGTTCCGAGAATCAACGGATACGTCGCGGTTGTCGCCCATCAGGAAATATCGCTCGTCCGGCACCTGATACGGTAGTTCGATGTTGGTTTGGCCGTAAGCCTTTTCCATAAGATACGGTTCGTCCAGCAGCGACCCGTCAACGAAAACGTTCCCATTTTCGTCGATGTCAACCCACTGCCCGGGGCCTGCGATATACCGCTTGATGAGAAGCTTGTTCCCGTGATAGAACGCGGCGATATCGCCTGGCTCAAAGCGTGAACTTTTGATACTGACAACGATTTGGCCATCCTGCAGCGTCGGTGACATGGAACTGCCGTAAATGCGCAGCACCGGCATCCAGAGCGTAGCGATCAGCACTGCCAGCGCTGCGACGACGACCAGAATTGCAACCGTACTTCTGAGCGTCCGGCTATATTTGCTTTTATATCGCAGCCGCCTGCGTTCCGTCGCAAGCTGCTCTGCGGTCGGCAGGTCAACAGGCCTGCTTGTGCGCTTTCCCATGATTTCTCTGTTCCTTTTGTAAGATGCGGTTTTGTTCGGCGTGCGTCCGGGACTTGGCATATATGTCCCGGCGCGCCCTCATGAAAGTAAATGCCTCTTTGCGGACTATAATAATAGCAGTTTTTCCCGTAAATTTCAACCCTTTTCGACATTTTTGCCGATAATTATATGGATTTTCCTTGCTGATAGGAAAAGAAATCCAGACGGCCGCCGGATGGAATATCTGCCGTTTTCTCTGGCCGCGGGTCTGCAAAATAGAAAGGAATTGACGCTTGCGAACGTTTGTTTTCTATGGTATAATACTTTTTAAGACTGTCTCTTGGAATTTGATTGACAGAAAGGAATGAGAGCCATTCATGAAGGATATCCTACCCTATCTGAAGCCGTACCGCAGGCGCATTGCACTGGCGATGCTGCTGGTCGCGGCGGCGACAGTGTGCGATCTGCTGCTGCCGACGATTATGAACGACATCTTGAATAACGGTGTCCGGCAGTCGGATTTTGCATATATTGTGCGCTGCTGCGCGTGGATGCTGGCCGTTGCGGCGGCGGGTCTTGCCGCGCTTCTGGCTGGGCGGAAGATCAGCTGTGACGTGGTCGCGGGTTTCAATGCCGATCTGCGCACAGACGTGTTTTCCCTCGTCAATAATATGACGTTCGAGGAATTCAATTCTATCGGCGCGGCAGCGCTCCTGTCCCGGTCAACCTACGACATCGGCACCGTCTCCTGGGTCGCATCGATGATCTCCGGCAGCCTCATTACGATTCCGGTGCTGTTTTTCGGCGGTGTCATTCTGGCGCTGCGCAAGGACGTGACGATGAGCCTGATCCTGCTGCTGTTCGTCCCGGCGATTTTCCTGATCGTCCGGCCCATCAGCAAGCGCATCGGCCCTCTGCACGAAACATCTGATAAGTACATCGATATCCAGAACGACGTCATGCGCGAACGTCTGCACGGCATCCGCGTTATCCGCGCATTTAATAAGGAAGCGAGTCTGCAGCAGAAGATCGCCGACGCCACACACGTCATGGCCGAGAACATCATCAATGCCAACGTGCAGATGGGACTTCTGAGCCCGGCGGCCGTGCTGCTTGTGAATCTCGCAGGCGTGGCGATCATATGGCTCGGCGGCTGGCGCATGGAGACGGGCAGCCACGCCATCTCCGGCGGCGATATCTTCGCCATCATCCAGTATCTGGCGCTTGTCGCCAACGGCGTTCTGATGGGCGGCTTTGCCATGGTCATGCTGCCGCACGCAAAGGTCGCGGCTGATCGCATCGGCGAGATCTTTCACGCCACAGGAATGCAGGAGACAGCCAAGGGCGCGGAGCACACGTTCGGCGGCGAAATTACCTTCGACCATGTGACCTTCCGCTATGAGGGCGCATCGGAGGCTGCTGTGCAGGACGTCAGCATGCACATCCTGCCGGGACAGAAGATCGCCGTCATCGGCGGCACGGGCAGCGGCAAAAGTACGCTCGTGCAGCTGCTGCTGTCCTTCCGTCTGCCGACCGAAGGACAGATCCTCTTCGACGGCGTCAGCGCTTCGCAGATCGACCGGGGCGTGATCCGGAAGAACATCAGCTGCGTCCTGCAGAAGACCGCCGTGTATTCCGGCACTATCCGGCACAATATCGAGATGGGCCGTCCCGGCGCGGAGGAAGCGGACATTCTCGAAGCCGCCGATATCGCGCAGCTCACACCTTTCCTCAATTCCCTGCCCGAGCATCTGGAGCATCCGCTCCAGCAGTCCGGCAAGAACCTCTCCGGCGGCCAGAAGCAGCGTCTGTGCATCGCACGCGCGATTTTGAAGGACGCGCCGATCTATGTCTTCGACGACAGCTTCTCTGCGCTCGACTTCCTGACAGAAGCGAACCTGCGCCGGAGCCTCAATGAGAAAATTCAGGGCAAGACCCAGATCGTCATTACCCAGCGCATCACCTCGGCTATGAACGCGGATCACATCTTCGTCATGGACCGCGGGCGGCTGGTCGATCACGGTGTACACGCGGAACTTTCGTCCCGCTGTAAGATCTATCAGGAGATCTACGCCTCGCAGACAGGAGGTGACGCGAAGTGAAGCAGGAACAGAAAAACCACGTTTCCGCCGACGCGCTTATTCAGCTGCTGAAGGGTGCGAAGTCCATCCGCTGGCAGCTTGCGCTTGGCGTATTTATGAGTCTGGTGCTTGTTGTGTGCGCACTCATCATTCCGACGCGGATGGGCGATCTGGTGCAGATCTTAATTGACTATTTTGACGCGCCGGAGACAGGCACGTCTGTTCTGGCGCAGCTGGCGCCGGGGCTTCTGGCGCTGGCCGGTGTGTATCTCCTGCGCGCCGCCATCAGCTACGGCAAAATGCAGCTGCTCAACCGCGCCGTCAGCCGGTATTTTACCTGCAATCTGCGCATCCAGATCTCCGACAAAATCCAGCGCCTGCCCGTCAGCTTTGTCGATCATACGCCCGTCGGCGATATTCTCTCGCGCATGACAGAGGACGTGTCCCGGATCGGCGGCTCCCTGCATACCGTCCTCGACACCATTACAGGCGGCTTTTTGCAGATCCTGGCCATCGCGGTCGTGATGTTTTTGCAGAACTGGCAGCTTTCGCTGGCCGTGATCGTGTTCATGCCGGTTTCCATCTGGCTGTCAGCAAAGATCGCGGGCCGGTCGGAAACGTATTTCCATCAGATGTTCAAGCAGTCCGGCGAGTTGTATTCCGTCGTGGAAGAAGCCTACACGAACTACGCGACGACAAAGGCTTATAATCTCGAGGAGCACTGCGCCAAACGCCACGCGGAGATCAACGATGCGCGCCGCGTCTCCGAGGCGAAAGCAACCTATCTCTCCGCCATCGTCCAGCCGGTCATCACTGCGTCCAACTCGCTGGCGTATATCGCCATCAATCTGCTCGGCGGCTGGCTGATCGTGCGGCAGGGCGTTCCGGTGGGCGTGATTGTGACGCTGGTGCTGTTTGCACGGCAGTTTTCCGAGCCGCTCGAGCAGATTTCCAACGGCCTGAGTACGCTGCAGCAGGCCAAGGCCGCTGCGAAGCGGATCGTCGATTTGCTGGAACTGCCGGAGGAAGCGCCGATCGAACAAGCTCTTCCTGCGGGCGGAGACGGCAGCGTGGAGTTCCGACATGTGGATTTTGCCTATGAGCCGGATACCGAACTCATCCAAGATTTGAACCTGCATGTGGAAAAGGGCCAGCACGTCGCCATCGTCGGCCCAACCGGTGCGGGCAAGACGACGATTGTGAATCTGCTCATGCGGTTCTACGACGTCGATTCCGGCAGCATCCTGCTGAGCGGGCACGACATTGCGAACTATTCCCGCGCCTCCACACGCGACCGCTTCGGCATGGTGCTGCAGGACACATGGCTCTTCGGCGGCACGATCGCCGAGAACGTAGCCTTCGGCAAGCCGGACGCGACGCGCGAGGAAATTATCCGCGCCTGCGATGAGGCGTACTGCGACCATTTTATCCGCACGCTCCCCAAGGGCTACGATACCGTGGTCGGCAGCGATACCTCATCGATCTCCTCTGGCCAGAAGCAGCTGCTGACCATCGCGCGGGCGCTTCTCGCGCAGCGCGAACTGCTGATTCTCGATGAAGCGACATCCAATGTCGATACGCGTACGGAACTGCTCATCCAGAAAGCCATGGACCGCCTCATGCGCGGCAGGACCTGCTTCATCATCGCCCACCGCCTGTCCACGATCGTCGATGCCGACCTCATTCTGGTTCTGCGCGACGGCCGTATTGTGGAGCAGGGCAGGCACCGCGATCTGCTGGAGAAAAAGGGCTTCTATTACGAAATCTACAAGAGTCAGTACGATATCGCATAAAAAAACCCCGGACAGGCCAAAGCCCGTCCGGGGTTTTCTGAAAGCGCACAATCGTATAAAATGGCATGAACCATGGCGAAATTGTACCAGTAGAATGCACCAACCGCGTCCAAGCTATGCGCGCCGTTCCCTGCGGGCCAGATGCGCATAATAGCCAAGGCACAGCAGGACCTGCACAACGGTCGAGCAGGGGGTCGCGAGGCCGATGTAGAACAGGCGCACGTTCGGCAGCCGGGACATGGCGAACGACACGGGGATACGGACGCCGAACGCGCCCAGAATGCCCTGCGTCATGACAAAGACTGTCTTGCCGAGGCCGGAGAAATAGCCGACAAAGCAGAATAGGAATGAGGTCAGCAGACAGTCGATGGCGTAGGCCTTGAGATAGTCTGCCGCTTCGAGAATGACGGCATGGTCGTTTGCAAAAATTCCAGCGAGCAGATCGCCATGGAAGAAATTGAAGTAAAACACAAACACGCTGATGCACAGCGAGACGGCGACGCTGTAGCGCAGCGCTTTTTTTGCGCGTTCCGGCTTACCTGCGCCGGTATTCTGCGCGACAAACGCGGACACGGATTGAGAAAATGCCGACGGCAGCAGCATGACGAACGCGCAGACCTTTTCCGCAATGCCCATGCCGGCAGACTGCAAGAGTCCCAGAGAATTGACAATAGCCAGAATGACGAGGAACGACACGCCGACCAGCACGTCCTGCAGCGCAATCGGAATGCCGAGACGCAGAATTCCGGCTGTGAGCGGCCGGTCAAAGCGCAGCTGCTCCTTGCGGAACGTAAAGGGCAGTTTGCGGCGCATGATGACGAACAGGGACAAAATCACGCTGACCGCCTGTGCGAACACCGTTGCAAGCGCCGCGCCGGCTGCACCCATCTGGAATACGTCTACCAGCAGCAGATCGCCGAAAATGTTCGTAACGCACGCGATCGCAACCGTGATCAGCGGCATTTTGGAGTCGCCAAGCCCGCGGAAGACGCTGCCGCTGACGTTGAACGCCACAATGAACAGCGTTCCCGCCGAGCAGATGCGCACATACTGTGTCGTGGGAACAAAGGCCTCCTCTGGGGCCTGCAGCAGACGGCAGAATGGCTCGGTCAGCGCAGAAAGCAGCGCCGTTAGCGCAAGCGCGACGCACACGAACAGGCAGATCGCGCTGCCGACGACACTCCCGGCTTCGTCCGGCCTGCCCTCGCCGATCTTCTGGCCCAGAAGAACGGTCACGCCCGTTGTGAGCCCGACGAGAAGCGATGTGACAAGCTGCATAGCCTGACTGCCGGTCGAGACGGCGGAGATGTCCGCTGTGCCCGCGAATTTTCCGACAACGATCAAATCGACCGCGCCGTACATCGCCTGCAGAAACAGCGCCAGCAGCACCGGCCCCGCAAACCGCAGCAGCGGGGAAAGAATTGGCCCGTTCAGGAAATCATTTTTCTGGTTTTCCATAGCTTCAACTCCAAAAAAAGACCGGATAAAACCCCGGACGCATGCCCGGCATCTTATCCAGCCGAATAATCAATGAATCGACCCTCCGATGAACAGATTTTAACGAACTCTGCAGAAAATGTCAAGAGGCAGAAAACCCGCCCTGCCGCATGGCAGGGCGGGCGGTTTCAGTTGGGGGAAGAGGGATTACTTGGCTTCCTCGACAGCGTAAGCGGAGGGAGCAGCGGGAACGCCGCGCTTCCACTCGATCAGGTTCACAACATAGAACGTGATGACGGAGACAAGGCTGCCGAAGACGACCGGCATCATGAACCACAGCGTACCGCCGTTGGACAGAAGCTGCCAGACGACGAAAGCGATGGTGCCGGTGAAGATGGAGATCAGGCCGGAGTTCTTTGTTGCCTTCGGAACGGCAAGGCCGAGGCCATATGCCGCGAACGGGCCTGCGCAGCGGATACCGAATGCGAAGGTGTTCATGGCGACGAGGGAAACGCCGAACATGGAGATGCACATGGCGATGAGCGCTGCAATAACGTTGCACAGACGGGTATAGAAGATGGTCTGCTTGTCATTCAGCTTTTTCTTGCCGCCGAAGCCGGGATAGATGTCGTTGATGATCATCGTGGACATGCACAGCAGATTGGAGTCTGCCGAGGACATGGTCGCGCAGATGATGGCGGCGGAGATGAGACCGGTGATGATGCCGGGCGCATAGGTGCCAGTGACGACCATCATGGCGTTGGAGCCGTTCTCAGCAAGGCTGGGCAGCTGATCCTTCAGAGCGAAGGCAGCGAGGCCGAGGAGGGTCGGGAAAATTGCCATGGCAGCCATGAGAATGGCGCAGAGGAAGGAAGCACGAACTGCAGTCTTCTCGTCCTTGCAGGTCTCGAAGCGGGAGACCATCTCGGGGCCGCAGAGGAAGGTGCAGAAGTAGTTGAAGAAGTAGCCGATGATGGAGGCCCAGCCGATCTGGGTCATGTTCAGCTTTTCGCCGGGCAGAGCAGCGGAGATCGCAGCCCAGCCGCCGGCATGCTTCAGGACGATCGGCGTTGCAATGGCAAGACCGACGAGAATGATGCCGAACTGGATAAGGTCGGAAACCTGATCCGCGATCATGCCGCCGAAGGTCGTGTAGAAGATGGTGACGAAACCGGCCAGCAGCAGGCAGACGTTCAGAGGGATCGTCGGGATCAGCGCGTTGATAACAGCGCCGGAAGCACCGATCTGGGAAGAGGTCAGGCAGAACAGCGACAGGACGCTGAGGACTGCCGTGAAGTTGCTGGAAACCTTGCCGAAGCGGCGGCCGACGACCTCGGGAATCGTGACAGCCATGGTCTTGCGGATCTTGGGAGCGAAGTAGGCCAGCGGGATCATGGCAAGAGATGCGGCCAGGACGTACCAGATCGCGCTGACGCCCCATGCGCCGAACGCTTTCTGAGCCAGGCCCGTGGTGCTGCCGCCGCCGATGTTGTTGGCAGACAGCGAGAACGCGACCATGAACAGGCCCATTCTGCGGCCGGCAACGAGATAGTCTGCGCTGCCCTTGATGTTGATCTTGCCGACGACGTAGCCGATGACCATCATGCCGACCATGTACGCAAGGACAATAACCAATGCGCCAGTTTGGATTTCCATAGAGTTCCTCCTTGATTTCTCTTTCTTGAACGACTTATTCACAGTTCGTTCATATTGCGTATTTTATCCGACAATGCCGCACTTTGTAAATTGACAATTCACACAAGGAAAAACGCCTGTTTTCTGGCAATATAGACAAGGCACGAAAAATGCTCAAAAAGTTTTGGCATCTTCTTGAATTTGGATATTTTTGTTTTCCAGCGCTGCATCGCGGAAGGTGTCAAGCAGCTTTTCCGCATACGGCCCGAGTGTACCATACAGGCAGTCAATATGCTCCAATATAAGCGTACACGGCGGCAGATCGGTCAGAACATCGTACAGTGCGTCGAGATTCCGCCCATAGGACGCAGGCAGCGAAAACACGCGCGCAAAGCAGTCGTGCGCAGCAGCGCGGGAGGTCAGTTCCCGGCAGTCGATCCGGTAGGTCAGTTCCATATGACAGTGCCTCCGTCCACGGTCAGTTCCGTAAACGACGCGTAGTGGTTGGATGTATAAAAATACAGCCCGTCGTTCGAGAAAATCAGACGCTCGGCTCCGCGTGAGTCTGCGCCGAGTGTGTTGATGTCGCATTCGGTATAGGTTCTTCCTGTTTTCTCCGGCAGAAGCCCTTCGCGGTTGCCGAAGCGGTCGCCGCCGATGGCGGCTCCTTCCCGGTATGCTTCAACGCTGCCGCCCTCCCAGCCGAGCGCGCGGGCATCGGACTTTGTGATATAGTTCTCCGGCAGATGGCCGTAGGCGTCAAGATACAGAACGACGTGCTCTGCATCGTAATAATACCCGTGCGCATCGACCGTGTCGGCAGTCTGCGTGACCTCCGGGTCTTCGGCAGTGACAAACTGCTCGCCCGATTCGGGCGCTTCCGTGTCCTCGGACAGCGCAGCGTCCGCCAACTCCTGCAGCGTCGTAACGCTGATTCCCATGACCTGCACCGTGTCGCGCACCGTGCAGCCGCCGAGCACCAGCAGCGTCAGCACCAGAAGCAGCGCCAGTATCCGTTTTTTCATGGTCAATCTCCTCTCAGTTCCTGCGCGATGGCCTGCATCAGCGCCTCCGGCAGCTTTTCCACGCGCCGGTCATAGGTCACAAAGCCGTTGACCTCATCCTCTACATCGCTCAGCTGCGTGTAAACGTCGGCGGCAAGCCCCGCTCTGCGTGCAGGAATGATCTGCGTTTCATAGAGCGTTTTGACCGCCTCGCCCAGTGCCTCGGGCGTCTGATAGCCCTTGTAGCCGAAGTTTTTCGCGTTCCAGGTATGTCCCGCAACCGGCAGATTGTATCCGCCGAACTCCGACAGAACGACTGCGCGGCCCTTCTTGTCAGGTCGGAAGCGATAGGACTTAAAGTACACATGCAGGCTTTTCACATCGCTCACGCCCTGATCGTGCCAGCCGCTGGCATGGTCGATCAGCCGCGTGGGGTCGAGCCTGCGGATCAGCCGCACTGCGTTTTTCGCGTCAAACTGTCCCCAGCCCTCGTTGAACGGCACCCACAAGACGATGCACGGGCAGTTCTGCAGCTGCGTGATCAGCTCCGTCAGTTCGCGTGTGAAGTCCTCGCGGCCCTGCGCGTCCGTACGGGCGAAAAGGCGGTAATGACTGTCCTTGAGATGAATGCCGGTGATGAGCGGCGCGGAGATGGTCAGCAGATTGTACTGTCCGCCGCCGGAGGGCATGTCCTGCCAGACCAGCATGCCCAGCCGGTCGCAGTGATAATACCAGCGCATGGGCTCGACCTTGATATGCTTGCGCAGCATGTTGAAGCCCAGACGCTTCATCAGTTCGATATCATAGATCAGCGCGTCGTCCGACGGTGCGGTATATAACCCGTCCGGCCAGTAGCCCTGATCGAGCACGCCGTGGTGGAAGTACGGCTGTCCGTTCAGCAGCAGGCACGGATGACCTGCTGCGTCTATCCCGGTGCCGACGGTGCGCATGGCGAAATAGCTTTTGACGGTATCGTCCCCCAATGTGACGGTTACGTCATAGAGGTTCGGCGCCTCCGGGGACCACAGGTGCAGCTGCTCCGGCGGCAGAACGGCGCTGCCGCAGCCGTCCTCGTCCGTTACGCCCTCGGTGACCGGAGTTCCCTGATAGGAAATTTCGATTCGAGCGTCTTTCGGCGCGGACGCGGTGAGCATCCAGCGGATGCGTCCTTCCGGCAGTTCCGGAGTAAACAGAAGCGACTGTATATAATGCTCCGGTACCTGTTCCGCCCAGACGGTCTGCCAGATGCCGCTCTGCGGCGTGTACCAGATGCCGCCGCGCGTTGTCTTCTGCTTCCCGCGCGAGAGGGGCACGGTGTCCGTATCGTCACGCACAGCGACGGTCAGGACATTTTCGCCATCTTGCAGAAGCTTTGTAATATCCAGCGTAAAGGCTGTATACCCGCCTGTATGCGCCCCGGCAAGAAGGCCGTTGACGTACACCCATGCCCGCTGGTCGGCAGCTCCGAAGTGCAGCAGCATCCGCCTGCCGTCCTGCTTTCCGAACGGCAGCGTCCGCCGGTACCAGAGCACCTGACCGGGCTTCAGGGTCCGGCTCACCCCGGACAGCGGCGCTTCCGGCGAAAATGGCATGAGAATGTTCCCGTCCCACGCGCTGGGGCAGGCGTCGGAGGCCGTGATGGCATAGTCCCAGAGGCCGTTAAGATTATAATAACTTTCCCGCACAAGCTGCGGGCGGGGATATTCCTGCAAAACAGTGTCCTTGTCCAGTGTTTCACCCCAGCGTGTCAGCATTTTGCCTCCTCCTTCTTTTTAAGTAGCAGCACCGGCGGCAGAATCAGCAGCAGCACGACGGCTGCCGCAAGGAAAATGGACGGCGTCGGCACAGTCTTTACCACGCCGAGATCAACATAGGTGGAATCGCTGCCGCGAATGACCGCTGCGCCGATGGCAGGGCCTAAAATCATCGGCAGCAGAACGCCGAAGATCATGCGGATGCCCTGAAAATGTCCGGCCTTTCCGGCAGGTGTATGGTCGCGGATGACACCGGACAAAATCGCCGTGACCAGCATATAGCCGGACATCATAATGCAGCCCGTCAGGATCACGGCCAGCATCGACCGCGCGAAGAACATGCCGAGCAGTCCGGCGAACATGACTCCTGCCGCCGGAAGTACGCACCGCAGTTCGCCGAGCCGGTCGATCACGCGGCCGGAGAGCACGCTCACGACCGACGCAAAGATCAGTACAATGCCCAGCACGAGGGCGTAGCCGTCAAAATGCAGATAGTTCTGCATATAGATAATGAGATACGGGAAGAAGACCTGCACGGCCACGGAAAACAGGCAGAACGCCGCAAAGGACAGATAGAGCGCCGGGTTCTCTTTCGCAACAGTCGGGCGGAGCCCGTAGACAAGGTTTTTCAGATAGCTGTCCCGTCTCGGTTCCAGCTTCGGCTCGGGGATCAGGAAGATGGACACAACGCCCGTCAGCACGACGAGTCCGCCGAAGATCGCAAAGAATTTCTGCCACTGCCCGCGCTGCGTCATGCTGTCGAACAGTCCGAAAATGACGAGCATGGAGATCAGCGGCAGGATGGCCAGCACGGATTCAGCCTTGCCCCGCGCCTCATTGGGCACAGTGTCGGTGATCCACGCGTTGAAGGCCGCGTCGTTGGCTGTTGAGCCGAAAAAGGTCATCACGCAGTCGAGCACGACGATCATCACTGCCGCAGCAGCTGCCGCGGAGGCTGCCGGGAACAGCTTCGCCGCGTTTTCGACCGTCACGAGGCCGAATGCCGCCGTGGACAGGCCCCACAGCAGATAGCCGCCGCAGATAAACAGCTTGCGCTTTCCCACACGGTCGGACAGCGCGCCCATCAGAAGCGTCGTCAGCGTGGCGGCAGCCGCGCTCCAGCCGACCATGGCGGAAATATAGCCGGGGTCGGTGGAGATGGTGTTGTAGAGATAGACGTTAAAATACATATTTTCGATTGTCCAGGCAAACTGGCCGACCAGGCCGACGAGAATGAGCGTCAGCCAGACGCGCGGGGAAAGTTTTTTCATATCCGGTATCCTCCCGTTATTCAGCTTCTGTGCTTCCGCAGTATTTTGTATAGAGCGCAATATGGTCCTCGATGCAGAAATCGCCCGTCCACGCGTTCGCCGTCACGCAGATCACGCTTCTGCCGTCCGGCGTTTTTCCGGCGCTCGCGCAGCAGTTCATGGCCTCGGCGGTATAACCTGTCTTGGCGGCTGTGATCTCCGCGCCGTTCAGGGCGTATTCGTGATGGACGCGGTAGAGGAATTTGTTCGTCATGGCAAGCCCGTCCGGGTGCTGCTCCGTTTCGCTCGCCCGGTAATTCTCTGCGCTTAATATTTCTGCGCACGTCTCGTTTTCCAGTGCCGCCTGTAAAATCAGCGCGATCTCGTGCACCGTGGAATAGTGGTTCTCGTCGTGCAGACCGCTGGTGTTCATGAAATGCGTGTTGGTCAGGCCCAGCGCCGCGGCCTTTTCGTTCATCATAGCGACAAACGCTTCCTCGCTTCCGGCCACGGCCTGCGCCAGCGCCTCCGTCGCCTCCGCGCCGGAGGGTACAACTGCGCCGTACAGCAGATCGCGCATCGTGACCGTCTCGCCGTTCACAAAGCCCGCCATTGACGCGCCCGCGAGGTACAGCGGGTCAATGATGGCCTGCGTCATGGTGAATGTCGCGTCGAGATCCGGCAGATTCTCCGCCGCCACCAGCAGCGTCATGACCTTCGTCATGGATGCGGGGTAAATTTTTTCGTCCATGCCCTTTTCGGCCAGCACCGTCCCGTTCTGCACATTGACCAATATGGCGGAAGACGAATACAACTCCAAATCGAGCGTTTGGGTCGTCTCCGACGACTCTGCCAGCGTTAGAGCAGGCTGCTCGGGTTCTGGTTCCGGCTCAGGTTCCGGTTCGGGTTCTGGTTCCGGCGACGGCTCCGGGGCGGGTTCCTGCACCTGCGTCTCAGGGACAGTGACCTCAGGCTCGGAAGGGGCGTCTGTCTCGCTGCTCGTGACCGGTGTGTCGAGATAGGGCTTTACGAGTTGCCGGTGCGCGTAGTAGGCTGCGCCGCCCAGAAGTGCCGCGCACACAAGAAGCGTCAGCACGACGCGGAGCACCCGGCGGCGCTTTGCACGCCTGCGGTCGCGCAGACGGTCGAACGCGGGTGCATTTTCAGGGTCAAACTGCGATTGCATGTCATTGTTCATATTGGACTTCTCCTGTTTGGAATTCGCGATATTCCTATTTTACCACATCTGCGCCCTTCCGAAAAGAGGCAAAGCTAAAACAGCGCAAGTCCTTGCGCCGCAGGGACTCTACCGCGGGTAGACCGGGCGTTCAGACGTGTAGAGCGGGAAAAAGCGTTTTTTGAATAGCATTTTGCGGCACGGCGCGGTATAATATGCTTCAGAAATTAAGAACCGGAGGTCACACATGGAAAAACGTTTTCAAATCGTAACAGACTCCTCCTGCGATCTGCCGCAGGCGCTGGCGGATGAACTCGATCTTGCCGTCCTGCCGCTGCATGTTCTGATTGGGGAGCATACATACGCCAACTATCTCGACGGCCGCGAGATCGGCTTCAAGGAGTTTTACGACAAACTCCGCAACGGCGAACGCGCCACCACGAGCGCCGTTAACGTCTCGGAGTTCACCGCCGTCATGGAGGGAAAACTGAAGGAGGGTCTTGATATCCTCTTCATCGGCTTTTCCTCCGGACTGAGCACAACGTATCAGTCCGGTGCGATCGCCTGCGACGAACTGCGGGAAAAATACCCTGAGCGAAAACTTATCGCCATTGATTCGCTCTGCGCGTCTCTGGGCGAAGGTCTGCTTCTGTATTTGGCCGCAAAGAAGCAGCAGTCCGGCGCGTCCATAGACGAGGTTGCGGACTATGTCCGTGAGACGATCCCGCATCTTTGCCACTGGTTCACGGTCAACGACCTGATGTTCTTAAAGCGCGGCGGCCGCGTCGATGCGGCGACGGCCCTTGTCGGCACGGTTTTGCAGATCAAGCCCGTCATGCACACCGATGACGCCGGTACGCTCAAGAACGTCACCAAGGCCAGAGGCCGCAAGGCCGCGCTCAAGGCCCTCGCGCAGAAGCTGGCCGACACGGCTATCAACCCGGCGGAGCAGACCGTTTTCATTTGCCACGGCGACTGCATCGAGGATGCGGAATACACGGCCGAACAGATCCGCGCCCTGACCCCGGTCAAGGATATTATTATCAACTACGTCGGCCCCGTCATCGGTGCCCACACCGGCCCGGGCGTGATCTCCGTCTTCTTTGTCG
>ENA-OQRB01000422-OQRB01000422.1-human-gut-metagenome-genome-assembly--contig:-NODE-422-length-30054-cov-11.854995_pt1 | contig 30054 bp, 18 predicted proteins | sample MGYA00243235_ERZ505100 | MGnify/ENA primary metagenome ERZ505100 (study PRJEB26097, sample SAMN02712145) | human gut metagenome | biome: Gut microbiome | host: Homo sapiens | place: Denmark...
TTTCGCGATTGGGTTGGTCGCACTTTCATGCTCCTTCCGCGTGCAGCTTTTGGGGCTTCGCCTAAGCCCTTGTTTGCTCCCCCCAACTTTCCGTGAAGAACCTTTTCCTTCTCTCCACCCACTGGAACAGTGCCGGATACAGCACAATCGCGAACAGCATCAGCCCGAACATCTCTGCAAAGCCCAGCCAGTGCGCATCCAGCAGCAGATTACCCGCCGCCTTCATTCCCTTCCGCACCGCCAGCAGCAACGCCACGCCGACCACGCCGCGAATCATGCGCGCCTTGCCCGCACCCTTTGCATCAAAACCGACAAAATGCCTCTCCAGCACCCAGCCAAGGCAGAAGCCCATCATCGCCCCCGCCGCCTTGTAGCAGTCCGTCACCATGTCCCACGGGTCAACCAGCAGCGTTCCATCCGGCAGCACATCCATCGGATACGGCTTCACGCTGGTGTAAATCAGCATCGCGGCAGACAGGATGATGCCGATAGTCGCCAGCAGCCAGTCGCGGTTCTTGCCGCCGTCCGCCCAGTTCAGCAGGTGTTTTGACAGCAGCAGCACGACCAGCGCAATCATCATCCCAACCAGCACGTCCTGCGGCGTGTGCGCGCCGAGCCAGTTGCGGGCAAACGCCGTCAGCAGCGTCAGCAGCACGCACGGCAGAATCCACCATTTGCTGTACTTTTTCAGGTACGCCGCGATGTTTCCGTAAAAGGACGCTGCCAATGTCGCATGTCCGCTGGGAAACGAGTAGCCCGTTGCCGTTGCCGCCGCTTCCGGAGCGATTTGCAGCCGCGCATCCTGCTTCCACGGGCGATAGACGCACGCGATATTCTTGATGAGCTGCGTCACCATCGTTGCGCCCGCGAAACACAGCCCCATCCGCTGCCCGGTGCGCTTGTCGATGCACCAGTAGAATACGACAATAATGACAACCGGCAGCGACCCGGCGGCAAATTCCGAAATGAAGAGCAGCAAGCTGTTGATGAAGTTTGGCGCCTCCGCCCGGAGGTTCTGCAAAAACAGCAGATATTCAAGATCCAACGCTATTGACTCCTTTGTTACTTAATGACGCTCATGTCCAGCGCCATCTTCGCCCATGCGTCCGAAGCGCCGCTTGCGCCCGTGACTTCCGTGCCGGGCTGGTAATCCGGCGTGGTGTACCAGCCGCAGAAGGTCATGTGCGGGTAGGTCGGGGCATCCGGCAAATCCGCCTGATGAATCGCGCTGCCGTTCACATGGTAGGTCGTCTGCGCCGTCGCCATGCCCTCTACGGTGATACGGTAAGCGGTAATGTTCCCGTTCGTCGCGATGACATAACAATTTTGCAGCTGTGCAGGGTTATCAACGCCGTTTTTGCGCATTTCCGCCAGCAGGATTTCGCTCGTGAACCACGCGGTTTTCGTGCCGTCCGCGTTCTGTTCGACGCTCGCCGCATCCACCAGAATCCACCAGACGCTCTTTTCCGCGCTGTCCAGCACGATTTTAGGCGTACCCGCGCCGGAATAGCGAATGCCAATGCGCGCGCCGTCCGCGAACCACTCCATTTTCGCTTCGAGCTGGATGTAGGAGGAATCCCATTCCTTCTGGCTCGTCAAGCCGTCGGCGTTCGCCCAGAGGATGCTCTCGTCCGCCTCCGCGCGCACTTCCGTCAGCGCACTGCCCCATGCCGCGCTGTTCTTGCCCTCCCACAGCGCGTCCAGCACCTGCGGGTACACCACGCTCGTCGCCTGACTGCGCAGCTTCGGATTCACCGCGCGGCGAATCCAGGCGTGGCACTCACCGCCGGACGTCTGATTGTTCCCATTGTCCCAGATGACAATCGGCACGCCGTAGCGCTGGGCATTCTGCGCGACACAGTACGCCCACTTCGCGCGCTCGTCGTGATTGCCATTCGTGTTCGTCACACCCGTTTCGCCCATCACGACCGGAATCCCCCGGTCAAGGAAGGTTTCCTTGATGTTCTCGAACACGCGGTTGATTTTCGCGCCATCCTTCTCCGGGTCGAACGTCGTCTGCGTATCCTGCAGGCAGAAGGTCTGCGGATCATACGAATGCACGGACACGATGATGTTTGCCGCCGCTTCGCCATCCACCGTCGGCAGGGCAATCGCCGCCGTGCCCGCCGGGGAACTGGTCGCCGCGTAGCCCGGAATCATCAGGCAGCGCTCGGCGTTGTAGCCCTTGGCGTCCTTGCGGATGGTGTTCACGAACACTTGGTTGAGGTAGTTGACGGCAGCGTAGCACGCCGCGTTGCCGCTCCACTCATAGTTCGTACCCTGCGCGCGCGGCTCGTTCATGCCCTCGAAAATCACATGCTGGTCAAAGTCGGCGAAGGTGTCCGCAATCTGCCGCCACATTGCCGTCAGCTGCTCGCCGATTTTCTCCGCGTCCGCCGCGAAATTCGGCTCGTTAATCCACGCTTCGTGGTGCACATTGAGGATGACGAACAAGTCCGCCTCGCGCGCCCACTCGACCACTTCGCGGACATGCTGGAGGAAGTCCTCGCGGATGGTGTACGTCCCATCGTCAGAGGTATAGCGGTACCAAGTCACGGGAATGCGGATGGTGTCAAAGCCCGCTTCCTTCACGCGCACCATCAGTTCCGGGGTGATTTTCGCGTTCCCCCACGACTGCTCCTGCGCGGTCACATCCGCGGTATTGCCGCCGGTTGCGTCCAGCGTATTGCCCAGATTCCACCCGAAACCCATCATCTCGACGATTTCCGTCGCTGTTTTGCCTGTCAGCATGGTTGATTCCTCCTCGGCGGCTGCCGGAAGCACCGGCAGCAGCATGGTCAAGAATAGCGCAATCCATTTTCGCATGTTTTGCATGAATTTTCCTCCTATTGCTTATAGGATTGGATTGTTACGCAGGGATTTCGCTCCTTCGGGAGCGAGCAAAGGGCTTTCCGATCGCCCTTTGGAAACCTTCGGCGCCCCTTCGGATGTTACAGGTCTGTTATGTTAGTTTTTTAGTTTGTGTGCTTTTGGTTGTTGAGAAATTGCCTTACCCTTTCGCCGGCGGACGCATCGTCAGGCTGATGCGGTTCGTTTTCGCATCCGCTTCCAGCACCCACACGGTCACGATGTCGCCGACTCGGACGACTTCGCTCGGATGATTCACGCGGCGCTGCGCCATCTGGCTGATATGCACCAAGCCGTCGCGGTGAACGCCGATGTCCACAAACGCGCCGAAGTCGGTCACGTTGCGCACCGTGCCGCGAAGCTCCATGCCGGGCTGCAAGTCCTTCAAATCCATCACGTCGCTGCGCATCAGCACCTGCGGCAGCTCATCACGCGGGTCGCGGCCGGGGCGGGACAGCTCCGCCGCAATGTCGCGCAGGGTCGGTTCACCCACATTCAGCTGCTTCGCCAGCGCCGCGAACCCCTCCGCGTCCGCCAAGGTCAGCAGCTTGCCGACCGCCTCCGCCGGGGTGAGCGAAAAGTGCTTCAAAAGGGCGCGCGCCGCGTCGTAGCTTTCCGGGTGAACGCCTGTGTTCTCCATCAAGTCCTTGCCGCCGGGAATGCGCAGGAAGCCTGCGCACTGTTCAAAGGCTTTCGGCCCAAGGCGCGGCACTTTCTTCAGCTGCGCACGGGTCGTGAACGCTCCATTTTCCTCGCGGTACGCCACGATGTTCTTCGCGACGGTCGTGTTGATGCCCGCGACGTAACTCAGCAGCGACACGCTCGCCGTATTCACATCCACACCGACGCTGTTCACACAGTCCTCGACCACGCCGCCCAGCGCCGCGTCCAGTTCCGCTGCTTTCAGGTCATGCTGATACTGTCCTACGCCAATCGCCTTCGGATCGATTTTGACCAGCTCCGCCAGCGGATCCTGCAAGCGCCGCGCAATCGACACCGCCGAACGCAGACTGACATCAAACTGCGGGAACTCCGCCGCCGCCAGCTTCGACGCGGAATACACCGACGCGCCCGCCTCGCTGACGACCATGTATTTGAGCGCATCGCCCAGCGCCAGCTCCTTCATCACCTCGACGAAGAACTGCTCCGTCTCGCGCCCCGCCGTGCCGTTGCCGATGGCGACGATGCCGACGTGGTGCTTCTGGATCATGCGCTTGACGGTTTCCTTCGCCTGTGCAACCTTACCATGGCTTGGCAGTGGGAAAATGACGCCCGTATCCAGCACGCGCCCGGTTTCGTCCACAACCGCGACCTTGCAGCCCGTGCGGATGCCGGGGTCAAGCCCCATCGCGACCTTCCCGCGCACCGGCGGCTGCATCAGCAGCGGGCGCAGATTCAGCGCGAACACGCGAATCGCCGCCGCGCTCGCCTTGTCGGTCAATTCCGCGCGCAGTTCCGTATCCAGCGACGGCGCAATCAGCCGCGTATACGCATCGTCGCACGCCTGCGCGACGTACTTGCACGCCGGACTGCCCGTCTGCTGCACGAAGCCGTAGCGCACGAGCTGCTGTGCCTTCTCCTTGTCCACGTCCAGCGCAACCTTGAGGAAGCCCTCCTTCTCCCCGCGGTTCATCGCCAGCACCCGGTGCGACGGCATCAGGCGCAGCGGCTCGCGGTGGTCGTAGTACATGCGGTAGGTGCTGTCCTCGTCCTTCGCCGCGGCTGTCGCGACCATCGCCGTTTGATGGTAGTACGTTTTAAGCTTCGTGCGGACGGCGGCATCGTCGCTGACGACCTCGGCGATGATGTCCATCGCGCCTTGCAGGGCATCCTCCGCCGTTTCGACGCCCTTCTCCGCGTTCACATAGCGCAGGGCGATGGTTTCCGGCGCCATCATGTTCCGCTGCTGGAGCATCAGCGCATTCGCGAGCGGCTCCAGCCCCTTCTCCTTGGCAATCGACGCGCGGGTACGGCGCTTCGGGCGGTACGGGCGATAAATATCCTCCAATTGCGCCAATGTCGCGGCAGCATCGAGGTCGCTTTGCAGCTTCTCCGTCCAGACATCTAACTTTTGCAGGCTTTCACTGATTTCCTGCCGGCGCGCTTCGAGCACCCGCAGCGCCGTCAGCCGTTCGCTGATTTCGCGCAGTTTCTGGTCATCCAGCGACCCGTGCTGTTCCTTGCGGTAGCGCGCGATAAACGGCAGCGTGCAGCCCTCGTCAAGCAGGCGAATGACGGCGTCGATTTGCCACGGGGCGGTTTGGAACTCCTGACAGAGCGTTTGTGTGATAGTCATGTCCTCACCTCAAATAATGATGCCTTCCAAATGATCCACCTCGTGCTGAATCACCTGCGCGGTGAAACCAGAGAACCGCTGCACATGCCGCTGCAGCTGCTCATCCTGATACTCCACCAGAATCTGCTGATACCGCAGACACGGGCGCTCGCCGTCCAGCGACAAGCACCCTTCCTGCGCCGCGAAGGGAATCTGGCGATCCGTGATGAGCGGGTTGAGCATCACCAGCACGGTTTTTCCCGCCATCACCGCAATGATGCGCTTGCGGACGCCAATCATGTTCGCCGCCATGCCGACGCACTCGTGCGCATGGGCGCGCAGGGTATCCGCAAGGTCGCGCGCAACGGGCAAATCCTCCGCCGTCGCCGCCTGGCTCTTGCAGGACAGGAACATCACATCTCTCACAATCGGCTGAATCATTGCTTCTTCACCACCACGCCGCCAGTTTTCCAGATGCTCCGTTCGGGCACTTCACCACGCACGCAGCTCAGCGGGTAGATTTGGCTCTCCCGCCCGATAACCGTGCCGGGGTTCAGCACGCTGTTGCAGCCGACTTCCACATAGTCGCCAAGCATTGCCCCCATTTTCTTCAAGCCGGTTGCCATGCTTTCGCCTGCGCCGCGAACCGTCACCAGCGTCTTGTCGCTCTTCACGTTGCTGGTAATCGACCCCGCCCCCATGTGGCTGCAATAACCGAGGATGCTGTCGCCGACGTAGTTGTAGTGCGGCGTCTGCACATGGTCAAAAAGAATCACGTTCTTCAGCTCCACAGAGTTGCCGACCACGCAGTCTGCCCCCACCAGCGCACTGCCGCGGATGAACGCGCAATGCCGCACTTCCGTCCGCGCGCCGATGATGCAGGGCGCACCCAGATACGCCGTCGGCGCAACCGTCGCGGTTTTGTGCACCCAGACGTGCTCGCTGACTTCGGTGTATTCCGCCGGGTCAAGCGCCGCGCCGATGCGCAGGATTTCCGCCTTGATGCCCGCAAGCGCCTCCCACGGATAGGTAAACTGCCGCAGGTAATCCGCCGCCAAAGTGTGGTTAAGGTCGTAAAGCTGTTCGATTGTCAGCATAATTTGCCTCCTATTTATTATGTTGATTGCTTTTTCGCCCTGCGCCGCCGAATCAGCCAGAGCATGAACATCGCCAGCAGCAGCCCCGCCAGCGCGCCCGATGAATCCAGCAGCACATCCTGCCACTTGCCCGTGCGCCCGGCAACGAAAAGCTGATGGATTTCGTCCGTCGCGGCATAGAGCGTACATCCCGCCCATGACAGCCAGTGCCAGCGGGTGCGGTAGCTGTCCAGCAGCAGCGTCAGCAGCATTCCCAAGAGCGTGTACTCCAAGAAATGCGCCGTTTTCCGCACGGCAAAATCCACCTGTGCATACAGCTTCCAGTACGCCTGCCCCGTCAGTCCCTGCCGCTGCGCCAGAGAATCCGTAATTGGGCGGGCAATTTTACCGCTGATGCTGCCGGACTGCACGCCTTCCTGCGCCGAGAAACCGAACATCATCAGCAGCAGAGACAGCGTAATCAGCCAGAGGATGGCACGATAAAGGTGTATTTTCCAGTTCAAGTTTGCTTTCCTTTCCTGCGGCGAAAGTAACGCCGTGCTTGTTTATTTCGCGCTCCACCCCGTCAATTCCTGCCGTGTTGCATGGATTTCACGAAAAAAGGGCTGCCCGTTGCAGACAGTCCTTTTGTTGGATTATTTCACGCGCTCGCAGTACACCGCCACGCGTTTTGTACCGCTGAGGGTGCAGGTCACAAGCGTCAGGTCATAGTCGGAATGGGCAATTTCGTTCGCATCGTTGGGGGAAATCGTGTTTTTCTCCCGCACAACGTAGCGGAAAACGTTATTCTCCATGTCCGTGAAGGTAACGGTTGCGTCCAGCGCCAAGCTGCTCAGCTTGCCAAAGTGGTAGGTGTGCGCAATAATAGCGAGGTTGCCCGCGTAGGCGCTGCCGGAATAGCGGCACGGCGAGACGCTCAGGTTCTCGTACGACCAGTTGCGCTGCACCGGCACTTTCAGCCCCAGCGACGGAATGGACAGCGTGCCGATGTACTCGTGCCCATTGACCTTCTCGCCCGGCATTTCGATTCCCGGCACGCGCTCGTAGAGCTTGCCCGTCGGCGCGGGCGTGGGTGTCGACGTGGGTTCGGGGGATGGTGTCGGTTCAGGCGTTTCGGTCGGTTCGGTTGATTCCGTCGGCATGGGCGTTTCGGTGATTTCCGGCGTGCTCGTCGGATTTGATGTCTGCGCGGCATCCGGCGTGCTCGTCGGCTTCGGTGGATTCGTCGCAGTCCCTGCCGTCGGCGCGCTCGTCGGTTTCGGCGGATTCGTCGCAGTCCCTGCCGTCGGCACGCTCGTCGGTTTCGGCGGATTCGTCACATTCCCTGCCGTCGGCGCGTTTGTCGGCTTCGGCGGGTTCGTTGCAGTCCCTGCCGTTGGCGCGTTTGTCGGCTTCGGCGGATTCGTCGCATTCTCTGTCGTCGGCGCGCTCGTCGGATTCGGCGGATTCGTCGCATCCCCTGCCGTCGGCGCGCTCGTCGGCTTCGGCGAATTCGTCGCATTCTCTGTCGTCGGCGCGTTTGTCGGCTTCGGCGGATTCGTCGCAGGATTCGCCGTTGCGGGCGCATCCGTCACAGGGGTGTTCGTGGCGGTTACGTCATCACGCGGAATGTCGGTCGTCAGTGCGTCAGTTACGGAGGGCGTGGATACTGCCGGGGTATCCGCTGCAGTGGCATCCGCCGTCGGCGCGTCGGTTATCGGCGCATCCGTCGCGGGTGCGTCCGTCGGCATCATCGTCGCGGTGACTACGGGCGGTGCAGCGGTTTGCTGCGATTCCATCTGCCGCTGAATGCGAATCTGCTCCAGCGCCATCAGCGCATCATCCGATTCCTGCTGCGCGCGGCTGGCATCCCACTGGTTGTAGCCCACCAGCGCCAGTGCCGCCAAAATCAGCACCAGCCCCAGCGTCATCAGCAAATTGCCCTTACGGTTCTTCATGCTCTTGGCTCCATTTCCGGTGCAGAATCCAGCCAATGACGAACAGAATCATGCCCGCGCCCGCCAGAATCGGCACCGGCCACCACAGCTGCCCCGTTTCGGGAATCGGAGCGGTCGGGGTCGGCGTGACCGTGCGGCGATTGGTAATCACATACACGCCGTTTTCGATGGAATATTCCGGCTCATAGTACACATCAGCCCCCAGAATCTCGTTGAGGGTGTACACATGGTCAGCCGGCAAATCCTTGAAGATATGATGCCAGTTGTTTTCGCTGTTCAGAATCACCGTGTCGATATGCTGACCGTCCTGCATCAGATGAATTTCAATCTGCACAGGGCGATATGTGCCGCGGTTGTCGTCGTCCCACACCTTGACGCACTCAAGGTCAATCAGCGCGGGTGAACGTTCCAGCTTGATGGTGGAGAGGACATCGTACTGCCACTCGTCGTCCACATTGCGCGTCGGCACAGAGGTCAGGAAGGACTGGAAGCTGTACGCCCAGCCGCCGATGATGACCGGCGTGCCGGAAACAAGGTACAGACCGGGGTTCAGACCCGTAAATGTTACTCTGCCGTTTTCGTCCGTCGTGCCGGTGAAATCAGGCGTTTCGGACGCGGTGAGGGCTTTCATCGCTTCGGACGCGGCCGCCCAGTCCGCCGCATTCTTCAGCGCGTTAATGTCGATATTCAGAGTGCTGTACGGGCTGCGCAGGGCGAACCGAGCGTCCGCATCCATGTCCGCCACCTGATACAGCTGGAAGGTCACGCCGGGCAGGTGCGCATCATCCTCGTTGTCATCCGCCTGAATGGCGAACGTCAAGGGGTGCGTCAAATCCACCCGTTCAAAGGCAAGCGCGCAGGGCGCAAGCAGAAGGCAGCACAATGCTGTCAGCAGGACAAGCGCCAGCAGGCGCGAGGGTTTGCGGCTCATCACGACCGCTCAGCTCCTTTCCGCTTCTTGTTTTTCGGGCTGGTTGTTACCAGCATGAGAATGAGGAGAATCAGCAGCATCGGCGCGGCGACAATCGGCGCGACGATGTAGGGGTCAATCACGAGTGCGTCCGCGGAGATGCGCACGGATAGCTGCGCAAGCGACGTTTCGACCCGGTGTCCGCGGACAAGCAGCCGGTGCGAGTTAATGCCGTAGGGCGTGCAGGTGACGAGCGTGCACAAATCCATGCCGTCATAGATTTGCAGTGCGCTGACATCATGCGGCTCGACAATGAGAATTTGGTCGATTTCGTAAGTCAGCACCTTGTCCAGCACGCGGAGGGTGAAGGTATCGCCGTAGGTGAGCTGGTCAAGGTTGGTAAAGAGCTTGGCGGAGGGCAGCCCTCGATGCGCCGAGAAGGCGGAATGCGTCCCCGGTTCGCCAGTCGGCAGGCTTGTGCCCTCAATGTGACCGACGGCGACCTGAAGCACGTTGGCGTTCGTAGAGTGATACAGCGGCAGCGTCACGGCAATCTGCGGGATCTCAATCACCCCGATGATGCCCGAACCGCCGACATTCATCACCGCGTCGTACTCCTCGCGCTCCTCGTCGGTCATGATCAAGCGATCAACGGTGGACTGTGCGCGGAGTTTTTCGTTATAAGCGTTTGCCGCCGCCCAATCCGCCTCGTAATCCTTCTTGGACTCCTGCTCCACCACCGTGTTGTAGGTGGCTACGGCACGCGACTGGTGGAAGGAATTGTAGAAATCCGACACGGACGGGTACAGAAGGAGCGCCAGACCCACAAACAGCACCACAAACAGCAAAATGGTTGTCATATTGCGCTTCATGAGCCGCCTCCTTTCTGCAAACATGCTTCATTTTCCCATTTGGGAATGCCGGGCGGCGGCATTGCGCGCACCGCCCGGCAGGGGTTTCATCAGAACATGGGGATGTTCAACGAATTGCGGGAGAGAAATCAGATTTCGTCCGCTTCGGCCTTGCGGCGAACGATGAGGATGAGCGCCGCGCCCACGAACATCATGCCGCCCAGCACATAGAAGATGGTCGTGCCGATGCCGCCGGTCTCAGGCAGGGTCGCACCGGACTTGTTGACGAGCTTGTTGTTCATCGTAGAAGCCGCCGTGAGTTCCATGGATGCGCTTGCGCCGCCAGCAGCTTCCTTGTGGTCTGCCGAAATCGTGATGGTGACAGGATCCAGCGGATTATAGGTAGCAGGAACCGTGGTTTCCTTCAGCGTGTACGTGCCGTGATCCAGACCGATGATGTTGAACTTACCATTGGCTGTCGTAATCATTTCATTGTTTTCGACATCCACATAGGTATCATTCGGCTTCGTGGTGCCTGCGACAATGTAATTGCCAGCGGCATCCTTCCACAGCGGAACAACACGATCATTTTGGTCATAAAGCGTGAAGCCAGCGCCTTCCAGTTCTTTGCCTTCGTCAGCCGTGTTCGCATACTTCGTGTTGTTCACAACATAGGTGAAGAGCCACACATGGTCTTCCGGCGTCTTGCCCATGCCATTAGCATTGGGGTTGTTGGAGTATTCCAAATCGACGCTGTTCTTGTTGTCCGTGCTGGTTGCGCTCGCGTTGAAGACCTGCGCTTCTTCGTTCAGATACGCCGTGTAAACAACCTCAACCGTAATCTTGTCCGTAACAAGGATGCTGGTGTTTTCTTTCATCACCTTCTTCAGGTCTTCGATTGTGAGCGTCCAAGACGGCTTATCCTGATTTTCACCAACCTTGCCTGCGCCCTTCTGACCAGGCGTTGCAGTGCAAACATAATCGGTAGCTTTCAGTGCGATGCCGTTCACCTTCACAGAATCAATCTGAACAAAGGTAATGCCCTTGGACATGGTGTCGTTGAAGACCAGCTTGTACGTCGGATAGTCATTATAATCCGCATTGACCGGAATAGTCGCGACCAGACGGAACTTGAAGTTTTCAAACAGCGCGTGGTCGGCACTCTCGCCCCAGCCTTCCGGATTCACTTCTCCGCCGTTCTTTTCGGCATCAGCAACTTCGTCCTGTACCTGCTTGTCCACAGAGGGCTTTTCAGACTTTGCAGTCGCAACGATGTCCTGATCCAGCACCTTTACAATCAGCAGCGTGGCAGCGCCGTCCTTGCCTTCCAGCTTTGCCTGATTGTCCCGCACAAGGTAATAGCCGGGGGTCAGCTTCTTGCTCGTGCCGGGGGCTGCTTTGGTGGAAGCGAACGTATCAACCGGAGTGGAGTCAGCATTCCAGTACTTCGTGATTTCAGCCAGCTTTTCCTGATTCGTGCCCGAAACAGCTTTCAGAGCATCCAGAACAGCGTCCGGAACAGGGTCGCCAGTCCTGACCGCATCAGTATCGTTCTTGGCATTTGTGCCCCACTTGACGCTCGTCAGCACCTTTACTCCTGCATTTGTTTCAACATCAGCAGTGAAAATCTGGTACACTTGGTATTCGTGATCCACATCGTCCTTCGGGTTTACCGTAATCGTAAAGCCTTCCGCGTCAGTAGACGGATTTTCCACTTCCGTTGCGCCCGCGACAGTGACCATGCTCAGCACGAGCATCATGGCCAGCAGAATTGCCCAAAACTTTTTCATGGTTTTTCTCCTTTTCGTTGTCGTTTTTCATTCATTGGGAAACGTTTTTCGGGGATTACCGGGGTTGCCTACGTCGGGAGGTCTCCTGACGTATAGCTGCTATGCTTTTTTCATTCCTCCTCCCGTCGTTTTTTTCCCCATGTTTATACAAGGGCTTTCGCCCGCGTATACGGATTGAGCTGCCCCGGAAGGGGGCTGCCGACTGCTCAGCAGCCTTCCCTCCGGCGTTTGATTTCCTGCCCCAGCAGCAATGCCGCCGCTGCCATCAGCAGCAGACCGCCCGCCGTGAACGGCAGTGTGCCGATGCCGCCCGTCTCGGGCAGCGTGTAGGTAATGGGTGTGTTCGTAATCTGGAAGACGCGATTTTCGCTGTTCGCGGGAATCGGCGCGGTGTTCGTGGCGTTCGGGTCGTCCGTCACCAGCTGCCAGCCGCTGCCCACCGGGGTCTGCTCTTTGGCGTAGTAGCGGTAGATGTTGCCCTCCGCGTCATACGCCGGGAGATTGTACCACTTGTAGCCCCACCAGATGTTCTTGCTGCCTTCCGGCGCGGTGTACTCAACCACTTCGCCAAACTGCCAGCCATCCAGATTCTTCGTGACGACCTTCCCCGCTTCCGCGTCCCAGCCAAGGGTAACGGTCGCGATGGTCTTGTCGCCGTCCGCCGCCGTTTCCGCGGTGGTCTGCTTGAGCGTCAGCGTGATGTCCGGGAGGTTCGCGGGATTCAGTGTGAACTGATTGTCCAGCGACGTCCAGACCTTGCGGGCACTGACGTCGGTCAGGGTGTTGGTGACAGTAAGGGTCTTGACGTTCAGGTTGATTTCCGGCCGTTCGCCGTTCGTCGGGTCAGAAGCCGAATGGACTTCGTTGCCTTCCGCGTCCACTTCCTTGACGTAGTAGTACCATTCGCCGCTTGCGCCTGTATCCTTGTCGAACCAGTAGCGCGGCAGGCGTGTCAGCGTCAGCGTTGCGGCGTCGGTCGGCGTATTCGTGCCGACCGTCAGCTTCACGGTGCCGTCCGGCAAGAGCGTCGCGTCCATGTTCGCTTCCAGCGCGCCCAGCAAGGGCGTGTAGCGTTCGTGTTGGGGAAGACCAGCGCCGTCACGCTTTTCGCGCCAGATTTGCAGGTACACGACGGTATTGCGAACATTCAGCGGCAGTTCGCTTTCGCTGCCTACGGGGAAATACGCCTGCTTGAACTGTTTGGTGATTTTCAGCTGCGTCGGCGTGTTGGTAATCGTGCCGATTTCGTTGAAGCCCAGCTCCAGCTTGCCGTCCGGCAGGTTGTTCAGGTAGCCCGCCAGCTCCACTTCGCGGATGATGAAGGACGCACTGTTGTAGCCCGGCAGATTCCGGATGGTCACGCGCCACGGTTCATCCGCCTTCGCCAGCCCCGACACATGCAGGTAGGGCGCGCCGTTAATCTGCACCAGCTCCGCCGTGAGCGAACTCGGCGTGCAGATAACGTCCTTCAGGCTGAAGTAGCTCTTTTCCAGCAGGTTTTCCGTTTTCCACTGCGTGGAGTAGACTTCCTGATACTTCATCATGACTTCAAGGTAGATGTCCTGCATCATGCCCTCTTCGCCGAACGTGTCCGCGTCCGCCCATTGCTTGACAATGCTGATGCTCTTGGGCACGTTGGTGATGGTCACGTTGTTTTCCGTCGTATCCTTGAAGGTGATGTAGAGAGTCGAGCCGACGAGTTCGCTTTCATCCGCCGTCATCACCGGCGTGTAGCGGTCCAGCGTGTCGTTGCCGACGCTCGTGCTTTCGAGGATGTAATAGCGGTACTTGCGCAGGCTGCCGTCGGGATTGAGGGTCGTGTCGTACAACGGCAGGTTGTCGATGGTCAGCTTCCAGCCGTTTTCCGCCGACAGGACGTAATTCTGCTGGAAGGGGTCATAGCACCAGTTGTAGTGCACCACGCCGTCCGAATCCGTCCAGTTTTCGCCCCAGACGTTGCGGAAGAGCGAAATCGACACCTGCTTGATGTCCAGCGGGTTCTGTGCGCCGTCGTACTCCACTTCTTCCGCCCACTGCTTCACAATGTTGAGCTTGCCGGTCTGCACGTTGGTGATGGTCGCGCTTGCGTCCGCGATGGTGACTAAGAAGCTTCCTTCCATTTGTGACGAAGAGGCTTTGAACGCATCCTTTGCCTTGATTGGCTCGCCAGCCGAATTGAGTTCAAGGACGTCGCCCACTTCTTTCGGCCAGTTCTCCGAGAAGGTGTAAACAGGCATCGTACCGTTCACAGGGGCTTCCGTCAGCTCATAGGTGTAAACATGCGCCGTGTAAATAGAGCCGTCCGGATTATACTCAACATCGTACGCTTGCAGCGGTTGCGTTGTCGTCCAGTTTCCATTCGCATCCGGCATTATTTCAACGGTACTCGGATTGGGGTCGTAAGTTATCCACCCTTTTGTTTTATCCCATGAATGCGTTGTCTCAGTCAAGTTGAGCGTAACCTTTTCCGGCTTCTCGTTGACATTGACCCATTCTTTCGTCAAATTGAGGTTGAGATTTCCCACTTCATACCCCGGCAGGTTCTTCGCGTGGATGTTCGCCGTTCCGCCGTCCGCAGGCTGGTTCACCGCACCGGTTGTTTTCTTGACAAGCGTAGCGTCGCCTGTGTAGCTCACCTGATACAGATACGGGTTTAGCGCACCATTAATCGTTTCGTACCCCTCTACGATGTAATAGTAGTACGGCTTCTTCGCCGCTTCGCCGTTCTCATTCACCGTAAAGTAGTACTTCGGCAGGTTGTTGAACTCCCAAACCGGTTCTTCGCCGCCCTCCGTCCAGTTTTTCGTGACGTAGGTGTACTGCTGATCAGCCGTCTTGATGGGATTGCCATTTCTGTCAAAGGTGAGCTGCTTTTTCGCCTGAATCAAGCAGAACGTCAGCTCATCCCTGTCGCGGAAGCGCGCCCAAGTCTTGTCCACCTTGACGTTGAACCGCTCGACGTAGTAGTTCTTTTCGGTCACTTCCGGGAGCGTGTCCGTCAGCGGCTGACGATAAATCTCCTTGATATCGGTCAGTGCCGCGTCTGTGAAGTAGTCGCTCGGCTGCTTCGGGAAGTCCGCAGGCAGATGCTGCGTGCCGAAGTAGCCGTCAATCGCCGCTTCCGACACCTCGTAGGTGTACGCCCACGCGGATTTCACCGTGCCGTCGGCGTTGTATTGCGCATAAACCGACTGCGTTTCGTTCCAGTCTGCCCAAAGCACCGTATACGTTGCTGTGGTGTCCAGCTCGATTGTCTTTGCGGTGGGCGTTTCCGCTGTCCAGCCCGTATCCGGGGCATAGACATGGCGGGTGCGCGTCACGGTAATCTTCGCCTTCGTGCCTTCCGGCGTGGGCTTGTCCGCGGGATTGCCGGAAGCGTCCAGCCACTGCTTCGCCACGTTGAAGCGGTACAGACCTTCCTTCTCGCTCGTCAGCTTGTTGTTCGTCACGGTGACGGTGGTGCTGGTGTTCGCATCGCCCTCCGTCGTCACGAAACCGTCCGCCGGGCTATAGCTGACGCTGAACGGGAGGGTGGCTTCGTTTTGGTACTTGACCTCCTCCACCTTGTAGCGGTAGCTTTGCCTGATGGGCTGATTCTGCTCGTCGAAGCCCGTCACAGCGTACTTCGGGAAAGTGCCGAACACGACCTTGCTTGTGTTCAGGCTGCTGATGCTCATGACCCTCGTGACCGCTTGGAAGCTGTCGTCCGCGACCCACGCGCCGTTCTCCTGCTTTTCGCGGGTCAGGCGGAAGGTCAGCGTATCCTGCATGTTTTCAGGCTTCGCGCCTTCACCCCAGCGCTTCTCGGCTTCGATGGTCAGCTTCGCGATCTCGTAGTTCCGCAGCGTCGCCGTGCCGCGTGCGTTCTGCGTGTCCGCCTTCGGATTGGCGGGATTCCCGTCCGTGAAGTACTCGCTCGGGTGCTGCGGGAGACCGCTGTATGCCAGCTGGCAGTAGAAGCCGCTCGGCACGTTCAGTTCCCGGAGGCTGTAGGTGTAGGCGCGGGCGTTTTGGACAACGCCGTTTTCCATGGCGACCGTGTAGGTTTCCAGCCCCTCGAACTTGGCGCTCCATTTGTTCGCTTCTGCCAGCGTGACCGTGTCGCGGCGTTCCGTGCTGCCCTTCGTCCACGCGCCGTTGACGTAATCCCAGCGCGTCTTGTAGAGCGCGACCTGTACGCCGCCGAATTCCTCGGTAATCGTGTGCTTTGTACCATCCGGCGCGTACCATTCCTTGGACAAGTCGATGCTGATTTCGCCGTACCTGTCCTCCGGGCGGTAGACGTTGGTCAGCGTCGCCGTGACCGTGCCGGTGGTTTTGCTGGCGTTCGGGTCGATGGTGTAAGTGATGCCGGAGGTGGTGTAGCTCGGCACTTTGCCCTCGACGATGTAGTAAATGTAGTAGAGCTTGTTGCCGTTCGCGTCCGCGCCGGTGGATTCCAGCTGCGACCACTGGGTGTGCCAGCCGTTCGCTGCCGTCAGCGTAGCCTCGCGACCGCCGTAAGCGTCGTCCGGGTGCTGGCGAATTTTTGCCCACTGCGCATCGGTGAACTGCGTGACCTGCGTCGGCACTTCGTCAACCGGTGTGCCTTCCGGGGTCATCGTGATGCTCACGTTGTTATAGTACCAACCGTCCTGCCATGAATCCCAGTTATTCTGCAAGCAGAAGGTGATTTTTCGCTGATGGTTCATCTTGACGGTATAAACGAACTGTTTTCTCGACGTATCTTGCGGTTCCAAGACCACTTCTTTTCCGTCTACGCGAGCCACAATACGCTGATTGTCCGCAAGTGCTCCATCAAGCAATTTCAGCGTTACCGTAACCTCCTGATTCTCCGGGAACTGTCGCGCAACCTTCGTGCTATTATTGACCATTTCCGCAGACAGGATGCATTGCGGATTCTGCGTTGCACCCGTGTCCAGCACGTCGGTGTACTGTTCCTGCGTCAGCGCATAGCGACGAAGCATCACGAGGACGCTGGCAGGGCGCGCATTCTCATGGGCGTCGTCGCCAGCCCAGTTCTTCTGCACCTCCATGTCGTGGCGATCCTTGCTGTTCTTCACCTGAATGTTGATGCTCGCAGAGCCGTTGACGGTGTGCGGTCCATCCACCACGCCTTTGATGCCGGAAGCAGTCATGAGCTCCTGCAGCCGACTCTTCGAAATCGTGCCGAAGTTGCCATTGTTGAGACCGTCCGGGTATCTCGCCGGGTGTTCTTCGGTATCGTCCGCTCGCGGAACGATGTGGAAGACGACCAGCGGGCGATCCTCCAGCACGAGGTGGTACGGCTCGACTGCATGCGTTTCCGCCAGCATATACGCGACGTTCGGGTCGAGCGGACGCTCGTTCAGCTTCGCCGAATTGTATTGGTAAGTAATCATACCGCTTTGATCCGTGTAGACCTTACCATTTTCGCCGCCAACCGCCTCGAACTTGTTGGTTTCCGTGTTCCATGCGTAGAGGGTGAACTCCGTTCCCGGCAGCAGCAGCGAGGTGTTCGCGCTGTCCACCTTGCGGATGACCAGATTGTTGTGGATGTAGCCGCCGCCCTGACTGAAGTAGTCGTTATTGCTGTTGTTCAGTTCGGTACTTGAGCTGTCTTTTCCTTCAAGGTTTGCGTGGTTTCTCAACGCCGGACTGATGCCCTTGTGGTTCACGTCGTTGAAGTTGTACTCGTTCGTCACCTCAGGCGGCAGCAGAATGTTCTCCTGCGCCGTGTATTCCAGAATCAGCGCCTTGCCGTCCGGAACGGTGACAGTTATGTTCAGCTTACGCGTGTTTACCGTCGATCCGCTAAAGCTCGGCGTTCCCTGCGGAGGATACTGGTAGGTTTTATTCCCTTCCTCCGTTTCCGTGAACTCCATCTTCCAGAGATACTTCTCTATCTCTGCGCCGCGCACCAAATGTCCCTTGCCGTTTTCATCAACGTTCAGAATCGGGTTGCCGTTTTCATCCTTCAGCGCCTCGTAGAGCCTGAAGGAGCCTTCATCCAGCGTGACGTCTCGCAGATAGATATAATTATTCGGCCAGTTATCGCACCAACCAACAACGTCATACGACAGCGTATCCGTCAGCCTGAGCGTGCTGGATGCCGGATTCAGCTCCGCGCCTGCCTGGTTGATGTCGATGGTGTAGGTGATTCGCGCCTGCTGGTCGCCGCCCTTGACGCTGTAGCCCTTCTGGACGTTCACCGCCTTGACCGTCTCTTCCTCGTAGGTCAGCTCGGTCTTCTGCTCCTTGTGATAGGGCGCCGCGTCGTATCTCACGTCCAGCTGGTTGTTCAGTACGCCCAGCTCCAGCTTGCCGTTCACCGCATTCGCCAAGAAATCGTCGGCAATCTTGCAGTGAACCTTGACGGTCATATCCGCCTTGCCGTTGAGAATCGTTTCCGAACCGCCGGTATTCTTATTCGGCTTCATGGAGATGTTGATTCTCTGCTGCTGCTGTGCGCCTTCGCCCACCGCCGCCAAATCAGCCTTGATGGAAATGCGCTGCTCGCCCCACTCGTTGCTGACCTCATAGCCATCCGGAATCGTACCGGCATTGTCCAGCTTCTTATTGACAACGGTCATCTTCGTGCTGTCCGTTTCGCTAAGAATCAGCCTCGAGCCGCCGTATTCGATGTACTCCACCACAATGTGCGGCGGGAGCGTTTCGGTCAGGGTGATTTCGTCGTGCGCCACGCCATCATTGCGCAGGAGGATCGTCCAGTACAACTCGTTCTCATGGATGATCTGTCCGTTCAAATCACCAACGCCATGGTTGCCGAATTTCTTCTCCACCAGGTCGTTCGGGGCGGCCTTGTACCACGCGTCTCCGTTTTTGCCCGCGTTAACAGCCGTGTTCTTGAAGTCAACCCCGCTCGTGCGGGACTGTTCCAAATAGATGGTCGTCTGATACGGGAGCGTAACGCTTGTCGTCGCGTTCACATCCGTATTGGCGTCGTTCAGCACAACGCCTTCGCCCGTCGTTTCAAACCGGAAACCATAGTAGTAGCCTTCCGTCAGCGTCGTTTCCGCAGACACCACCATCGTGCCTTCATTTTTGCCCTGACTGTCGCAGGTCAGCAGCGTAATGGTGTACGGCACATTCTGCGCATCATGCTTTTTCACAACATCGAGGTCTTTGATGGCGTTGAGCAATGTCTGCGCCTGCGCCGCCGTCATGTAATGCTGCATAATAGCGACGTTGTTTTTCCATTCCACCTTCTTATCAAGCGTATCGCCGAAGTTCAGCTTATACTGAACATCCTTCGTCGCCGGGAAGGTGTACGTCGCGTTCCACGCTACCGGATACAGACCATCGGTGTATTCGCCGTTCTTCGTCGGATCCGCCGGCATACTCGCGTCAACCGACTTCACCACATTGTAACGCTTGTCCTGCCCTACGGTCGCGGTGCTTGTCTTTTGTTCGCCGTCGAATTCCGCCGTGTTTGTAATCTGTTGATTCTGCGCGGTTGCTTCCACCGGCGTTTTGTATTGGATTACGATCTTAGCGGTGGTGTCCTTGAATTTCAGCTGCGGTTTGCCATCCACGCCGTTTTCCACGGTGAAGTAATCCGTGTAGTTTTCAGCGGTGATAGGCGTGTTATTCGCCGTGATTCGCGACACATAGCCCTTGCCGTCCGTCTTCGAAAACAGCAGACTGCCGTTTTCGTCCACAAGCTGGTCGAACATCGTGTCCGTCAGCGTCTTGTCCTTGATGTTGAAACGGTTTTCGTTGACGGTGAGCGTCCACTGAATGCAACCCTCATTGCTGTTGTACCAGCTGCTCTTTTGCAGCTTTCTAATCTGAACGTCAGTAGGGTTGCTGTTAGAGGAATTCTGGGAATGATCCCACTTTCCGCCACTCTGCGCAGCGAAAGTATTTGTCAACTGATCGTATTCACCGGTCATTCCGTCCTTGTCGAACGTGTATTCATACTTGATTTCGTATGTTTCATTTGCCGAAAGCGGCGGCAGCACATAGTCCGTCGTCATGGTATAGACCTTGCCGCTCTCGTCCGTCGTGTTCGTATAAACGTAGTGAATGTGCGTTCCCGTCGTACCACAGGCGCATGTACCGTCCGTCTTGATTTCTGTCGAAGCAGAGCCAACAGCGGGCACCTGACTCCAGTTAGCGTTTGTTTTAACCTCCGTGACGGTCATGTTTGTCAGGGCAAGTTGCTTATTCACCGCCGTCATGACGTCTCGAGCAGTCGCGTTCTTGCCGTTCGTGCCCTTTGTGGATTCGATTTTGACGGTATACTCAATCGTTCCTTTTTCCCAGTTGACATGAGCCCCGCTTTTCCAAGTTTTCAAATCGCTGAGGAGGGAGTTGTTGCCCCTGTCGATGTCCTCCCACTTCACGGTAGTCGATGCGCCACCGAACTTAATGGTCAGGTCGTCGTTGCCCAGATTCTCAACATCGTCCTTGCGGATTTCGGCGCTCATCTTCATGGTGCCGGTGCGGTCGTCATGGCTGGGGTTGTTCCGGACAAAGTCCATATACTCGTCGGTGAACCACATTTCAACGTTATTCGTTTCGGGATTGTACTGGAATTTGAACGCCGGCTTTTCATTGCTGAATTTGGCGTCCGTGCCCGACCAGACAGAAGTGCTGTCCGTTTTGATATGCGTATTCTCTGCCGGAATAATAATCTTGTTGCCTTCGCCATGGCGAAGAATAGCTTCATCCGAAATCTTGAAGTCCGCTGCGAAGCTATAGTTGTACGCATTGGCATTTTCCGGAAGTATGATGTTTGATACCGTAATATTGGTAATCTGCATGCCGCTCTCGCTGACGGCAGGCGGTTCGTTCGCCATCATCAGGAAGCCCGGGTCGAGTCCAAACGACGGCATCATCATGTCGTCCGGCTTCGCGGCATCAGCGTCCATCGACGGAATCACCGTAAGCGCAGGTGTCGGGGACGGCTCGTCCATCGGGGCAGCAGTTTCGGCGGCGTTTTCCGTCGGCGCAGGCGTTACAGTCGGCGCAAGCGTCGGTTCTTCCGTAGGCGCAGGCGTTGCCGTGGGTGCTTCCGTCGGCGTTGCCGTTGCTTCGGGCGCAGCCGTCGGCTCAGCTGTCGCTTCGGGTGCTTCCGTCGGCGTTGCCGTTGCTTCGGGCGCAGCCGTCGGCTCAGCTGTCGCTTCGGGTGCTGCCGTCGGCTCAGCTGTCACTTCGGGGGCTGCCGTCGGCTCATCCGTCACTTCGGGGGCTGCCGTCGGCTCAGCCGTCACTTCGGGCGCTGCCGTCGGCTCAGCAGTCACTTCGGGGGCTGCCGTCGGCTCGGCTGTCACTTCGGGCGCTGCCGTCGGCTCAGCTGTCGCTTCGGGCGCTGCCGTCGGCTCAGCTGTCACTTCGGGGGCTGCCGTCGCATCGGGGTTCGGGGTCGGGTCATAGTAGCAATCCGCCGTGTGCGTGTGCTCTTCTTTGCCGCAGATATAGTGGCGTTCGTAGCAGTCCGCCGTGTGATGATGACCGGAATCCTCCGCCGTCACCGTCACAATGCATTCATTTGTATGCTGATGCCGCAGCACCTGAATGTAGCCGCAGGTGTAGTAACCGGTTTTCGCATCGACGCAGGACGCGGAATGCGTGTGCACTTTCGCCGGGTCGGGATAGAGCTTGCATTTCAGTTCGCCGCGCACCATCTCGTAGCAGGAATCATCATGCGTGTGTGCGCCTTCGCCCTCAAACAGACCGCAAGTCGGTTCTTCCGTCGTCGGATAGCAGGCATCCGTGTGGTGATGCGCGCCCTCGCCTTCCGTCAGGCCGCAGGTGTACGTCCGGGTCACTTCGTAGCAGCTGTCATCATGGACATGCGGCATGTCGGAGTTCGTCGCAACGTCCTCGGTGCAAATCAGCGTGCGTGTTTCCGTCACGCAATCCGCCGTGTGCTGGTGCCCTTCACTCTCAAACAGACCGCAAGTCGGTTCTTTCGCCCGATAGCACGCATCCGTGTGGATGTGCCCCTCGCTTTCCGGCAGCGTGCAGGTCAGCTGCTTCTCCCAATTGTAGCAGGCATCCGTGTGCTTGTGCATCGGATGCTCCTCCAGCGTGCAGATAAGAACGCCGTTGCTGTCGTAGCACTTCTCGTCATGCTCGTGGATGTAGCCATCCCAGTAGCCGCAGCTGAGTTCACCCTGCGCATTATAGCAATCGGAGGAATGGTGGTGCGGCTCAAAGCTGCAGCGCATAATATCGGTAAAGACTGTCTCCGCCTCGCGCTCGGAAATCAGGCAGGTCAGCTCGTCCACATAGCAGTCCGCCGTGTGGGTATGCTCCTCCAGCCCGCAGTACGTTTCCGCCGCCATCGTCAGGCCCGGCATCATCAGCACATAAGACGTGCAGATGGCGACAACGAGTGCCAGCGCCGTGACCGTCTTGAACAGACGCATCCGGCGCTTCCGCTGCGCAACGTATCTTTCTGCTAATTCCATGAGTTTGCGGTTCATGTCAGCATCCTCCGATTCTGGAACCTGTGTTCCTCTTCTTGTTGTATTGCACTTACGTTATTGTAGGAATCCAAAGCGGTTCAGCGGCCAAATGCGGAGCGTTACGCGCCCCATAATCTGCTCTTCGGACACCGGACCGACCAGTGTGCTTCGGCTGTCGCGCGAGGTGGAGCGGTGATCACCCAGAACAAAATACCGTCCGTCCGGCACTTGGTACGGCAGCGTGATGGAGCAGTCGCCCAGCGCGCGGTCGGTGATGTACGGCTCATCAAGCAGTTCGCCATTGATGTAGACGTTGCCGCTTCCGTCGATGTTGACCCACTCGCCTGGCAGGCCGATAACGCGCTTAATCAGCACCTTATTGTTGTAGTAAAAAGCGATAATATCGCCGCGCTGCGGATTTGACCCGCGCACGACCATTGTGATTTCGCCCTGCCCGACCACTGGCGTCATTGACGTGCCGGTGATTTGCAGGATGGGCATGACCATGGTTGCAATCAGCACCGCAACCGCCGCCACCACCAGCAGCGTATAGAGCGTGCTGCGCAGGGCGCGGTTGTAGCTGTGCTTGCGTTTCTCATGCTTCAGTTCCGTTTCCAATTGTGCGGATGTGGGGTTCATTTCCCGCAGCAGGTGGGCGCGTTCCGCCGCTTCCTGCGTGTCGTTAAGCAATTGTTTGCCCGTTTTCTGCTGATTCTTGTCTTCTGACACCTGCGCGCCCTCCCTTCTGCCATGTTTCTTTACTGCTGATTGGCGGCTTTCTTTGCGCGCGCGAGGATTTCCTGCGCTTGGCTTTCTGCCGCGCTGATTTTCTCCTGGCAAAGCCGCTCAACGTTCTGCTGATACTGTTCCGCGGCCTTCTGCGCCGCCTCAAACACGCCGTTTAACTTCAGCGATGCCTCCGCAATCGAGCCGCACGTTTCCATCTGCAGCTGCTGACTTTGCAGCGCCGCTTCTGCCGCATTCAGCCGCTGCTCCAGTGCTTCAAATTCCCGTGCCTGTTCCAGCAGCAGTTCCAGCAGCTCCGCGCGTCCCAGCTTCCGCAGTTCCTTCTCTGTCACAGTTCACGTCTCCTTCGCATGTAACGCATTTATCGTTTCTCGATATGTAATTCGCCAGATTTCCGGCAAATCACAGTTCGAGTTCTTACATGGTTTATTATACCATCAAATCTTCAACTGTCAAGACGGAAAAATAACATTTATTATGCTCATTTGGTGCATTTTTGTGTGTTTTGCCATACTTTCGTGTGGCAATTTTGTCATTTCCACCTGTTAACGGCTTGTTAGTTTCCTGAGTATTGTTATTTGCATGTTAAAACTATCGTAATAGGAATATTTATTTGTCTGTTGCTTTCCTCGATTTTTCGGAATTTTCGTTCAGCGCGTGCAAATTTTCGACCGCTTTTTTCTTTCTTTCCGCGCCATTCGTTCGTCTTTTTCAATGTAACATTCCAAACTTGGCAAACAGAAAACAGCAAAATATTGTTGATTCACAAAAAAAGCAGGAGCAACCCGCAAATCGTGCTGCTCCTGCCAAATATTCTGTTATCCATTCGGGTTTGCGCTGTCGTCATCCTGGCGATACTGATCTGTACGGCGACGATGGCGCGGCGCTTCCTCTGCCGATTTCGCCACCGGGCGCGCATACGGATTCTCCATCGTCGTCGTGCTCTTCGGCGCGGCAGTGGACGGGGTCTCCTGCGGCTTCGTCAGGGGCTGAATCGGCGTGCGATAACCGACTTGCGGTCGGTTTTGCATGTCCTGCGTCTGCGGAACAGGCGTCGCCGGGCGCACCTGCACGGGCGAAACGCCATTGCTCGTCTGCGGACGCTGCTGCGGGGTTGCGTACGCGCCGGTGCGCATCTGCTGCGGCTGACCCGCCTGACGCGCAACCGGACGATCCGCATTGCGCGCTGCCTGTGCGCGGCGCTGTGCCGCCTTCATGGCAACCTCACGCTGTTTCTTCTGGTATTGCATGAAGGCGAATCCGCCGCCGCCCAGCAGCAGCACGACCGCAATCACGATGAAGATAACCAGCCCGCTGTTGCCGCTCTCGTTCACCACAGGGTACGTCGCGGCTGCGGTGGGCAGCGGTTCGAGCGTCGGTGTGGGCGAAGCGGAAGGCGTCGGCGTGGCGGTTTCCTGCGTAGTGACAGTTGTGGGCGAAGTCAGCGGACCGGGCGTTGAAAAACCCTGCCACGGCACATAGCTGACCGTTGCGCCGCTGCCCTTCCAGTCGTTGATGGTCTTGTCTTCTTCCGGAATCAGACCGCTGGTCGGTTTTGCAGTAGCATTCCCCGTCGTGTTATTCTGGATGCCCTGAATGTACTCGCTGCTTTGCAGGAACTCTTCCAGCTCCTCCACCGTCATCCAATGGAAGTATTTTCCGTTGACGTAACCCTCTTGGTCATTGTAGCGGATATGATACCACGTTTCGCCGTCCGTTCCGGTCGTTGTGCCGAGGACAAAGCAGAACGCGTAGTTGTACAGCTTTCTGATACGGCTCGCGTTCATGCTGGGCTGCTGGCGGAAGTTGACCGAGGTCGTCGTAGTCACATAGCCGTAGCTGGAGTAGTTCGTTGGGTCGTAGGGCTGGGGCGTGGTGACAAGCGTGGGTGCGGGCGTGGCGTTCAGGTTGTTCAGGTACGCCTCGATTTCCGCCTGCGTCATGAAGCGGAGCATGTCATAGCGCACATAGCCCCACTGCCCATTATACTGCACGCGGTGCCACGGCATACTGCCCAGATAATCCTGCCCGGAGACGTAGACAACTTCGCCCTGCATCAGGTACGCCTCAATCGCGCTGAAGTCGCCCGCCATCTGCCGCAGCGGCACGTTGTTGCCCACGGCGTAGGCGTAGCCCATCTCCTGTGCGGGAACAGGCGTCAGGTACGGCGTGGGGCTGGGCGTGGGCGTGCTGCGGGACTGATTCCACTGCTGAATGTACACCTGCGCCTGCGCGTCGGTGACGTAGCGGAGGTTCGCGTCCGGCACATAACCGGACGTCCCTTCCAGCGTGGTCACAATGTCCCACGTTTCGCCTGCCGTGTTCAGCTGGCTATTCACATACACCAGCACATTCGCCTGCAGCGTCGCCATAACGTAGTTGCCCGTGCCGATGCCGGTGCGCATTTCGGTTTCGCGCGTAGTGACGGCATATCCCTCATACGGCACAGCGGTCGGCGTCGGGGTCGGAGCCTCGGTCGGGGTCTGCGTCGGCGCGGCGGTCGCCACCTGACGATACCAGAAGGCAATATCCGCCGCATCCATGCTCAGCGTGCCGTCTTGGAAAACAGTCAGGGTGATTTGCTCGCTGCCGGGAATCAGCTCATAGCCATCCCGCAAATTCGTCGGCATCGGGCGCAGGGTGTATGTGCCGGGGGCGAGCGTCATCGACTGCGCGTTCGCCACCGGGCTGCCGTAGCTGTCCAGATACTGGATGGTGATGGTCGCGTTCTGCGGCGCGGCGGTCGGAGTGGCCGTCGGCACCTGCGTCGGAATTGCGGTCGGAATTGCCGTCGGGGTCTCGGTCGGAATCGGCGTTGCCGTCGGCACAGGCGTTGCGCCGGTGGATGCGGCATACGCGTCGCTTTCCGACTGCGTCATGATGTTCAGGTATTCGCTCATGATGTAGCCGCTCTGTCCATCCACCATGACGACGCTCCACCGTTCGCCCTTGTCATTCAGCATTTCGTTGACGACGTAGACGTTCGAGCCATTCGCCAAGCGCTTGATGATCGTGTTGCTCTTGCTGGTCGAAGCCTCGCTGCGGAACGCCACTCGATTGCCGTTGATGGTCGCGTAGCGGTTGACCGGCTGCCCGACGGGAATCGGCGCTTCAGTGGGCGCAGTGGTCGGCGTTTCGGTCGGAATCGGCGTATTCGTGGGCGCTTCGGTCACGGGAACATCCGTCGCAGCGCTTTGAACCGGGCGGTAATAGAACGCAAGGTCTTCCGCCGTCGCTTCGTCGCCGTTGATGGCAATAGTGCCGTCCGCGTAAATCGTCAGGTCGAACGACGTCCAGCTGCTTTCCAGCTCGTAGCCGGGAATGCTGTCATACGCGGGCGTGACGTGGTACGTTCCCGGCATCAGCTCCGCCACGCTTGCGTCAGCAATCTCCTCGCCAAGCGTGTTGTAGTAGCGGATGGTGACGGTCACGAACTGCTGCGCGGGCGCGGGGGTATCGGTCGGCGCTTCGGTCGCCGGAATGTCCGTTGCAGGCACGTCCGTTGCGGGCGCAGGCGTGTCCGTCGGCGCTTCCGTCGCGGGAACTTCCGTCGGGGTCTGCACCGGATGATAGTAGAATCCGACCGCATCCGCCGGAATTTCTTCGCCGTCCATGTACAGCGTGCCGTTCGCATCCACCGTCAGGTCAAACTGCGTCAGCGTGCTGTCCAGCTCGTAACCGGGGATTTCGCGCTCCGGAATCATCGGGTACGTCCCCGGCAGCAGTTCCTTCACCACCGGGTCGGCAATTTCCACGCCGCTCATGTCGAAGTAGTGAATCGCCACCGGCATCGTCTGCAGGGCGGGCGTGTCCGTCGGCGCGGGGGTATCGGTCGGCGCTTCGGTTGCGGGTGCTTCCGTCGTGGGAATATAATAGTAGAAATACACCTCGCTCGGCGTCGCGATACCGCCGGAAACGTTCACTTCCACCGTGCTTTCCGTGCCGGGCATCGGCACATAGCCGTCCGCCATGCCCTGCGGATTCGCCGTCACAAGGTGTGTCCCCTCGCCCAGCGTCAGCGTGTCGTCCATCGCAACAGGCTCACCCTCGGAGTTGAGGTAGTGCACGGGCACGTTCACTTCGGTCGGCTGCGGGTCGGCATAGAAGAAGGACACACTCGCCAAGTCGGTCGTACCGTCAGGACGCAGCGTGACCGTCTGCGGATTTTCGCTGACGAGGTCGTACCCGCCCACGCGGTCGCTGGCGGCATAGATGTAGTTCACGCCCTCGGTCAGCGGCTGCGACTGCTGGTCCAGCAGCGTGCCGTTCTCGTGATAGTAGAACACGTCGATGTTGGATGTTACCGGCTGCGGCGTGGCATAGTGGAACACAACGGGATTCACACTCGCCGTGCCGCCGTTGTCCACCCACACATGCACCGTGTCCTCGCCGACAAGCTGATACCCAGCAGTCATCGCGCTATTGGCGGTGACATAGTTGTCGCCCTGATTCAGCATCACATACTGCGTGTCCAGAATCGTGCCGTTGTCATCCAGCTGATACAGCACGGTCACTTCCGCCTGAATGACGGGCGGCTCGGTCGGGGCTTCGGTGGGCACTTCCGTCGGCGCTTCGGTCGGCTGCTCCGGCACGGCGTAGACAAAGCGCACCTCGCTCGGCGACGCGTTGCCCATGCTGTCCACAAACACATCCACCACGCCGGACGCAGGTTTGACAAGCAGATAATCCCACGGCACAACGCTGGAATTGGCGTACACTTGGGTAGTCGCGTTCGTCAGGCAGCTTGCGTACTGGAAATCCAGCTGCTGGCCATCCTCCGTCACATAGTACACCGGCACGTTGACGCTCTCCTGCGCGGGCGTTTCGGGCATTCCCTGCGACGAGAGGTACAGCGGGAACATCCCTTCATAGACGCTGTTGCAGTAATAATCCACCTCATACGAATACATCGGGTCAAGGGCAGTCGCATCCTGCGTCCACATGATTTCCGACGCATAATCTTTCAAGTAGAAGGTATACGCCGGGTCAGACGATACAACCTGCACCTGAACCGTGCTGAAAAGGGCGGACGCATCCAGCGTCGCCCAATACGCATGTTCCGCGCTGTCAGGCACGGGGAACGCCTGCGTTGTCTGCTGCTGACCCTGCGAATCCGTCCAAATGACGGACACGACGACGTCCTCCCAGCGATCCAGCGCCAGCGCCGGAACCATCGCGGTTGTCATCAGCAGCGCCGCCACCATCAGCACAGACAGCAGACGGCCAAGACCTTTGACGCCGGATTTTCTCATGTTGGGTTTCCTCCTTGCTCCTGCCCTTTGCGGGCCTGATGCCATTCTATTATACCGCAGCGGCGCGGTTTGTCAATCTTCCGCACCCTGCCGCATTTTTCCTTGCGATTCGCAGGATTTTTTGCGTCTCTTGTCGAATCACTATGGCGAAAATCATCCCATTATTGAGGAGGACATTGACCATGATGGACGACAAGCAGCTGACGGAAGAGTATTTGGATGGGAAAGTCGTTTTCCCCGGCAAGATTATCCGCGTTGAGCATTGGCATGTGCGCCTGCCTAACGGCGAAACCGCCCTGCGCGAGGTGGCGTGCCATCCGGGCGCGGCAGGCATTGTCGCGCTGGATGATGACGGGAACGTGATTCTCGTCCGCCAGCATCGCATCGCCGTTGGCCGCTTGACGCTGGAAATTCCGGCGGGCAAACTTGACGGGGCGGATGAAGACCCGTTCGTCTGCGCCCAGCGCGAGCTGAGCGAGGAAACCGGGCTGACCGCCGACCACTGGCGCAAGCTGACCGTGCTGGAGACGACCCCCGGCTTCTGCAACGAGCGCATCCACCTCTACATGGCGACGGGGCTGCACGCTGGAAAGACGCATCCGGATGAGGATGAGTTCGTCTGCACACTGCGGATGCCGCTTTCTGACGCGGTACAGAAGGTGATGGACGGCACGTTCCGCGACGGCAAGACCGCGCTGGCGCTCCTGATGGTACAGCAGCTGCTGTCCGCCCCCTGCAAACAATAAACGTGCGAAACGCGCGTTCTGTTCCATCCACGCTTATTGTAACAAATATTTCATCAAATTGCAATCGTGTGGACGGATTTTTGCGCGTTTTTTCGGAAAATTTCGCTGACGGAGGTGCTTTATGGCTGGAAAAAAGCAGCGTCATCCCCTGTATGTTCTCTTTCTGCTGCTGATGCTGCTCATGCTGGCGCTGGGTGTGTATCTGCTTGTTGTCGGCTGTCAGCAAGGGAATCCCCCTGTGCCGCTTGCGCCGTTTTCGCCGCATATCATCGGAGGTTTCTTCCGCCATGTATGAAAAGCTGGGGCAATGGCTCTCCCACCGCAATCCGCCGAATGAGCCGATTCCCGCAGCGGATTACTTCGCGTCCCTGCCGCGCCTGACGACCGACCGGCTGCTCCTGCGTCCGCTGACGATGCGCGATGCGGCGGATATGTTCGCTTACTCCCGCGACCCCGAAGTCGCTCGGCATGTTCTCTGGGATGCGCACAAGTCGATGGCGGATACGCGCGGCTGCCTGCGCTACATCATCAGCCAGTACCACAGCGGCGCGCCGTCCAGCTGGGGCATCGTGCTGCGCGAAACGAACCGCGTCGTCGGCACGATTGGCTTCATGAGTTACAGCGACGCGGACAGCGTGGTGGAGCTCGGCTATTCGCTCGCCCGCTCCTGCTGGAACGGCGGACTGATGACCGAAGCGCTGGCAGCGGTGCTGCGCGAATGCTTCACCGTCCTGCGCCTCCACCGCGTCGAGGCGATGCACGAGTGCGACAACCCCGCCAGCGGGCGCGTGATGGAAAAATGCGGTATGCGCCACGAAGGGACACTGCGCGGCAAGGTGTTCAACAAGGGCAATTTCCACGACGTGGAGCTGTGGGCGATGCTGCGGGAGGACTGGGACGCGCGCCATTGAGTGAATTTCTTCCTATTTATATGCTGGAGGATACGCTAATGCAGTTTGACATGATTTCTAGGCTGCGGTGGATTCACTCGTCTCGTCCGACGAAGCGGCGGCGTGCGGAATAAGCGCATCAAAAAAGAGGGCTTCCGCCCCCTTGGAATTGGATTTATACTAATTCGATTCTAAAACATGACATCGAGCATAGCAGTTTTTTCGTTCCGGCAAAGCTGAGTGAAGCGAGGCGTACTGGAGGTACGCGCGAGC
>ENA-OQRB01000426-OQRB01000426.1-human-gut-metagenome-genome-assembly--contig:-NODE-426-length-29867-cov-18.775761_pt1 | contig 29867 bp, 30 predicted proteins | sample MGYA00243235_ERZ505100 | MGnify/ENA primary metagenome ERZ505100 (study PRJEB26097, sample SAMN02712145) | human gut metagenome | biome: Gut microbiome | host: Homo sapiens | place: Denmark...
TAGGGCGAACTTTAAACATCGAATTTATTGATTGGCAACTTGCGGACATTCATTTTTATTTATATGTGCCTGCCATAATGTGGAACATCAGCTTATCATGTCGTATTCTGATGATGATAACTATAAGGAGGTTTATTGCAGTGTTCATCTGAAGCCGGAACAAAATATCCTAAAACGTATATGGCGTGGTGTTAAATATATTTTTGGACATCGCAGTATGTATGGAGAGTTTGATGAGTTTATCTTTAAACCAGAAGATTCAGATAAGCTTCAGAAAGTTGTGGACTATTTGAAATATTGTAAATAAATCTATTTTCAGCGTGATTACTACGGTAGTCACGCTTTCTTTTTGCCTAAAAACGAACATTCTCCCAATTGTTTCGTATCGTTAGCCTTAAAATTTCCCCTTCCTTTTTTCTATAAGTAAATTTACCGTATGAAATTATTAATCAAACTCATACGGTATGACAATCTTTGAACAAATCTTGGCAGGACTGCAACAGAAATTCTCTGGGGTGGATACTGCTACCTTAACCCGTATCGCCACTAAGAAGGCGGAGGGCGTAACGGACGAAACGAAAGTGAACTCCATTGTGGAGGGCATCAGCTTTTCGGACGTGCTGAACAACTACGGTGATTTCCGTGCAGGACAGGCGCAAGTATCGGCAGTTTCCAACTACGAGAAGAAGCATGGACTGAAGGACGGAAAGCCAATCGAGAACCCGAAACCCGAACCACCGAAACCTGAACCAAAGCCGGACGAAAAGCCGGACATCGCCAAGCTGATAGCCGACGGCATCGCCGCAGGCATCAAGCCTTTCTCCGACAAGCTGGCGGCTTTTGAAGCCAAAGAGGCACAAGCACAACGCATGGCGCAAATCTCATCGGTGGCCAAGAAGTACGGTATTCCCGATTTCATGCTGAAAGACCGCACAATCCCCGAAAACACGGACTTGGACACCTATATGAAGGACGTGAAGCAGGAAATGACCAACGCGGGCTTCCAGTTCAACAAATCCCCAGAAACTGCCGAGCAGAAACTGGAGAAAGAGACAAGTGAGTTCGCAAAGATGATTGAGAACGACACGAAACAGATTGTAGAACAACAAAAAAAGTAATTTATGGCAGCAGGATTTACTTACAACCTTACTCCCGAAGAGGTCAAGGAGGAACGCTATGATGTCGAGACCGGACGCCGCAGACGAGGCCCGTACAAACTCGACACGGCAAACCTTCCCGTCGGTGAGTATTTGCCTTCATTCACGCCCATCGCGGCAGACTTGGTAAAAAAGACGGCTAAGGTAGCCATACGTGTGGAGGTAGCGGAAAAATTCACCTCAGGAACAACCCTGAAGGTGAAGAAGAAATCGTTGGCTTATGTCGGGATGCACATCGGTGACGGAGCCAAGGGAGCAACGGTGAATGGCATCGACAAGCAGAATGCCAACTATGATGAATTGACATTGAGCAAGGACTTGGGAGCGGCTGTTGAAGCTGGCTCTGTGCTGTACGAGGCCACGGACGTTAACGGTACGACCCCGAAAGTTGTCGCTAACTCCGCACTCTATGAGCGGGCGAAGGTAGAGGACGGCATTGTGCTGGTGGCACTCTTGATGCGGGCATACGAGATTGAGCCCTCCAAGCTGGTGATGCCTTTCTCTGACGTAGACAAGGCAAACATGCCGCACTTCCAGTTCAACGCTCCCGATGTGAAAGCGCAAGGCGGAACGGTTTACACGGATGCCACGCAATCGGCGAGCGGACTGATGAGCGCGACGGACAAAAAGAAGCTGGACGGTATCGCAGCCAACGCCAACAAGTACACGCTCCCAAATGCTTCTTCTTCCGCCATAGGTGGTGTAAAGCAGGGGGTGGCTGTGGCTGATGCCGCAGGTGGTGACGAAAAAGAAAAGATTAATGCCCTGTTGGCCTCACTGAGAACAGCAGGAGTAATTGCTAATTCTTAAAGTTAGGAGGACACGAATTATGATGCTAACCATTCATACTCTTTTTAATGACCCGAACATCGTGAACGCGGTCATTCAGCGCGTCCTTCAGACCCGTAAGGATGCTATCTATTGGCAGCAGTATCTCACGTTCCGCCGTACAACAACCCGTGTATTCAAGGACTATATCGGCACGGTAACAGGCGTGATGGCCGGTTCCATCAACTCACGCTATGGTGCTAAGCCTATCCGTGAACGAAGGGACATCGGTTCGGGGTATGGTGAAATCGCCTACTTGGGAGACCGCTACCAAATCTCCATCGACCGCCTTAGCGACTTGCAGGACTTGGTGGACAAGTACAACGCCGCCAAGACAGCCGACCAGGTGCAGGCTATGCGTGACATCGTGGACTTCATCTATGACGATTACCGCCAGGTACTTCTTGCCGCCCACAAGCGCATGGACATCGTGGTAGGCTCGTTGCTGATGACCGGAAAGGCTACGGTGAAGAACAAGGACGACAATGCCGCCGGAGTGGACTTGCTGAATATCGAACTCCCGTTCAAGGTCATCACTCCAACTTCTGGTGACAAGACGAACTTCATCACCTACCTGCAACAGCAAATCAATGCGCTGGCTCCAGACTACGGCGTGTTCCCGAAGATGATTATGTCCCGTGGCACATTCATTAAGAACATCATCGGCTCGGCAGAGTTCGGCGACAAGTTCAAGATGCAGCTTTCCGGCAATGAGATGTACCTCTCCACCGGATTGATTACATCGCAGCTGGCATCGCAGGTGTTCACCGGCATCGGGCTTCCTGCCATCGAAATCAAGGAGGACTACGTGAAAGACCAGACGGGAAAGAACGTGGCCATCTATGCCGACGACCGCATTACCCTCTTGCCGCAAGACCGTATTGGCTACATGCGTTGGCACACTCCGTATGAAGCCACCGACCCGACTCCCGGGCGCAACTACTCCGGTGCTGACGGAGGTATGCTGATTTGTGGCTACAAGGACGACAACGGACGCTATCTGGAGTACACCGCCGAGTGGATTCCGCAGATAACGAACCCGAACCTGATTGTGAACTTCGACCTTTCGACGATGAACGCATGACGGTAAAAGACTACATATCACAGAAGTTTCAGACCTTCGGCATCAACTTGTCGGAGGCTGACCTTTTGGAGATAAGTCTGTCTTCAGAAATAAGCGGAGAGGATGAGATGGATCAGTCAAACATCGGTCATGTGTCGGTGGCTATGGCGAAGTTCATCCCCTCTCTATTACTCCGTGCCACTTCCATCAGCGAGAACGGTTTCTCTATGTCCTGGAATATCCAGGGTGTGAAGGAATACTACTCTTTCCTGTGCAAGAAGTATGGTCTTGAAGACACGCTGTCAGATAAACCTAAAGTCAGATTCCTATGATATTCGCTCCGCATACATTACAGGTAAAGATTACAACTCCATTGGAAGAAGATGAGTTCGGCCGGCCTATCCCCGGTACTGGTGGAGAAAGCTGGCAAGACGTATGTAAATGCCGTTGCGACGACAACTCCACCAAGGAGTTTACTTCGGAGAATGGCGAGGTGTACCGACCGAATTACCATGTTGTCTGCGAGAAAAGAATCTCTTTAAAGGCTGGTGATGAAGCCAGATGTATGGACGGTGAGAATATCCGGGGAACTGGCAAGGTTTATATGGTAAAAAATACAAACTATTTTGGTTACTCAGAATTATGGATATGACAAGAACAGAAGAAGTAGTTGCTAACAAACAACTGAGAAAAGAAATTGATGAGAAGATTCAGGCTATTAAGAATCTTCCACCAAGCAGGGAAAGGAGCCTTGCAATTACCAAATTGCAGGAAGGTGTCATGTGGCTGGGAATGGACTTGAAGCGGTTAAACGAAACAAATCCTTATCCATCAAGCAAAGACCCTTCAACTGGCGATAAGATTGAACCAACGGCAGACGGGTTGAAATTATGAGCAAAGTAAAGTTTGACTTTTCGGACGTGGACGGTTTCTTCCAGCAAGGTTATGCCGAGGTGAAAGCTGTTGAAGATAAAGTCGGCAAGGAGGCTGTCGACTACGCTGTGAAGAACGGCAGCTACCAGAACCGGACCGGCACGCTTCGTAAGTCAAACAAGTATTCTGTTCAGGATGACGGACTTGAGTTAAGGAATGAAGCGGAATACGCTTCTTTCGTGGAATCCAAAGGCTACGAAGTCTTGTCTGGTGCAGCCCTATATGCAGAGAAACGATTGAAGGAGGAAATCAAATGATAGTAACCACCGACATAGCGAACATACTTTACCGTGATTGCCAGCCTTTCGGAATATCCATTGTTCCCCATGGCAAGAAACTGACTGGCGAATTGAAGTCTGAAAGGATTGTCATTCACGCTAAGAAGCAACAGCCAGAGACGTACTGGAAGAAGTCTTTCGTAGAGGTGAACTTTTGCGTTCCCGACCTGAAGGAAGGCGAAGCCAACACCATCCGTCTGAACGAGTTGGAGAAACAGGCACAAGGATTGTTTGACGGCGTTACTGGTCGCTATGACGGTACGACCTATCATTATTCCATAGATACAATCGGGACAGAGGAGGACACAGCCTTAAAGTGTCATTATGTGAATGTTAGAATTTTGTTTGAAGTTTTAAATGTGAAATAATATGGCAGAAGCAAAGAAAATAACAGCTGCTAATATCAAGAAACTTTGGTATGGCGAGACAAGTGCTATTGCAGAAGATTTGACCGGACAGGCCTTGTATACTCTTTTGCAGGGTGAAACCTTGAAAGAGGTAAAGAATATCCATCAGGATACATGGACTATTGAAGAAGCGGAGGCAAGTCGTACAAACTACAAGAACCAGCTCACTGGTCAGGTTTATCGCAGTGAAAAGGAAATGGGTGATGTTAACATCAATTTTACTATCGGTGAATACGATTACACGACCAAGAAAGACCTCATGGGCGGCGATGTCATCAACACCGACAAGGGTTGGAAGCGTGCGAGAGGTAAGGTGAACATCGAAAAGTTGATTGTTTCCCTGACCGAAGACGACCAGTATTGCGTGATTCCCCGTGCTGATATCGGAGCCCGCGAGGCTACTACTGACAAGGCTATTGGACTTCCGGTGAGTGCGGTTGAGTTGGAGCCGAAAAACTCCGCCGTTGCGCCAGAATACTGGTTCGATTCAGAAGAGGTAAAACAGGGAGAGTAAAGGTAAATGGATGTTTTCAGGATGGCGGTGGGTGGTTGGCTCACCGCCTTTTTTATGGATAAATTATGAACACAGGAGCGAAAATCATATCAGAATCCATCATAGGAATGGATTTCAGAACGGTAATCGTAGGCGGCAAAAGTTATACGGTCTATCCGCCTACCATCCACAAGCTGGCCGGGGCCATATCCTATCTGTCTGGAGTTCAAGAAGCAGACAATTTGAAAGATGTTCTGCTCTCCTTGGGAAAAAGCGAGGTTTACAGCAAGGCTCTTTCCTGGCTGATAGCTGGTGACGAAAGCATGAGTGATGAGTTGGCCAAAGGAACTTATGAGGAGAATGTAAATGCTTTGGATGAGGCTTTTTCAATGATAGACTCAAAGGTTTTTCTCAAAGCTGTCAGCTTGGCGAAGAACGTAAGCCTGCTGGCAGCGAAACCGAGGTTGTAGGCAATGACACGCTTTTGGGTCAGATTGCATCGTTCATGGAAAATCTGCACCTGTCCTATCGAGAAGTGGTCCACGAGATACCATACAGAAATTTAGTATTAATGCAGCGTGACAAGCTCCATACCGTTACCGGGACGAAGGTTACAAAGGTGAAGGGTAAGGATATGGCTTCACGCAGAAGGAGAAACAAGAAATAGATATGGCAACACTATACTTTAAAGTCAGTTCAGACTATGATGAGGTTATCCGTCTGAGACAGGAATGTGAGAAGCTGGAAGCTCAGCTCAAGAGAATGGATGTAAACAAATCCCCTGCAGCAGCAAGGGCTTTGGAAACGCAGCTGGCATCCACCCGTCAGCAGATGATGAGTTTGGTGACAGAAGCTGGAAGAGTCGGAGCAGTTATGGAGAATGACCTGAAAAAGAAACTTAATTCCGCATCAAAGGCTTCTGATGAACTTACAGAGGAAATAATCAAGCAAAGAAAAATCATCCGTGATACACAGGATGATGTAAGGCGTTTGTCTGATGAATATTCAAAGATGGGTAAGTATTCTCCTAATTCAAAAGCTAAATTGGCTGAACTGAATACAGCTAAAGCAGCCTTGAACGAGCAGAGATATTCCCTTGGCGAGTTACAGGACCAGCAGGCCAGAAACAGGCTTGAAGTGAGGAAACTTACGAGAGAGTACAAGGAGTTTGCCAGTGGAACGAATAACGCAGATGAGATAGTAAAATCCCTGACGGATTCTTTAAAGCGTACTGCTGCTGAATTTGGTGGATTGGTTGCTATAAAGAAGTTTGTATCGGATGTGATTGATGCTACAGGAAAAATGCAACAACTAGATGTTGCTCTTTCTACAATTCTTCAAAGTAAGTCAAAAGCTGATGCTTTACTGGCTGAAATCAGTGAATTTGCTAAGAAAACTCCATTCAATTTGGATGAAGTTGCAAATGGAGCAAAGCAACTGCTAGCCTACGGTTCGTCTGCCGACAATGTGGTGGATGAACTTTCTATGCTCGGTGATGTGGCTTCAGGTTTGCAAATCCCTTTAGGGCAGTTGATTTATCTGTATGGTACGTTAAGAGTACAAGGCCGTGCCTATTGGCGTGATATACAACAGTTCCAAGGTAGAGGTGTGAATGTTATTGAAGAAATGGCTAAAAATCTTGGAGTGACACAAGATCAGATAAAATCGCTTGTTGAAGAGGGTAAAATCGGGTTTAAAGATGTAGAAAAGGCTTTCCAAAGTATGACCAGTGAGGGTGGAAAATTCAATAATATGCTTGAAAATTCCGCAGGTACCTGGCCACAAAGGATTGCTAACATTGAAGATACCCTTTTCCAGAAAATGAATGAGTTCGGAAATAAATACAAGGAAGTATTTGAGTTAGGCATCGGTACGGCGGAAGAACTTGTAGAACATCTGGATGATGTGATTTCTGTAATCGGTGGTCTTATCGCTGCTTATGGGACATACAGAGCTGCTTTGATTGCGACTGCGGTGGCTCAAAAAGCGGTAGGATTTGTTGACAGCATACGCTTGATTATGGCTTATCGCAAAGAAATGGGGCTTGCGACCGCAGCACAGCAGGCATTTAATTTGGCTGCAAAGTCAAATGTTTATGTAGCATTACTTTCGGTATTAGTTGGATTGGGTACGGCTGTTTACATGTTCACCAAGCGGACAAATGAAGCCACGGCATCACAGGAGGCACTTTCCAAGGTGAGCAAAAAAGCGGACGAAGAATTTTCGTCACAAGCCGCGACCATAGACCGACTTAATGGGGTTTTGAGGAGCGAAACCGCTTCTTTAGACCAAAAAAAGAAAGCTTTGGGTGAGTTGCAAAGTATCATACCTGATTACAATGCAAGCCTTAATGAGGAAGGAAAACTTATCAACAACAATACGGAAGCAATCAAGGCTTATCTCGTACAACTTGAAAAGCAAATCAAACTCAAAGCCGCACAGGAAGAACTGGAAGAATTATATCGAAGTAAAAGGCTTCAGGAGAAGAACGTACAAAAACAGCAGGCTAATTATGACAGGACACGTAAGCAAAACCCGATAGGAGTAGTCTATGGTGGTGACGCAGGTATAGAGGCACAACGTCTGTCACTCAACAGGATTGCAAAAGCTGAAAAATCACTGAAAGATGCAAACGACGAATTAAAAGATACACAGACGCAAATTGCATCCATTGAAAAAGAAATAGAGCAAGTTTCTTTGGCTTCGAGTAAGGCACAAAAGCCAACGTCGAGCTTGTCGAGCGAAATAAAAAACGCCTCCGAAAAAATAAGAAATCTGAAAAAAGAAATATCCGGCCTGCGAAGTGGGAATATAAAGGCTGAGGCAGGGAAAACGGTCGAAAGTACGATAGAGGCAAAAAACAAGGAACTACAGGCGGCGGAAAAAACACTTGAGACATTGACCGGCAAGTCGAACAAAACAACCGCCAAAGCCGAAAACCAACGTAAAAAAGCGGCAGAGCAGCAAAAGAAAGCCCAAGAGGAGCTGAATAAATCCTTGCTCTCCCTTCAGCAGCAGAACCAAGACGACGAAATCGCCCTGATGCGTGACGGCACGCAGAAGAAACTTGCCGAGATTGACAACGACTACAAGAAGCGCATCGCTGAAATAGACAAGCAGGAGGCCGAGTTCAAAAAGAAAAACAAGGAAGCAGGCTTGCAGGGTCTTGGCGCGGACGGACTTACCAAAGAGCAGCAAAACGCGCTGCAAGAAGCCGCAGACAACGCCGCAAAAGAGCGCGAACGGCAGACCAACGAAGTGTATGCCGCCGAGGCGCAGGCAATGCGCGACTACCTGAAAGAATACGGCACGTTCCAGCAGCAGAAGCTCGCCATTGCCGAGGAATACGCCGAGAAGATAGCCAACGCGCAGAGCGAGGGAGAAAGGCTGTCGCTCGAAAAAGAGCGTGAACAGGCTGTTGCCAACGTCAACCTCTCCGCTATAAGACAGGATGTTGATTGGGCAGGTGTGTTCAGCGAGTTCGGCACGATGTTCCAAGACGAGATAGAACGTAATCTTGACGCTTTAAGGGACATAATGAAGTCCGAAGAGTTCAAGGCTATGCGTCCTACCGACCAAGCTGTGATAGTAGAAGCGGTAGATAGTTTGAGGGAGCAGGTCACAGGCGACCTCAAAGACGTTGACTTCAAGAAAATCGGCGGGCTTACCATTGAGTTTCAGAACGCCCAGCGCAAGATGATTACAGCACAGGCCGCCGAAGCGGCCGCTTATGACAACCTGAAAAAGGCGCAGGCTGATTACGAGCAGGCATTACGCAACGGCACCGCCGAGGAACAGGCTGCGGCAAAACAACGTCTTGACATGGCGCAAACGACAGCTGACAGCATGTCCGCCGCCTATAAAGGTGCCGTCGGCGAGTTCAACGCAACGGGCAACAACCTCAAAGACGCTACCGACAACGCCGTTGACGCTATAAACTCCATATCGTCTGCCATATCGCAGATTAAGAGCGGTTCGCTTTCAGGAGCGTTTGAGGGCGTGAAAAACCTTTCAGGTACATTAGGCAAGTCGCTTTCTAATATGTCTGGGTTACTTGGAAAAGCAGGAAACGCGCTTTCTAAATTCTCTTCAACGCTCGGAGGCGCGACGGGAGAAATAGTCGGCGCGGTGCTTGGACTTCTTGATTTACTGAAAGATGGTTTTGGCAGCATTTTCGCAGACCTTAGCGACCTTATGTTTGGTGCAGTCAACGGCATCCTCGACGACATATTCAGCGGCGGCATAATAACCAAGCCTCTCAAGTCGTTGGTGGACGGCCTGGGCGGAATACTCGACACCGTGACTTTCGGAGGTTTCAGCTCGTGGGGCAACAACGCGGCCGAAACAAGGGAGACGATAGAACGTCTTACCACACGCAACGACGCGCTCATAGACAGCCTCGACCGCCTTAACGACACCATGAAGGAAGCCAACGGGGCAGCCGAGAGCGTGGCAGCCGCAGAGCAGGCAAAGAAGTACCAGGAGGAGGTCAACGAGAACTACCGCGACATCGCCGCCGCGCGGGCAGGCTACCAAGGCAAGCACCATTCCTGGAGCAAGTACTTCAACGACTGGCTCGACGACGTGTCCCGTTTCAGCGGAGCGGACAGCGTTGACGGCAACAGGCTCGCTTCCTTGCTCGGCATCGACGACAAAGACCTTGAGACTTGGCGGAAGATGAACGACATAGCCGGATTCAAAGTCACCTCGCGCAGCGACTTCCTATCCATAACGCCTGAACAGATGGCCGAGATGCTGGCCGATGTGGATATACGCGAACTTATAGAGAGCATCGGCAAGGGCGGTTACGGAGCCAAGATGCTTGACACGCTCGAGGACTATGCAGACCAAGCCGGAAAAATCGAGGAAATCGACAACAGCCTGCGCGAGACGCTGACGCAAATCAACTTTGACAGCATGTATGACAGCTTCATCGACACCTTGATGGACATGGATGCAAGCGCGGAGGACTTCGCCGACGACTTTTCGGAGTATATGATGCGCGCATTGCTTTCCAACCAGGTAGGCACGATGTTTAAAGACAGGTTGCAGGAGTGGTACACCGCTTTCGCCGAAGCCATGAAAGACGGCGTGCTGTCCACCGAAGAAGGCGGAGAACTCGATCAGTTGCGCAAGGACTGGAACGACATCGTGGCTGATGCAATGACCGAGCGCGACAAGCTGGCCGAGGCCATGGGTTACGACAACACGTCTTCGTCTGCCTCACAGCAGCAAGCGTCGTCAAAAGGATTTGAAACAATGTCGCAGGACACAGCCGACGAGTTAAACGGTAGATTTACGGCTTTATATGAGTCGAATTTGCGTATTGAGACAGCAGAGCAGCAGCAGACGGTGGCCATCACACAGCTTATAGGCTCCATAAGCGCCTTAACTGCTCAACCGTCCGGAATGTATAACATAGCAGACGAGACTCGTACTATTTTGGCTAACTCTTATTTGGAATTGCAGCAAATCAGAGAAAATACAGGTGAAATTATTAAACCAATTAAACAAATGCAAGCTGATATAGCTGAGGTAAAACGTAATACAGCAAGATTATGACAGGAGATTTATTAATTAACGGTAAAGATGCATTTTCAACTTGGGGCGTCCGCATGGGAGATGGTTTCCTCGATGCCATTGACGGCTTCAATGAGATGAAAGACTATATCGAGAACGAAAGCAGGCTAGAACATGGGAAACGGGTAATCACAGACAATGCGAAGGTGGATTCACGAGAAATCACACTCCAGTTTACCATCGAAGGAAGTTCTGAAAGTGATTATCGGGCAAAGAAGAAAGCCTTTCAGACAGAACTGGAAAAAGGTGCCGTAAACATCAAAATTCCCGCTCTTGGGAGCGAAGTCTACAAGCTGGTTTACCTGGGGAAAAGCATCTCTTACGGGTTGAGTTTAGACCGTTGTTTCGGTAAGGTTTCGAGCCGATTTGAAGAGCCGAATCCTATGGATAGAAGCGAATAACGAACATTCCCTATATTGTTTCAAATGGAAGTCTTGATTTTTAGGACTTCCATTTTTTATTTATGAACTTTGGAGATATGATTGAAATCAAAGACATATCCGGCCAAGTAAAATTTTCCACACCAATCAATAATGGGGCCAAGGGAAAATTTACACTGATGAAGGAGGATTATATCATTCTCCCTTTCTCGGTGGCTAAACCTATTCCATTCAAGCTGGGTGACTACGTGGATATGGCCGGAGTGTTTGACGAATCAATGGGTGGAAAGTTGGCGAAAATCTATGAGATAACCGACATACAGAAGCCGACGTACAATACTTCCACCGGGGGATATGACTACGAACTTCAGATGAACGCATATTACTGGAAGTGGAAGAATAAAGTCTTCAAATACACTCCTGAACATGCAGGAAGCGAAGCGTCATGGTCACTTACCGCAGCACTTGATGTACAGTTGGGAGTATTCCTTCGTAACCTGAAAGCATTAGGATATACTTACCGGGGAACAGACTTCACATTCAGCATAGATGATACCGTAGAGAACAAGGCCGTAGCGATGACCTACGACAACATGAACCTGTTGGATGCCTTGTTTTCTATGGCGGGTGAGGATAAGTGGAACTGCGATTGCTGGATAACGGACAACGTGATTCATTTTGGGCGAAATGAGTTCGGAGATTCCGTTAAAATTGAGCGTGGTGTGGAAGCGTCGGCCATCACCCGCAGCGAAAGCCAAGGCACTTATGCCACCCGTATCTATGCGTTCGGCTCTACAAGGAATATTCCTACGAACTACCGTCCTACCGATGAACAGGCTGTAATCAATGGTGTGGTGCAAAAAAGACTGATGCTCCCTACTGATACTCCATATATCGATGCATACGAAGGTATGAGTCAAGAGGAAGCCATTGAAGATGTTGTAGTATTCGATGACATCTATCCTCGTCGGGTTGGCACCCTTTCCGATGTACATACGCGAACCGAAGAAGTGGAGAACGAGGACGGCACGAAAGAGACTGTCACTTACTACCGCTATAAGGATACAGGACTTGAGTTCAAAGAGGAGTATATTCTTGAAGGTGAAGAATTGAAAATTCAGTTTCAGTCAGGGAAGCTGAATGGTATGGAGTTTGGCGTAATCTTCAATCCCAAGCCGAAAGATGAAAGTCGGGGAGATCAACTTTGGCAGATTGTCCGCAATGAAGACTATGGCCGACCATTACCGGATGAAACTATTCGACCAGAAAATGGTGATGAATATGTTTTGTCAGGGTACAATATTCAGTTAGTTTCCGACCAGTATATCCCGGAGGCAGAACTTGAACTGAAGGACAAGGCGCAGAAATATGCTGATAAGGTGAATAAAGATGATGGAACATATCAAACCACACTTAAAAGCTCCTGGGTAAAAGAAAATTTGATTTCGCGTACATTTGATTTCGGGCAACGAATCAATCTTATTGATGACACATACTTTGATAATGGACGTAGTTCCCGTGTTTTAGGCTGGGAAATGAATCTTGATATTCCTTGGGATTCCCCGATTTACACAATCGGAGAAAGTATGCCTTATTCCAGAATTGGTGATATAGAAGATAAGGTGGACTCTCTCACCTATAAAGGACAAACCTATTGGGGCAGTGGAAATGGGATATATTTGATTCGGGTCAATGATAGCACACCTGCTTCTGACAGCAATACATTTTCTGCATTAAGAGCATTAAGAATGTTCTTAAGAAAGGACGTATCCGACTCCACCAACTACCTGATGAAATTCCTCGGCGGCTTGGAGGTCGGCGAGTTCATCGACTCAATGCTGGCGGGCAAGGGCACGGGCATAACTGCGGACGGACGCATACAGACGGACAGGCTGGAAGTACGCGGTTCGATGACGGTGATGGATTTGATAATCAACCAGCTGCAGGGTATGGAGGCCGACTATTCATTTACCGAAATAGGCAAGATAGCGCAGGTGGATGACCTCGGAGAAAACACTTACAAGCTGTGGATTGAGAAACGGACAGATTATGACTTTGTTAAATTACAGGAAGGCGATGTCTGTTTCTCAATTGTCAATACATTGTACCAGGGCGGTACGGACTATTTCACGAGCTGGATGCGTGTCATCACGGTTAATATGACTGACAACGCGCTGACCGTGGTGCTTTATCCAGACGGCGAAGTTCCCGGCGGTCGGAACTTCGCGCCGGTGGCCGGCTACAACGTCACACGGCGAGGTTACGCCATATTGCCGGAGGACGGCAGCACCAACGAACGCTCGCAGAGCTGGATATTGTCAAGCCGAGAGGGAAGGATAATGTTCCTAACGAATGTCCTCAAGCCGATACTCGAGGACTACAACTATGGCGTTGTCATAGGTAAGCTCCCTAATACTGCCGCTCTCGACCAGATACCTGTATCCAAAGACGACCTTGGCATAATGGCCGATGTTGTTATAGCCCGTAAGTTTTACGAGTTCGACGGCAACGGCAAGCTGATTACAAAGGTTGTCGACCGCGGCGAATGGAGCCTGACCGTGGCTCAGAGTGAGAATCCTTACAGATACATGACGCACGAAACGACCAACGAGTCGACAGGCCAGCGCTTCGTCACGCTGGAGCAGCACGCCGTATGGCATTTAGGCTGCAAGTGGGGTTGTCTTGCAGACGAGACAACGGCAGAGCCTAAATGGAACTCTACTGCATGGGTAATGCTTGAGGGAGACCCTAACTATTACCTGCAGGTGGAATCGTCAAACGGATATGCCTTCAGACGCAGCAATGTAGATACCAACCTTTTTGCCAAAATCTACTATGGCAACATAGAGATAACGGCCGACATAATGAACACGACGGGTGTAGAAGTCGAATGGCTCAGGGACACCGGGAGTGTCGGTGATGATAACACGTGGCAGCCGGAATATGTTGACGGTCAGAAAAACGTCATTCACGTTGACAACGGTAACGAGCACGGCATAGGTTCAGGCTTCGGCGTGGACTACATGTCAGCGACATTCACGTGCAACGTGTTTATTCCAGTCGGCGGAACACAGGAAAAGAAACTTATTAAAGGACAAATTAAATTCGCTTAAATATGCCACTGAAAACAAGAGCGCAGAGCGTCATCACAACGGTTGACCCGTTATCACTGCATTATGGAATAAATGCGGTGAGCGGCAATACTGTACAAACGTACAATAACGAGAATAAGGAATATGAGCCTGACCGCACGCTGGTGCCGTTGATACTATCACCTTACGTCGAGGTTTACGACCCGGCGAAAGTGCAGAACGGCAAGCAGGCACTGACCGCCGTTGAATGGTATGACGGTGTTCCGGCCAAGGACTATTCTAACCGTATAACGGCCGGAGAGGATTATGAGATTGGCGACGGCACGGTGACTGGATTCCCGGCCAACGCCCTGAAGGTGAAAAAGAACGTTCCGACCGACAGTCCCATACAGATATACTGCATAGTCAAGTTCACAGACAAGAGGACGCAGCAGACAGTGCGTCTGGAGATGAACGTTAAGCTGTACACTACGGTCTACGAAAGCAGGAACTATAAGGTTACGCTGGACTGTCCTCCGAGCTGGAAGATTGACCCTTTGAAAGAAACTGACTGGCAGCACACGCTGACAGCGCAGCTATACAGTGGAAGCACAGCCGTTGATGACGCGCACGCGGCGTATTGGTGGCAGGTAAGGGACGAGAACGGAACATGGCGGGAGATAACCTCCGAGGACGAAGAACTGTGGATCGCATGCAAATCAAACGGCGTATTCACGAAAACGCTGACATTTGACGCAAGGATGATGAAGGCTTCTGCCTTTCGTGTCCGTGCGGCTTACTTCGACAGCAAGCGCCCTGTAACGCCGGATGACGATGCCATAGTGGCCGAGACATTCATCAATATGGAGATGCCTTCAAGCCTGTCGGTCGAGCAGATGCAGACTAAAGGAGCAAGGCAGGCATACGACTTCTCGACAAAGGTCGGCTTTAAGACAGAGCTTTTCGACAATCGGACTACCGTTAACGACACGCAGGCAAATGAACTTTTCCAGATACGCTGGAAAGGCCGGAGCGCAAAGGCAGGAAGCAGCGAGACATTCATTGACAGCGGAAAGAACATAGAGTTCGTTCCAAAGGATAAAGGGTTTGACCCTTCAGCACTTGTAAGCGTATGGGCAGATGTAAGCGTTTATGAAAAGCACGCAGTACTTACAGACGATGCAGGAAACTTCATTACTGACGACAACGGGGCTATTATTATAATACCGACATACGAATAAAAAAAATTAAGACGACTATGTATATACTTGTAAAGAAAACTGACGTGAACAATGAGGAAATCCTCAAGATGTATCATGAAACAATGCCGGACGGCAGGCTGATACTGCCAATTTCAGACCTCAGAATGCTGGGCAGTATACCAAATTGCCAAATCGTAGCTTCGGCAAAAGAGCTGAAGGAACTGATTAAAATTAATGCCGAAGAAGTTGCCAATAATAAGGTTGACGGGGTGCAGGGCGACGGCACGGAGGATGGCAACACCGTGGAAGCCGGCGGACAGACCGAGGCAACGGAAACGGAGCGGCCGGAGGATAACGGGGCGCAGGAAGAAACGGCAGAGCAGCCGGAAGAAACGGCAGAGAATGAGAACAAAATTGAAGAACCTATAACAGAGGAGGAGTAAATCATGGCACAGGAAGTACAGGCAGGGCTTAAATTGATAGCTGTAATGGACGGAACATCCATAAACGGTTACCTTCGTGTTGAGAATACCCCACTTATACAGAGATATAACGATGCTGGTGCGTTTACTCCTGACTTCGAGACATTGGCCGATAATAAGAAGCCGGCCGTTGTCCCCATCCTTGTCAATACCGCCACCGGCGCGCTGATGACGCCGCAGACGCTGACATGGAAGTATAACGGAATAACGCTGACGTTCGGCGGTGACGGTCTTTCGACAAATGAGGGAATGGAAGGCGTGTTCAAGAAAGACACAGCCTACTCTACCAACTATGACGGAAGCGCAAAGACGGTTGAAGCTCTAAGGGTATTGAAAAACCTTGTGCCGTTGTCAGGCTATGACAACGACCGTATAACTATATCAGGAACGATAGAGGTCGGTGGTAACCAGATTGCTTTCGACGGCATATCGACCGAAGTAATCATACAGAAAAGTACAGGCTCAACCTTTTACCTTTCAGTTGTAGACGGTGAACTTACAGAAAATACACGGCAAATTGAACTTACGGCCCAGCTATATAATGAGGGAAGTCCTGTAACAGACCTGTCTGGATATACTTTTGAATGGAAAATCATCAATATTGACGGCAGCGAAACTGCATTGACAAATGTAAGTACAACAAATAAGCAGAAAGTTGTTGCAGATGATGTGAATTACCAAGCGAGAATCAGATGCACGGCTAAGAAAGGCTCGGATGTCGTGGCAACAGGCTTCTGTACGGTGACGGATTATAGCGACCCTGTTCAAGTGCAATTTGACATTACAGGGATTGGCGGTCGGGTGGTAAAGCGGGGGCAGACAGCAACCATAACACCTGTTGCAAAACGTAGAGGAGGTACAACGACTGTAAGCGTAAGTAGCTGGGAATGGCGCACGATGGACAACGCAGGGGCTGACTTCACGCTTACAGGCAAGAGTGCGGCTACCTTTACGGCAACAAGCGCACAGGTAAGCTTTTCAGACATGGAGCGAGCAGGCTACGGAATGCATATATATGTGAGTGCAGACGTTAATGTATGATAACCAGCGGTTCGATAGCTCTTACTGCCAATAAAGAGTATGGCAGATACATGATTAAGTGTTCCACCGGCGAGACAATCCCGGTGGACGCATCAGGTGCGCCCGTCGGACAGGTGGCGTTCACCTTCTACAAGGTGGACACGGACGGCGTGATGTCAGCATTTTCAGCAAGTCAGGTTTATTATGAGCTTCTTGCTTCTGACGGTTCGTCTGTATATGACGACAGCCTGACAAACATATCGCTGCTTGATGTTACCGATGACCTTACAAGCCACAAAGGGCAGTTTAAATCAGTAAGACTGACGGTGTACGGCACGGGCAACGAAGTGCTGGCGGTGCAGTCGTTCGGAGCAACCGAGCCGGGCAGCGATGCGGAGATTTACGTTATCAGTCTGACATCGGCATACTATACGATGAACGGACTGAAGGAAATTAACGCCAAGCTGGCCGGGAAGCTATATAAGCGCAAGGGTACGACAACTACACCAGTATCTGGAGCTACAGTAAAGTTCGGTTATGTCAACGGCTTGACGACAACGGCACTGACGGACAGCAGCGGCGCATTCGACGATAGAGACTGGTTCGTAGGTGATGTATATACAGATACGTCCACATGCAATAGTTCGCCTTCCATATTCGTAAGCTATGAACTTAACGGTGTGACGCAGGCCTCGCAGTATGTATCGCTCGCACAACAGGGCGGCGATGGTAAGCCGGGAGACGACGGGGTGGCGTATGATATTGTCCTTAACACTGGCGAGACTGTGCCTTGCACGGCATACGCTGAACTTATAAACAACATTGTTTCTGTAACATTACTGAAGAATGGCACAAGCATAAACTTCGGAATTGACCTGAAAATCAAAGACAATAACGGCAACGTATTGTCATCATGGATGACAGGCTTTTATCCGGGCTATCAGATACAGCCTAAAATTGCCGAGGCGATAGCTACAGGAACCGCGCCGAGAAGCATATATATAAGAGCATTCGCAAACGTAAACGAACAGAATCAGGTAGTATGTGAAAAGAACTTCTCAGTTACCTATGAGTCGCCTATTCCATTTGTCAGGAAAGAGACAGCATGGAACAGCGGACTGACATTCAGGAACGGGGATATTATACTAATTGGCGGTAAGATAGACAAAGGAAGCGTATTTATCTGGAACTATCAGATAAGCGGTAATTCCGCCGTTGACCCTAAGACGGACATTAAAAACAATCCGAATACGAGATGGAATGCTCTTGATTATTTCAATATGGTAGCAACAAACCTGTTGTTGGCAGAGAATGCCATTCTTGCCGGATGGGTGTTCAAGGACAACAAGTTGTTCTCGCAGAACAACAACTGCTTCCTTGACGGTGTGACAGGTCAAATATCATTGACTGGTTCTGTGCGTAATGCTGCCACACACCTTACAAAGGCAAACATATCAGATTATCTTTCTCAGGATAATCTTGGGGAAGACTATATTGATTTCACAAAAGTCGGCAATCTTGTATGGGTAGACGAGGATATTGATGTAGAAGGTATGTTTATGTTCCCGGCCATAACCGATTACCACGGCCTCATAGGAAACAGCTATGAGGAAGTGAGAAGTATGGTTGGATGTAGATTTATAATCTATAATAACATGCCGACAAAAATGCTATCCTTTACTGGTGCATTGTGCTTAGCTGATACATATTATAACCCATCATTTTCTAGTTTTGCCTTGTTTCCTGGAGATGTGGGATTTTTTGAATGCAGGTTAGGCACAACTTCGCAGCAAGGCACAGGAGGCACAGGAAACGAAGAAATATACTGGTATGCTTTAAAAGCAAAATTTAGGAAATAAACAATTAAATAATAATAACTATGGCTGAAAAAATTACATTAAAAAACACATTGGCAAATTTGCCACAGAAAACTGACGTTGATTCAATCGTTGCGACTGACGCTTCAGGCAACCCGGTTTACATAAAAAAAAGCGACCTTGCACAAGTTGTGGCGGAACTTATACACTTTACATTTCCAACAATAATTGGTGCTTTGAGTGATGTCAATCTTGCAAATTCAGGAATAGCGCATGTTAATAGAGATACGATGAATAATCCAGCACAAGATTTTGGTACATGTATTACATTAAAGTCAATATCTTACATGCCTCAAATAATTATAAAATGGGATAATACAATATTTGTTAGATTTGACAATAAAGAAGATTCAAACTGGGTTAAATTAACAGGAATAAAGTTATAACAGAGAAGCGAGTTTTTATGCTCGCTTTCTTATTATTAGACTATTGTTGATGTAATCTCGTTTAGTCCAGAAACATCAGAAAGGTTGTTTCCTTTTGCAATAGTAATTACAGAGATTGTCCAGGAAGGCCCAGATGAGGATGCTATAGATTTGCCAATATAGTAGCCCATGCGGGCTACTATATTGGTGTCACTCTGCAACCTCGATGTCAACGGCGTCTGACGGTGGGCGTTGCATGCTGATGGCTGTATTAGAACCAATCAACAAAGCATCTATGCTAGAGCCTTTATTCACCGAGAAATATATATACCCTTCACTGTCAACTTTCAGGTTGGCATAGTTTGGTTTGTTTGAACAGGTTATATTACTATTGTTTTTGCAAACACAGATGCTAATAAACTCGGAATGCGCAGTTTCAACCCCTATAAGTAAAAAGCCTGTGAAGTTGAATGGAAGGTATCCAATCCTATAATTTATGTTATTGCTGAATGAATTATACTGGAGAGCTTTTCTGTAAATGCTTGCGCTTAGTAATCCATCTTTTGATTCACTCGCTGTCCCTATGAGTTCCGCCACAATCCTTATTTTGAAAATACATCGGAAATCACTAATTTTGTAGTATATGGAAAAGATAAAATATCGTTTGGTTTTCAATCGCAAGAAGACCCTGAACAAAGAGGGTAAGGCGTTGGTGCAAGTGGAGGCGACGCTAAATAAACGCAAGGTATATATGACGACAAATGTGTATCTAAGGCCTGAATGGTGGAATAAAGACAAGAAGCTCGTTGTTAATCATCCACAGGCTGATGGGCTAAATCTGATGCTATGGCAATTCATGCTCGACCTTCAGAATCTTGAAATTGAAATGTGGAAACGTGGTGTTACACCTACGCTGGCGATGATTAAAAACTACGGCCGTACAGTACCTGACATATCATTCAAAGCGTTTGGGCACAAGATAATAGAAGAGAGCGATAGAAGCGAGAAGACTAGAGAGAATCTCAGAAGTACGGTGCGTATGGTATGTAAGTTTCGCCCTGGAGTCGACTTCGCAGACATCACATACACGTTTCTCAGAGAGTTTGAGCAGTTTCTAAAAGAGCAAGGCAAGAGCATGAATACGGTGGCGAAGCATCTAAGGCAGCTGAGGACAATAGTGAATGAGGCCATTAACCACGGACTTATTAAAATTGACGATTATCCGTTCAGAAAATTCAAAATAAAACAGGAGAAAGGCCACTTTGAATGGCTCACACCAAATGAGTTGAAGAGAATTGAAAGCTGTAAAGTATCGGGTAAGTATGAACGGATAAAGGACGCATTCCTGTTCTGCTGCTATACTGGTCTGCGTTATTCTGACTTCGTTAGGCTTCGCCCGGAATGGATAGAGAAGATTAACGGTAAACCATGGCTTCATCTTTTCACTAAGAAAACAGACACGGAGATAAGATTACCACTGTCGTTATTATTTGATGGTAAAGCCATTGAAATTATTAATAAATATTCTGATATATCATCATTGGTACATATACCGGGTAATCATGATGCAAACGTTATGCTGTCGGAAGTTGTTAAGACTGCAAAGATAAATAAGAGGGTTACATGGCATACGGCAAGGCACACCTGCGCCACTCTGTTGGTATATCAAGGTGTGCCCATAACAACTGTACAGAAAATCTTGGGACACTCGTCTTTGAGGACGACTCAAATATACTCGGAAATCATGCCAAGGACGGTTGTTAAGGACTTGAAAATTGCAGCAAAAAAACAACGCCAGTAGATAATGGGTAGATATTATAGGATTCTACTTTATGTATACTGTGTTCGTTGTACCATACATTAAAATTTCACTAAAATCACTCTAAAGATTCTATTTTGAACGATAAAAGAAACAATACGGATAATGTTTGAAATTCCTATAGTCAGAAAAGTAAAAATTAAATGCTTCTTTTTAATTTTATCGTGAAAAAATGATTTTATAGAATCTATATGTTTGAACAAGAGGTAAATATGAATAGTGGCGCAAGGCGGTATAATGACGGTAGAAGTTATGCAATTGACCGATTTTCTACCGTAAATAGTTGGCTGTAAGAGATAAAATCACTATATTTGTAAAGTGTTTTGACAAGTTTTCAGGATAACGGATAACAACAACTTATGGAGAAATATTGGGAGCTTGCGATAGCCCTCATTGCAGCCGTTGGAGGCTGGCAGTTCGTTAGGTATGTTTTAAACATTAACTCTAATAGGCGCATATCGGCGGCAGAGGCATTCAGGGAGGAATACAAGGCGTTGATAGAGGACTACCAACGTGTACAGAAGGAAGTAGATAAACAGGCGGAAAAGCTCGACAAGTATGACAGGATGATAGATGACCTATACAAGCGTGTCAGGAAACTTGAAGACGAAAAAATGTCGCTGATAAACGAGAAGTTGATATTGAAGGACGAGAACAGCAAGTTGCGCCTGGCCCTGAAGGAAGCCGAGAAACATATCTGCCTACAGCCTGACGACAAGTGCCTGAAAAGACTCAACGACAACGTGAAATGCCGTCTTGTCGGCCTTTTGCGTGGTGCTTACACCGAAGACCACCCCGGTGCAATACTTACAGACGATGACATGAAGAAAGGAGTAACGGAAAATGGCAAGGATAACGGAATACCTGAAAAGCCTGATACGGGCAAACAGTCTTGACAGCTCGAAAAGCTTTGCCCTGCTGCTGAGCGTTGGAATCGGCGCGTTCATAGGTCTGTGCGTGTGCTTCTGCCTGTTGTGGGATGTATGCACGAACGGATACGTGAAGACCGACCTTGACGGCTTGGGTATGTTCTTGTTGTGCGTCGGCGGTTTCATGGCGGGCGGAGGTCTAAATAAGGCTCTCGGCGAAAGGAGAAGGAAAATAAACAATAACGAGGAGGTAAGAAAATGAAGGCAAGTGAATCATTGGTAGAGAAGATAAAGGAGTTCGAGGGCTTCTCGAACACGGCATACAAGTGTGCGGGCGGTGTCTGGACATGTGGTTTTGGAGCGACTAAGGGCATAACTCCCACGACACGTTGCACACGCTCAGAGGCGGAGCAATGGCTGCTGCGTGACATTGCACCGATAGAGGCGTACTTAAACACAATCCCCGAAGTGAACACGCAGGGGCAGTATGACGCATTGGTGGACTTCGCCTATAATCTTGGCCTTGGCAACTTGAAGTCGTCAACGCTGCTTCGCAAGATAAAGGAAGGAGCGTCCACGGAGGACATCCAGGAGCAGTTCAGGCGTTGGGTGTATGCCGGCGGCAAGGTGCTGAAAGGCTTGGTTAGGCGCAGGGAGTGGGAAGCGCAACGCTGGGCGGAATAATACAAGCGGCGGAGCACACGTTAAGGGCTGCCGCTTTTTTGTTTGTTTAAAATTGTGATTATGGATAAGAGATGTTGGATTTTAGGGTTGTTGTCTTGCCTGCTGCTGGTAGGCTGCACGACGACAAGGTACGTGCCCGTGCCGTCGGTGAGCGTTGACAGCGTGTGTGTTGACCGCTATTTGCGTGACAGCATATACCAACGAGACAGCGTATTCGTCAACAGATGGACAGCTGGAGATACCGTCTATCAGGATAAGGTTGTTTGGAAGTATGTGTATCGTGACAAGGTCAAGTATGATACGGTGAGTGTATTGCGTTCGGATTCGGTCCGGGTGCCATATCCTGTGGAGCGCAGACTTACGAAATGGGAACAAGTGAGGTTAAATGTTGGGGGATGGGTCATTGCTTTGGTAGTTATAACCATCCTTGTTGTCGTAGGTTGGGCTATTTATAAGATTAGAAAATGAAAAGGCCGGAGACATCAATCTCCGGCTATTTATATGTTCAGCCTTGAATTTTTTCAGTAACTTCTTGGACAACGGTCTTTGGAAGCAGTTTGGCATATACGCTTTCAGTTGTTCTTATACTGGAATGTCCTAGGACCTTAGATACAACTTCCATGCTGACACCTCTATTTAATAGCAACATTCCACATGTCCTGCGTCCCCAATGACTGGCTATGTCTTTATTTATCCCCGCATATCCAGCAACGAGTTTCAATCTCATATTGTATTGTTGGATGGAGAATTTTGGAAGTTTCCCATTATAGCGTTTTACAATCTTCATTACATCAGGCAATAGCACAGCACAGTATTCTATGCCAGTTTTGTTTCGCTTCGCATTAATGTAATGGTGCCCGTTCATTTCTTCTATCATGGAAAAGTCGAAATCCATGAGGTCTGTAAATGATAATCCTGTCAGACATTGTATGACAAATAAGTCTCTTACTTTATTGAGGCTCTCGGTAGGTAATTTTGCAATCTTGAGCTTTTGGAATTCATTTTCGTTCAAGAATCTGCCTGTTTCGCTCTCACCTTTGACAATCTTAATTCCGATGTAAGGATCTGTTGTAATGAGTTCATGTTTGATAGCATCATGAATATAAGTTTTCATAAATTTGTGGTAAGAACAAATTGTTGTCTGCTTTATATTCTGCTGATGCAGGAATTCGTCGTATCCGATTATATTCTTTTTTGTCAGATCTGAGAAATAAATAATTTTGCCGTATTCTTCTAATGAACTTATGAGTTTCTTGTGGTTTTTCTTTGTTGACTCTCTAATGTCTTTCCTTTGATCAATTCTCATAAGTACATATTCCAGGAACTTCATTTCCTTTTTATCTTCATAATCAAGAAAATTTTCCAACTTATCGAATGAGAAAGGTTCATTCTTTTCCATCAGGGAGGAAATAAAATTGTCTATGCGTTCTTTAACAGCGTTGATACGTTTATTGTATGCAACCATTTCAAAACAGTTGCATACAAACTCCTTTTTGTTATACTGGTTTTTGAAAACTTTAACACCAGTACTGATGTATTTTTTCTTTCTCTGAAAAAGAATTTCGACTTGAATCAATGCTTTTTTGTCATTGGTGGCCGTATTTTTTCTGTCGAAAACGAATCGTGTAGTAGGGTAATCTGCCATAATTAATCGTGCTTTGGTAGAACACAAAGGTAGAACAAAAGTAGAACATATTGGCAAAAAACGGCAAAAATCAGCAAAAAAGAATATCAAAATGTTCTACCTTTAGAATAGTTGTGGTAAGACATTTATTTTATAAGTCATTGATAGTCAACAAAAAAGGACACTTTAGCAAGTGTCCTCTCTGTGATTCCGTTGGGATTCGAACCCAAGACCCACGCCTTAGAAGGGCGTTGCTCTAATCCAACTGAGCTACGGAACCAACAATCGGCTGCAAAGGTAGTCAAAAATATCATTATACCAAAATTTTTACGTCAAAAGTTTACTAGACAATGAAATATGTTCATGGCATAGCCTTTCACTTGTTCATAAGAAAAGAAAATATGATGGAATATCCATGTTTTTCAAAAATATAATGTAATTTTGCGGACAAATTTATATATAATAAAGGATGAAAAAGTTTAATTCGAAGAAATTCGTTATTCCTGCCATAGCGTGTCTTGCCGTTATACTATTCTTGTGTTACTATTTCTTTTTCACGCCGATGTTAAAGGATGACAAAAGCTATGTCGTATACATCGACCAGGATGACAACATAGATTCTGTATACTCTAAGCTTGATGTCGTGGCTTCTCATCACGCCATGTCCGGATTTAAGACGCTTGTAAGACACAGCTCTTATGGTGACAACATACGTACGGGCCGTTATGAAATAGAAAAAGGGAACAGTACGTTCACCGTTTTCAGAAAACTCAAGAACGGCTTGCAGTCGTCCGTAAGGCTTACTATTCCGAGCGTCCGCACTGCCGACAAGCTGGCCGGTGCGTTGTCCAAAAAACTTATGTTGGACAGTGTTGTATTGTATAACGCCATTACTGATTCAGCCGTTTGTGCCAAGTATGGTTATACGCCTGCGACGATGTTGTGTATGTTCATACCTAACACTTATGAGGTTTATTGGAACGTGCCGCTTGACAAGTTCCTCGACAAGATGGACAAGGAGAGCAAACGCTTCTGGAACTTTGAACGTACGCAGAAGGCAAAGGCTATGGGCTTTACCGAGGAAGAGGTTATTACGTTGGCAAGCATCGTAGATGAAGAGACTGCCAATGATGAAGAGAAGCCCATGGTGGCAGGCATGTACTACAACCGCCTAAAGACGGGCATGCCTTTGCAGGCAGACCCGACGATCAAGTTCGCCCTCAAGGATTTCGACATACGCCGCATATACAATAACATGCTTAGTGTGAAGAGTCCGTACAATACATATAAGAATATTGGCTTGCCTCCCGGACCGATAAGGATTCCGACAGTGGCAGGTATCGATGCAGTGCTTAACCACGTGCATCATGACTATCTGTACATGTGTGCGAAGGAGGATTTCAGCGGCACGCACAATTTTGCAAAGACATATGAAGAGCATCTGAAGAATGCTGAGAAATATTCGTCGGCATTGAATGAGAGAGGTGTCAAGTGATAGCCTTTACGCAAGGCCGTGTATTAATAGTAAAACTTTGAAATAAAAAGACCAACAGATATGAATACCGAAGAAAATAAAAGCGAAGAGAAAAAGACCCTGAGTTTCGTAGAACAGCTTGTAGAGAAGGACCTTGCAGATGGCAAGAACGGCGGTAGGATACAGACCCGCTTCCCGCCGGAGCCCAACGGCTATCTGCATATCGGTCATGCAAAGGCTATCTGCATGGATTTCGGCGTTGCCGAGAATTATGGTGGAATATGCAACTTACGTTTTGACGACACCAATCCTAGTAAAGAGGATACGGAATACGTGGATTCCATTCTCAATGACATTAAGTGGCTTGGTTTCCATTGGGCTAATGTTTATTATGCTTCGGACTATTTCCAGCAGCTGTGGGACTTTGCAGAGTGGATGATTAAGGAAGGCAAGGCATACATAGACGAACAAACAAGTGAACAGATTGCCGAACAGAAGGGAACACCTACACAGCCTGGTACACCCTCGCCTTATAGGGACCGCCCTGTAGAGGAGAACCTGGCCTTGTTCCACAAGATGAATACTCCCGATGTGGAGGAGGGTTCCATGGTGCTTCGCGCCAAGCTCGACATGGCTAACCCAAACATGCATTTCCGTGACCCGATAATGTACCGTATAATACATACGCCGCATCATCGCACCGGTACCAAATGGCATGCATACCCAATGTATGACTTCGCCCACGGCCAGAGCGACTATTTCGAGGGTGTCACACATTCAATCTGTACTTTGGAGTTCGTTCCACACCGTCCTCTTTACGACAAGTTCATTGACGAACTGAAGGTCTATAAGGGCGAGGCTGACAATCTTGGCGACTTCCGTCCGAGACAGATTGAGTTCAACAGGCTTAACCTTACATACACAGTGATGAGCAAGAGAAAGTTGCACGCACTTGTTGACGAGCATAAGGTTAGTGGTTGGGACGACCCACGAATGCCTACATTGTGCGGAATGCGCCGCCGCGGATATTCGCCTGAAAGTATAAGGAACTTTATCAAGAGCATAGGTTATACCAAGTTTGATGCCCTTAACGACGTTGCTCTCCTTGAGGCAGCCGTGCGCGACGACCTTAACAAGCGCGCCATAAGGGTTTCTGCCGTGTTGAATCCGGTGAAACTTGTCATAACAAATTATCCTGACGGACAGGAGGAAGAGCTTGAAGCTGTAAACAATCCCGAGAACGAGGCTGACGGAAGCCACAAGATAGTATTCACTAAGAATCTTTGGATTGAGCGCGACGACTTCATGGAAGATGCACCAAAGAAATTCTTCCGCATGTCTCCGGGTCGTGAGGTGCGCCTTAAGAACGCTTACATTGTGAAGTGCACAGGATGTACGAAAGACGAAAACGGCAATATAGTTGAGATTCAGGCAGAGTATGACCCGACCAGCAAGAGCGGAATGGAAGGTGCCAACCGCAAGGTAAAAGGAACTTTGCACTGGGTGAGCATGGAACATTGCAAAAAGGCGGAGATAAGAATATATGACAGATTGTTCGATGTTGAGAATCCATCGGCTGACGAACGTGATTTCAGGGAGCTTCTTAATCCCGATTCACTGGCGATTTTGTCAGATTGCTATGTAGAGGATTATGCAGCCGGGAAAGTTCCAGGCGAGTACCTCCAGTTCCAACGTATCGGATATTTCATGGCCGATACAGACTCGACTCCAGGCCACCTTGTTTATAATAAGACGGTTGGACTTAAAGATACCTGGTCGAAACAAATAAAGGGCTGATAATAGAAATGTCGTATAGTTCTGAAGATTATTTCCTTTCCAACGAGTTCAAGAGCCTGTTAAGTAAGTTCGAGGCTAATGAAGGCGGTTGTGTTTATGGCATGCTTGACCCTGACGAGCTTATGGATGTTGCTGAGTATTATTATAATGGCCGCAACCGTCAACTGGCAGAGGAAATAATAGACAATACTTTGTTAATATATCCAGGAAGCGCCCCTCCTTTGCTTTTCAAGGCAAGGATGGCGCTTTTGGATGACAATAACGTCACTGAAGCCGAGAGGCTTACGGAAATGATCGAGGACAAGACAGACCTTGAGTATTTCTACATGAAGGCTGAAATAATGCTCGCCCAAGGTAATATTGCTCTTGCCGACAAGTATTTGGAAGAGCGGTTTGGCGACATCAGCGATGACGACAGGGATTATTTTGCCGTAGACGCTGCGGCTTTGTTTCTTGATTATGACTCTGTTGACTTGGCAGAAAAATGGATTGACCGTTCAGAAGATACAGATTGTACCGAATATAAAGAGCAGGCAGCTCGCATTTTTGTCGAGAGAGGGGAGTATGAGAAGAGTAAGACACTTTTCAACGAGCTTATTGACAAGGACCCGTTCTCTGTGCATTATTGGAATTCGCTTGCTTCAACGCAGTTTTTTAATAACAATATTGAAGATTCGATACAGAGTAGCGAATATTCGATAGCCATTAACCCCGACAATGCCGCGGCTTTGCTTAACAAGGCTAACGGACTTTATAATCTTGGTAATTTCAGGGAAGCGCTTAATTATTACAAGCGTTATAATAAGCAATGTCCGCGCGACGAGAATGGCGAGATGCTTATAGGTTTCTGTCATATGCTTCTTGATGAATACGAGGATGCAATAACTCATTTCAAGAAAGCTGAGACCCTTTTGCCACCCGATTCGTCTGTTCTTGTAGACATATACAAGGATTGGGCCTTTGCTTTGTGTCGTTTGGGGCGGATTAAAGAGAGTCTTGCCATATTGGATAAGACCGGGAAACTTGATTGCGACCACAATGAGATAATGGTATACCGGGGTAACTTGTTGGCCGGAAGTGGTTTTTCTGAAAAGGCCAAGGTGTGTTTCCTGCATGCTCTTAGAGAGTCAGGTTATTCACCGACCGTATTTATGAAAATAGCCATAACCATTTTTGAAATTGGTGATTATAAGTTGGCATACAGGATGTTAAGGCTCTTGTATACAAAATATCCTGGTTGGGATGGTGGACTGTCACAGTATGCTGCATGCTGTTATGACTTGGGCTACGTTGACGAGTTTCTTGTTTATCTAAAAATTGCAGCAGAAAAGGAACCGTCTGAGCTCAAGGTTGTTCTGGGACGGCTTTTCCCTGAAGACATGAAGCCGCAAGACTATTACCAATATATGGTAGAAAAGATAAAGCGTCAGGATATCAGATGATAATCCTGACGCTTTAATTTTGCTATTAGCGGATTTATTGAGCTCCGGTATTTCTTGTCTTGTACATGTTTGGTGTAATGGGGTAAGATATAATCAGTATAAAAATGCACTTTACCGTTTGTCTGCTTATCCCCACAATTAGGGTATTATTTTTTCTTTATTCCCTTATATATCAGCACCAAGATTATTATTGCAGCTAAAGCCAGCAGCACAAGACCAATCTCGTGGCTGTACTTCGTAGCCAGTTTATATACGTCGTCAGCCGTTTTCAAATCGGTAAAGCGATAGATAAGGTAGCCTAACAGTGCCAGGACGATGTTCCATACTCCTGCACCCAGCGTGGTGTAAATCAGGAAATGGTCCACTCTCATTTTTGCAAGGCCGGCCGGTATGCTTATCAACTGGCGCACGGCTGGAACCAGACGGCCGAAGAATGTTGAAGCCGCACCATGGTCGCGGAAAAACTGTTCGGCTTTTTCTACGCTTTCGCGGTTGATGAGGCACATGTGGCCTATGCGGCTGTCAGCGAAACGGTAGACTATTGGACGGCCTAGCCAGCGTGCCAGATAATAGTTGAATAATGCTCCTATGTCGGCGCCAAGCGTTGCAAATACAACTACTAAAAATATGTTCATGCTGTCGTCGCTCATTGCTTTCCATGCTGCTGGAGGAACAACTACTTCTGAAGGGAAAGGAATGAAGGAGCTTTCAATGGCCATGAACAGGGTAACTACCCAGTAATTCAGGTTCTCAAGAACCCATTTGAACAATTCTGCTGAATCCATTAATCAATTTGAAATAGTAAAATGAAAAATCGAGTGCAAAGATACAGCAATTTGCGAGCAACGCAAAACAAATCGGTTTGTTTTTTAAAATTATTGTTATCTGCTAAAATTTTTTATGAAAATTAAAAATCAGCCGGATACGGCTTCCTATGTTTTTGCATTTCATGCCAATTCTTCCATTCGTTAACGTGAGTTCGATATAAGAACCTTACGCAATAAGCCTGCTTTTGTCAATGA
>ENA-OQRB01000494-OQRB01000494.1-human-gut-metagenome-genome-assembly--contig:-NODE-494-length-27622-cov-8.818769_pt1 | contig 27622 bp, 26 predicted proteins | sample MGYA00243235_ERZ505100 | MGnify/ENA primary metagenome ERZ505100 (study PRJEB26097, sample SAMN02712145) | human gut metagenome | biome: Gut microbiome | host: Homo sapiens | place: Denmark: Copenhagen...
GAACGAGGAAAAGGCAGAGCGGGATAAGCTGGACCTGTGAAAAAGGCTTCCCCCTTGGGGGAAGGCTTTGGGGGCGCACAAAATTAAAATTTGTATTCCCTCCAAAACTATGCTATAATAAAGTATTGACTAAAGAGAAAGAAGGTTTCAGATATGGCTTATACCCCGAAACTGACCTATAAGGGCCGCCCGCTGGTGCGCTGCGGCAACGATATTTACTACGGCTCGATGAAGGACCCGTTCGTTGTCTACCTGCAGGTGCTCTCGACCAAGAAGGAAAACGGCGTCGACGTGGCCGACAAGGTCCACATCGTGCTGCTTTCCACCGACGAGAGCAAGCCCCTGCCCGAGCGCATTGCCCGCCAGGCCAACAAAGTCGGCCTGTACAACGCGCTGTCCTTCGGCGACATCATGCTGCAGGGCGCGCTGCGGAAGAAGTAAGCGTCTCCCCTGCCCCGCACAAAACACAAAGCCCCGCAGCCAAACGGCTGCGGGGCTTTTGCACTTGATGTCAAAACGGGGCGGGCGGATGACGGGCATCCGCCCCTACAGAACGGAGATTTACTGCTTAGTGGTCCTGCTTGTCGGTCTCCTCGGCAGAGTCGTCCTCGGTGCCCTCAAGCTCGATGTCGAAGGTCGCGCCGCAGTGCGGGCAGACCAAATCGCCCTCGGGGTCCATCAGAGTCTCCTCGTCCAGCGTGGAGATCTGGCCGCAGTTCGGGCAGGTCACCTCATACATGGTGCTGTCGTCCTCGGCGTCCTCCTCGTCATCCTCGTCCTCATCGGCGTAGATGTCGCTGACGACGTCGTCCAGATCCTGGTCGAGGGTCTCCAGCTCGTCGTACACCTGATCTAGGGCGTTGTCGTGCTCGGTGACCTGGGCGGCCATCTCCTCCAGCAGGTCCATCATGGCGGCAATGACCTTGCCGTTCTTGGAGTCTGCGTCAAAATCCATGCCGGTCATCAGGCCGCGGATGTAGGCGGCCTTTGCATTCAGATCCATAGCCATAGTCAAAATCCTCCCTAATGTTAAAAAATGCCGGGCGCGGCGGTACGGCCATGCCCGGCAAAGAGAACCTAATCAGTTCACGCGCTCCATATACTCGCCGGTGCGGGTATCGATGCGGATCTTGTCGCCCTCGTTGATGAACAGGGGGACGCGGATCTCGGCACCGGTCTCAACGGTGGCGGGCTTCAGGGTGTTGGTGGCGGTGTTGCCCTTGACACCCGGCTCGGTAGCGGTGACCTCCAGCTCAACGAAGTTGGGGATCTCAACGCTGAAAACCTTGCCCTTGTAGCTCAGCAGCTTGCAGGTGTCGTTCTCCTTGCAGAACTTGAAGTTATCGGGCACGTCAGCCGCGCCGACAGGAATGTCGTCGTAGGTCTCAACATCCATGAAATGGTACAGATCGCCATCCTCGTAGGAGTAGGTGACCTCGCGGCGCTCGATGAAAGCCTGCGGGAACTTGGCGGTCGGGTTGTAGCTGGTCTCAACAACAGAGCCGGTGATGACGTTCTTGGTCTTGGTACGGACGAAGGCAGCGCCCTTGCCCGGCTTGACGTGCTGGAACTCAACGACCTGAAGGACCTGGCCGTCCTGCTCGAAGGTGACACCGTTACGGAATTCGCCTGCAGAAATCATATAGAAATTCCTCCATAAATAAATTATACATACCTGTTTATATTTTACAGGATGAAAAGCAATTTTGCAAGTCCTGTTCGGACTTTTTTGCGGGAAAATTGATATTTTTTGTCCAATTTACAGCGCTGCGTACCCCTGGACCAGCGCGGCGGCGTCCTCGGCCTGGGTCCCGGCGGATTCACAGATGATCGTCGGGGCCAAATGACGCTCCTTGAGCAGCGCCAGCAGCGGTGCGTGGGGCGGGCCGAACGCTGTATCCGCAAAGGTCAGATGGCACTTCTCGCCGCCCTTGGTGTAGGCAATGCGGGAAAAATGCGCGTGGAAATGCACGGCGCGGTCATCCCCCAGCCGTGCGGCCAGCGTGTCCAGCAGGGCGGCGTAGTCCGCGGCGGCGGTGGCGTCGGCAAACTGCACGCCGCAGCTGCGGGCGTACAGGTGCCCAAAGTCGATGCAGGGCGTAATGCGCGGGTCGACCTCGCATAGAGCCAGCACCTCGTCCAGCGTGCCGAGCTGGTTGACCTTGCCCATCGTCTCGGGGCAGAGGATGCAGTCCTCAAACCCGGCCTCGTCGCAGGCTTTGACAGCGCGGGCCATCGTATCCAGCGCCTTTTCCAGCGCTTCCTCCCGGCTCTGCTTGCCGCAGGAGCCGGAATGGAAGATGACGCGCCGCCCGCCCAGCGCCTTGACGAGGGCGCAGCTTTGCAGCAGGTAGTCGATGCTGTGCAGCCGCTTGTCCTCCTCGAGGCTCGACATACTGATGTAGTACGGCGCGTGGACGGACAGGGCAATGTCCCGCTCGGCACAGGCGGCACCGAGCGCGGCGGCCTTGTCGTGGGCCAGCCGCACGCCGCGCCCGCACTGGTACTCAAATGCCGTCAAGCCAAAGCCCGCCGTGTAGGCGGCGATGGCGGCGGGGTCAAACTTTTTGACTGTGTAGCTGTCGGCCAGACCGGCTGTGCCGAAGCGCGGGGTATCATTCATACAGCTTTCCGCCCTTCTGATAGTATTTGTCGATCCAGTACGGCTCAAACTTGCGCTTTAACAGCACAAATTTGTTCTTGTCGTGGTTCGTGCGGGGCATCAGGTAGAGGCACGGGCAGCCGTACAGCCCGGCGGCCATCCGGTCCGCAAAGATCTGGTCGCCGACCATGGCCATTTCGCTCTTTTTGCAGCCCAGGCGGCGGCGCGCCACCCGCAGGCCGATGGTGAACGGCTTGCAGGCCAGCGGCACCCAGTCCAGCCCGATGCGCTCGGCAAAGGGGCGCACGCGCTTGGCCGTATTGTTGGACACGATGGTCAGGCGTATGCCGGCTGCGCGCATCTCGTCCAGCCACGCCTGCACGGTGTGCTCCAGCACCTGACTGTTGTCAGCGGTCAGGGTGTTATCCACGTCGAGCACGAGGGCTTTGATGCCGTGTGCCGCGAGAAAATCCGGGTGGATGCACTCGATGGTTTTGAAGATGTATTCAGGGGTTAGAATCATGGTGGTGACCTTTATAAGGGTAATGAGTGGTTACGGCAGCGGCCAGCGGCGGCATGAGGGCATGCCGCCCTACGATGCACAATTCCGCAGGACGTAGGGCGGGGTGCCCTCACCCCGCCGCACCGACGCCTGCACGTAAAATAAAAGTGCAGGCCCGCGCGTAACGCGAACCTGCACAGTCGTTCGTTGTAAGATACCTTACTTAAACTTGCGCTTGCGGGCAGCCTCGGACTTCTTCTTGCGCTTAACGGAAGGCTTCTCATAAGCCTCGCGCTTGCGGACCTCAGCTAACACGCCGCTGCGAGCAGTGCTGCGCTTAAAACGGCGCAGAGCGCTCTCGAGGGACTCGCCCTCTTTGACACGGATCTCCGACATCTTCTTCCCTCCCTTGACCTGAGACAGGAGTTTGCCGGTCAAATACTATTAACCAGTAAAAAAGATTATACTATATTGACCCCCTGTCTGTCAACAACAATTTTCGCTAAAATGAAAATTTTTATATTGTTCATATTTAGGAACCTTTACCCCAGCACCGTGTGCCACACCCACAGCGCACCGTAGATTACGGGCTGATGCAGCATGTAGACCAGCAGCGTATTGCGCCCGATGGCACACAGAGGACGCAGCGCGGCGGGCGGCTCTCCCCTGCCGGGGCGCCACAGCCGCGCCAGAAACACACCGCACCAGAACAGGAACACCCACGGAAGGATCGGGAAATAATCCGCCGACGTGAACCTTGTCAGGTCGGGCAGGCCCAGCCAGAACAGGTTGGCCCGGTACAGCCCCGCAGGCACCGCACAGAGCCGCCAATTCTCGAAGCCCAAATACCCTTCGGGCAGCTGGTTCGTCAGCGCAAACAGCGCCGCAGACGCCGCCAGGCCCGCGCCCGCGGGCAGGCGCTGCAAAAGCGGATAGACCAGGCAGGTCAGCAGCACGGCGGCAGCGTTCAGGTGCAGAACGCCGAACCAGATCGCCTCCGACGGCATGAACACCGCGGTCACAAACGTCAGTACAGCCGCGCAGCCCGCCACGATCAGCCCGTTCTTTGCGGGCCGCTTTGCCAGCGGGAAGCTGAACCCCGACAGCAGAATAAAGCTCCAACAAATATATTGCTGCCACACATGGCAGCCGGGGGCCCAGATGTTGTACCAGCTGCTTTCGTGGCCGAACACATACACCCAGTCGTACATAGCGTGGTAGGCCAGCATATTCAGCAGCGCCAGCCCGCGCAGGGCGTCGGGCAACCACATACGGCTGGTTTTGGTGCGCAGTACGGGCATTTTACCGCCTCTTTCCCAAAGATTTACTGTAACACTATTCTAGCACACCCGCGCGCGGCTTGCAATCGCGCGGGTTTTGCGGTACAATAAATCAGATAAGGGAGTGTGAAGGTATGAAGGACATCCGCCTTGTGGCGTTGGACCTCGACGGGACAGTTTTCAACGATAAAAAAGAGATCACCCCGCGCACGCTGGCGGCTATCCGCGCAGCCTGTGCACGCGGCGTGGCGGTGCTGCCCGCCACCGGGCGTACAGCCAGCGGCATCCCCGCGGCGTTCACGTCCATCCCCGGCGTGCGGTACGCGCTGACCTCCAACGGAGCCAGCGTCGTTGACCTGACAACGGGCGAGCAGTTGGTGAACCAGCCGTTCGGGACCGAGCAGGCATTGAAAATTTACGATCTTCTTGAGCAGGGCGGCGGCATGATGAGCATTTTCATCGGCGGCAAAAGCTACACGACCCGCGCAAACGCCGAGAACCACATGGACGTGGTGCCCGAAAACCTGAAAAGCTACTTCCGCACGACCCGCATTGAGGTAGACGACATGCACGCGACGCTGCGCACTCACGCGCACGAGATCGAAAAGTACAGCATGATCTACCACGATGAGGCCGAGCGCGACGCCGCCTGGCGTGCCATCGAGGCCGCCTGCCCCGGCGTGGAGTTGACGTCCAGCCTGCCCCGCAACATGGAGGTCAACGCCCCCGGCGTGACGAAGGGCAGCGGTCTGCTGGCGCTGGCGGCACACCTGGGCCTGACCCGCGCGCAGACGATGGCTGTGGGCGACTCCGGCAATGACCGCGCGATGATCGAAGCGGCGGGTCTGGGTGTGGCCATGGGCAACGCCACCGACGACATCAGGGAAATTGCCGATGTCACGACGGATGACAACAATCATGACGGTGTGGCAGCGGCAATAGAAAAATACGTATTGTAAAATTAAAATAAAATATACGAGAGGTAAATTCATGAAAAACGTTCTGGTTGGTCAGTCGGGCGGCCCGACTGCCGTCATCAACTCCAGTCTGGCGGGCGTCTATGAGACCGCCAAGGCTTGCGGCGCACCCCATGTATACGGGATGCAGTACGGCATCGAGGGCGTGCTTGAGGGCAAGCTCATCGATCTGGACACCGTGCTGGGCGACAAAATGGACATTGAGCTGCTCAAGCGCACGCCGTCCAGCTTTCTGGGCAGCTGCCGCCACAAGCTGCCCGACCCCACCGTTGACGAGAAGCCGTTTGTGCAGCTGTTTGAGCTGTTCCGGCAGAACGACATCGGCGCGGTGTTTTACATCGGCGGCAACGACTCGATGGACACGATCTCCAAGCTGAGCGCCTACGGCAAGACCGTCAACAGCGAGATCCGTTTTATCGGCGTGCCCAAGACCATTGACAATGACCTGATGCTGACCGACCACACCCCCGGCTACGGCAGCGCGGCGAAGTACATCGCCACGATCCTGAAGGAGGTCATCTGCGATTCCAGCGTCTACGACCTGCGCAGCGTGACGGTGGCCGAGATCATGGGCCGCCACACCGGCTGGCTGGCTGCTGCCGCCAGTCTGGCTGCCGGTCCGGACTGCAACGGCCCCGACCTGATCCTGCTGCCCGAGTGCCCCTTTGACGAGGAGGCGTTCCTCAAGCGCGTGGCCGAGCTGGAAAAAGAGCGCCACAATGTTATTATCGCGGTCAGCGAGGGCGTCAAGAACAAGGACGGCGTTTTCCTGTGCGACCTGGTCTCCACGGCAGGTCAGCTGGATGCCTTCGGCCACAAGGCCATCCTGAGCGGCACGAGCCGCTATCTGGCTGACCTGATCCGCGTCCGACTGGGCTGCAAGACCCGCGCTATCGAGTTTTCTACGCTGCAGCGCTGTGCCAGCCATCTGGCCAGCCGCACCGACGTGACCGAGGCCTACCAGGTCGGCGGCGCGGCGGTGGAGGCCGCCATGCGCGGCGAGACCGCCAAGATGGCCGCCATCAAGCGCCTGAGCGACCAGCCCTACCGCGTAGAGACCGAGATGGTCGATGTGACGAAGGTCGCGAACTTTGAGAAGAAGGTCCCCGCCGACTGGATCACCGAGGACGGGATGCACGTCAACGAGAAGTTCGAGCGCTACGCCCGCCCGCTTATCCAGGCTGAGCTGTCGCCGATCTACATCAACGGCGTGCCGCGGCATATTCATCTGTAATTTTGAAAAAATAAAAACGGAGCACCGTATGAAAATGCGGCGCTCCGTTTTTTGCTGCTGTAGGGGTCGGCGTCCTCGACGACCCGGGAGGCTTGCGGTGGCCGCACACGACCCGGCGGGGTGAGGGCACCCCACCCTACGTATACTCCGCGGACAGATGTAGGGCGGCATGCCCTCATGCCGCCGCGGGGGTGTTGAGGTTACCCGGGAAGCCCGTCGGAATCCCTCCGGCCCTGCGGGCCACCAGATCCCCTTCTGGCGCTACGCGCCATCTCCCCCGGAGCGGGGGAGCCTGTCTTTGACAAGGGAGGCTTAGACGCAAAAAGGGCCCGCATTTCCGCGGGTCCTTCCAAATCATATCAATACAGACGAAATCAGCCGGAGACCTTCTCCTTCAGGCGGCCGCTGGCCTTGAAGCCGGGGATGGCCGTCGGCTCCAGCTTGCTGGTGACCTTGGTCTTGGGGTTGGTGAAGTTCTTGGTCTGGCGCTCACGCATCTCGAAGCGGCCAAAGCCTGCGATGGTGACCTTGTCGCCGCTCTTGAGGACATCGCCGATGGTGCCGAAGATGCCGTCCATAACCTTCTCAACTTCAGCAGCGGTCATGTTGGTGTCGTTGGCAACCTTGGTAATCAACTGAGATCTCGTCATGATATTTTTAACTCCTATTCTTATAGGCACACAATTGCCCGGTATTATTACGCTATTATTATAGAGAAAATTGTGCGCAGAATCAAGAGTTTTTTCGGAAATCAAACGTTTTTCGGCAAAAACTATAAAATTTTCACGTTCATCTCGTTAAAAAGTGACATTTGGCAAAAAATGCACGTTCCACGCAAAAATATTCTTGACGGGCAAAGTCTTACAGCTCTATGCGGGCGGCGGCAGGACGCATCCAGCTTGACGTATCGGCTGGTGCGGCCCCGGACATGGCGTCGTCGGTGAAGGTCAGGTAGCAGGTGCGGTCCGCATCGGCATAAGCCAGCGTCAGCCCGCCGTCAAAGGCCAGCGAGAAGTCGCCCGCCGGGGCGGCAGTCAGGTCAAAGCAGACGTCCACGGCCTGCCCTGCGCCGTCGCGGCTGACGGCTAGGCAGACGTTGTGCCCGCGGCCCTGCCTGATGTAGTCGTAGTCACCGGGGAAAAGGTTCTCTCCCCCACCGCCTGCGGGCGGAGCCCACTCGCAGAAGGGGCCAAGAAAAAACACAAACCGCATCCTTGCGGACGCGGTTTGTTTGCTGCTTACTTATTCCCCTTTCGCCGCTTCGCGGTGCAGGTTCGCAATGTCCACCAGCTCCATCTGGCTGATGTCATGGTCACCGCGCAGGGCGTCGACGAGGACGCGGGCAGTGTCCATGGCCGTGATGGTCGGGATGGACAGCTCCGTTGCCTTGCGGCGGAACTTGACGGAGTCACGGTGCGGGTCGCGGCCATGCGGACTCGTCGAGATGATGTAATCCACCAGACCGCTCTCCAGCAGGTCGATGACGTTGGGGCGCGCGCCGCTCATCTGGCGCACAACGCTGCAGGGCACCATCTCGCTGTTCAGGAACCTGGCGGTGCCGGGCGTGCCGTAGATCTTGTAGCCGTAGTCGTGCAGCTTCCAGGCAAGCTCGGCGGCCTCAGCCTTGTCGCTGTCCTTGACCGAGATGATGACGCAGGAGCCGGGGCCGGGCGTCTTGAACTGGTAGCCAGCCGCGACCAGGCCCTTCATCATGGCCTCGTGGAAGGAGGGCGCAATGCCCAGGACCTCACCGGTGGACTTCATCTCGGGGCCGAGCATCGTGTCAACACCGTGCAGCTTTAAGAAGCTGTAGACGGGCACCTTGACGGCGTAGTAGGGGCTCTTGCCGTTGCGCCACAGGCCGGTGCCGTAGCCCATGTCCTTGAGCTTCTCGCCCAGCGTGCAGCGCACGGCCAGGTCGACCATCGGCACACCGGTGACCTTGGAGATGTACGGCACGGTACGGGACGAGCGGGGGTTGACCTCAATGACGTAGACACGATCATTCTGGACGGCATACTGCACGTTGACCAAGCCCACGACCTTCAGCTCGCGGGCAAAGCGGCCCGTGTAATCGACCAGCGTGTCAATGACCTTCTGGCTGAAGGTGTACGGCGGGTAGACGCAGATGGAGTCGCCGGAGTGCACGCCCGTGCGCTCGACCTGCTGCATGATGCCGGGCACCAGATAATCGCTGCCGTCGCAGATGGCGTCAACCTCGCACTCGGTACCCAGAATATACTTGTCCATCAGCACGGGATGGCTCATGTCAACGTGCTTCGTGATAACGCCCATGTACTCGATGACATCGGCGGAGTTGTAGGCGACGATCATGTTCTGGCCGCCCAGAACGTAGGACGGGCGCATCAGGACGGGATAGCCGACCTCCTGCGCGGCCTGCAGGGCCTCGTCCAGCGTAAAGACGGTGCGGCCCTCCGGGCGGGGGATGCCGCAGCGCTCCAGCAGCTCGTCAAAGCGCTCGCGGTCCTCGGCCTCGTCAATGGCGTCGGCGGGCGTGCCCAAAATCGGCAGGCCGATGTCGTCCATGTGCTTGGCCAGCTTGATGGCGGTCTGGCCGCCGAACTGCACAAGGCAACCGTCCGGTTTTTCGGTCTCGATGATGTGGTCGACGCTCTCGGGGTTCAGCGGGTCAAAGTACAGGCGGTCGCCGGTGTCAAAGTCGGTGGAGACCGTCTCGGGGTTGTTGTTGACAAGGATGGCCTCGCAGCCGTGCTGCTTCAGCGTCCAGACCGCGTGAACCGAGCAATAGTCAAACTCAATGCCCTGACCGATGCGGATGGGGCCGGAGCCGAAAACAAGGACCTTCTTCTTGTCGGGGTCGCTGCGCTCGGCAATGAACGGCTTCGCTTCGTTGTCCTCGTCGTAGGTGGAGTAGAAATACGGCGTCTTGGCGGCAAATTCTGCGGCGCAGGTATCGACCATCTTGAACGCGGCCTTCGGGGCCTCGGGCAGGGTGTCCACGCCCGCCAGACGCTTGATCGTTTTGTCGAGGAAACCGAACCTCTTGGCATTCAGGTACTTTTCCGTCGTCAGCTCGCCGTTTTTCAGGCCCATCTCAATGTCGGCCAGATGCTGCAGCTTGTCAAGGAACCACCAGTCGATCTTGGTGATGTCGTAAATGACGTCGTGCGCCACGCCGCGCTTGAGAGCCTCGTAGACGCAGAACGCGCGCTCGGAGTCCTGCACATGCAGGTGCTCGATGACTTCTTCCGTCGTCAGCTTCTCGAAATCGGGCAGCGTCATCGTGTCAAGGCCGAGCTCGGTGGAGGAAACGGCCTTCATCATGGCGTGCTCAAAGTTGTTGCCGATGGCCATGACCTCGCCGGTGGCCATCATCTGGGTGCCCAGAGACTTGTCGGCGTAGACGAACTTGTCGAACGGCCACTTCGGGTATTTGACGACGACATAGTCGAGGGCCGGCTCAAAGCAGGCGCAGGTCTCGCCCGTGACATCGTTCGTGATCTCGTCCAGCGTGTAGCCGAGCGCGATCTTGGTCGCGACCTTGGCAATCGGGTAGCCCGTCGCCTTGGAGGCCAGCGCGGAGGAACGGGACACACGGGGGTTGACCTCAATGACCGCGTACTCAAAGCTGTCGGGCTTCAGGGCAAACTGGCAGTTGCAGCCGCCCTCGATGCCCAGCTCGGTGATGATGTCCAGCGCGGCGGTGCGGAGCATCTGGTACTCTTTATCGGACAGGGTCTGGCTGGGTGCGACGACGATGGAGTCGCCGGTGTGGATGCCGACGGGGTCAAGGTTCTCCATGTTGCAGACCGTGATGACGTTGCCCTTGGAGTCGCGCATGACCTCGTACTCGATTTCCTTCCAGCCGGAAATGCACTTCTCAACGAGGATCTGATGGATCGGGGACAGGCGCAGACCGTTCGTGGCAATTTCGTGCAGCTTCTCGCGGTCCTCGCAGATGCCGCCGCCGGTGCCGCCCATCGTGAAGGCGGGGCGGACGATGACGGGGTAGCCGATGACCTCGGCAAAGTCCAGCGCGTCGTCCAGATCTTCCACAACCTTAGAAGGGATGATGGGCTGGTGCAGCTTTTCCATCGTGTCCTTGAACAGCTGGCGGTCCTCGGCGCGGTCAATCGTATCGGGCTTGCAGGCCAGCAGGCGGACGCCGCTGCGGTCCAAAAATCCGTTGCGGGCCAGCTCCATCGACAGGTTCAGGCCCATCTGGCCGCCCAGGTTCGGCAGGATGGCGTCGGGCTTCTCCTTCTCGATGATGCGCTCGATGACCTCGGCGGTCAGCGGCTCAATGTAAACATGATCGGCAATGTCGGGGTCGGTCATGATGGTGGCGGGGTTGGAGTTGACGAGGACGGTCTCGACGCCCTCGGATTTCAGCGCACGGCAGGCCTGCGTGCCGGAGTAGTCAAACTCTGCCGCCTGACCGATGATGATGGGGCCGGAACCGATGACCAGTACCTTTTTGATACGCGGGTCTTTAGGCATTGTTGATTACTCCTTTCGCGGCCAGCATACGGCTGACGAACTGGTCAAACAGAAATTCGGTGTCCTTGGGGCCGCCGTTGGCCTCGGGGTGGAACTGCACGGTGAAGCAGTTCCATTTCAAGTAGTCGACGCCCTCACAGGTGCCGTCGTTGGCGTTGAAGTAGCTCATCTGGCCGACGGATTCGGGCAGGGTGTCCGCCATAACGGCGTAGCCGTGGTTCTGGCTGGTGATAAAGGTGCGCTGCTTGGCCGGGCTGGTGACGGGCTGGTTGGCGCCGCGGTGGCCGTATTTCAGCTTGCAGGTCTTGGCACCGGCGGCCAGGGCGGTCAGCTGGTGGCCCAGGCAGATGCCGAAGGTCGGGATGCCGGTGCTCAGCATTTCACGGATGTTCGCGATAATTTCCACGTTCTCTGCCGGGTCGCCGGGGCCGTTGGAGAGCATGAGGCCGTCGGGGTTGAGGGCTGCCAGCTCGGCGGCGGTGGTCGTGCCGGGCAGCACGGTCACGCGGCAGCCGCGCTTCTGCAGGCAGCGCACAATGTTGTTCTTGCAGCCCAGGTCGAGCAGCGCCACGTGCAGCGGCGTGTCACCCCATGCACCGGCAGCCGTCGGCTCATAGGTCACGGCCTCGCGGCAGGTGACGGTCTTGACGGCGTCGACAACGGCGTAGGCGGCGATCTCGGGCAGCAGCGCAGCCTTCTTCTCGGGCTCGGCGTCGGGGTCGAACTCGGTGGTGATCGCGCCGTTCATAACGCCGCTCTCCCGCAGGGTGCGGGTCAGGCTGCGGGTGTCGATGCCCTCAATGCCGATGATGCCGTTCTTTTTCAGGAAGGCATCCAGCGTTTCCTCACTGCGGAAGTTGGACGGGGTCTTGCACGCCTCGCGCACAATGTAGCCCCTGGCCCAAATCTTCGTGCTCTCGACATCCTCACTGTTCATGCCGTAGTTGCCGATGAGCGGATAGGTCTGGGTGATGATCTGGCCGTAGTAGCTGGGGTCGGTCAGGGTTTCCTCAAAGCCGACCATACCGGTTGCAAAGACGACCTCACCGATGGTGGTACCGGGGCAGCCTACGCTGACGCCGCGGAACACCCGGCCATTGGCCAATATCAGATATGCCTGCATAGTTGGTAGCCTCTCACTTTACATTTAAGATATGGAGTGAGGAGAGAGGAGAAAAGGCAAACTGTACCCATCTCCTATCTCCTATCTTTTACAGGGTTTGCTTCGCAGCTTCCTTCATTTTGCGGCTGCCCAGGTGCACCAGCGGGAGCTTGCCCTCCTTGCAGATGGGGCATTCCTCGGGGGCGTAGTTGGGCAGGTCGAGCTTGAGGGCGCTGGCGACGATGGGAATCGGGGACGGGGCCTCGGCACGGGTGCGGTCCACGACGCAGGCAATGCCCACGCAGATGCCGCCGTTTTCCTCGATGACGCGCTTGGTCTCGAGGCTGGAAACACCGGTGGTGACGACGTCCTCGGCGATGATGCAGCGCTCACCCGGGTTGATCCTGAAGCGCTTGAGGGTCATGACGTTGTCGACGCGCTCGGTGAAGATGGCGCGCTTGCCCATCTGGCGGCCCAGCTCGTAGGCGTAGACGATGCCGCCCATGGCGGGGCCGACCACGACGTCAATGTTCAGCTCTTTGAGCTTCTCGGCAACCGGGGCCATGACCTCGGCGGCCTTGTCGGGGTACTGCTGCAGAAATGCCATCTGGCAGTAAGCGCCGGAGTGGCGCCCGGAGGAAAGCAGGAAGTGCCCCTCTAAAAATGCTTCACATTCCTTTAAAACTTCAAGTGCTTCGCGTGCCATAATTTGTTCCTCCTGTATGTTATTCAACTTATAGTAGCATATTTTGTATAAAAATGCAAGCAAAACGTATATGGTGGGGCGGCTTCCCCCGCGGGGGAAGCTGTCGGCGGCCCGCCCGCCGACTGATGAGGGCCGGGCTTGCCGTTATAGCCCGTGAACGGGCGGTTGCGGGGACTCTCCCCTCATCCGCCCTCGGGCGGGGCCTCGGGCACCTTCCCCCTGAGGGGAAGGCAGTCGGTGATTTACCGTGCGCACCCTCTGATCTCATCCAGCGTCTTGACGCCGTGGGCGTCCATCCACTGGCCGATCTCGTTCGTGATGCGGGTGCAGGCCTTCGGGTCCAGGAAGTTCGCGGTGCCGACTTGTACCGCCGCTGCACCGGCCATGATGAACTCCAAGGCGTCCTTACCCGTCAAAATGCCGCCCAGTCCCACGACGGGGATGCTGACGGCCCCCACGGCCTGCCAGACCATGCGCAGGGCGATGGGACGCACCGCCGGGCCGGACAGGCCCGCAAACGTGTTGTTGAACACGGGACGGCGCTTTTCCAGATCGATCGCGCACGCCTGGAAGGTGTTGCACAGGCTGATGGCGTCCGCGCCGGCAGCCTCAACGGCCTTGCACATCTCGGGGATGCTTTCGGCCTGCGGGCTCAATTTAACGATGAGCGGCACGGTGCAGACCTTGCGCACCGCGCTGACGACCTCGCCGGCGTCTGCCGCGCGGATGCCGAACGCGAGACCGCCCTGCTTGACGTTGGGGCAGCTGATGTTGAGCTCAATAAAATCCACGCCCGCGGCGCAGAGCATCTGCACGCCCTCGACGTTTTCTTCAATCGTGTGGCCGCCGAGGTTTGCCCAGACGGTGGTGCCGCACCGGCGCATGGCAGGCAGCTCGTGGTCGATAAAGTGCTGCACACCGGGGTTCTGCAGGCCGATGGAGTTCATCAGGCCCGACGGCGTCTCGTAGAGGCGCTCACCCTCGTTGCCGGGCTGGCCGTTCAGGGTCAGCCCCTTGCCGGAGATGCCGCCCAGCACGCGCAGATCCTCAATGCCCGCGTACTCGGGGCCGAAGCCGAAGGTGCCGCTGGCCGCGATGACCGGCCCGGCCAGCCGCTTGCCGAGAAAATCAACATGCAGGTCTGCCATCAGTCAAACACCTCCTGTGCGTTAAAGACCGGGCCGTCCTTGCAGACGGTGACCGGGCCGATTTTCGTATGGCAGGTGCAGCCCAGGCACGCGCCCAGACCGCAGGCCATCTTCTTTTCAAGGCTGGCCAGGCAGGGCACGCCTGCGGCGGCGCAGAGCTTAGCCACGCCGCGCATCATGACCATGGGGCCGCAGGTCAGCACAATGTCGTACTTGCTCACGTCCAGCAGGTCGGTGACCAGGCCGTGGTGTCCCTCCTTGCCGGAGTCGGTTGCGGCGTAGATGTCGCGGCACCAGGGCACAAAGCGGTCCATGCCGTAGGTCGTGTCGCGGAAGCCCACGAACAGGTCGGGGCGCACGCCCGCGCGGCAGAGCTCCTTGCAGAGCAGCAGCAGCGGCGCGGTGCCGATGCCGCCGCCGACCACGGCAATGCGCTTGTACTGCCCGGCCAGTGCGGCAGTGTCAAAGCCGTTGCCGCAGGGGCCGGTCACGGTCAGTGTGTCGTCCTTTTTCAGCGCGGCCAGCTTGTGGGTGCCCTCGCCCTTGACCTGATACAGGAAGGTCAGTGCGCCGGTCTGGTTGTCAAAGTCGTCAACGCTGATGGGGCGGGAAAGAATCGGCGTGGCGTCCGCGGCCCAGGCGCGCAGCATGTAAAACTGCCCGGCGTGGGGCTCGCGGCTGCGGTCCTGCCACTGGACCGTAAGGCGCATAATATCCTCTGCGACGGTTTCCTGACGCAGGACCGTCAGATTACAGCTTGTTGCATTCACCCTGAATATCCTCCCGCATACGCACGCACTCGTTGTAGGCAGCCTCGTCAAAGGCAACGCCGGGCTGCTTCTTGTAAGCCAGCAGGATGCCGCGGCTGGAGTTGACAACGCCGCCGTTGCCCTTGGTCAGGTACTGCGCGATGTCCGCCGCCTTGCCGCCCTGTGCGCCGTAGCCGGGGATCAGGAAGAAGGTGTCCTTGTAGGCCGCGCGGATGGCGGTGGCCTCCTCGGTGTGGGTGCCGCCGATGACCAGGCCGATGCTGGAATAGCCGTGCTCGCCCATGTAGTCCTTGCCAAGGGCGGTCAGGCTGTCGCCGACGAGGTCGTACACATGGCGGCCATCGTCGAGCTTTTTGTACTCAAAGTCCTTCGCGCCGGGGTTGGAGGTGCGGCAGAGCACGAACACGCCCTTGCCCTGCTCAGCGCAGTACGGCAGATACGGGCTGATGGAGTCAAGGCCCATGTAGGGGGCCAGCGTGATGATGTCGGCTTCGAAATCACCGGTAAAGTGCGCCTTGGCGTACATTTCGGCGGTCTTGGCAATGTCGCCGCGCTTGATGTCGGCAATGACGGGCAGACCGGTGGCGCGGGCCAGCTTCAGCGTTTCGGCGTAGGCGCGCATGCCGTCCAGGCCCAGGGACTCATAATAGGCAATCTGCACCTTGTAGCAGCCCGCGACGCCCTTGGTGGCGTCGATCAGCGCACGGTTGAACGCGACGACGTTCTCCCCTGCCGTCTTGGCGGTGTCGGTGGTGGGCAGGTAGCTGATCTCGGTGTCCAGGCCCACGCAGACCGGGCCGTTTGCTGCGACGCTCTCGTAGAGCTTGTCCATGTTGGTAAGCATGCTGATTCCTCCGTTTGATGTATATAAATTGCGGCTCTATTATATAATGTTGGGAATCGTAGGGGCGGATTCCATATCCGCCCGCGGGACTGTGCCAGCGGCAGCCTGCACGGGCGCACATAGAATGTGCCCCTACGGGTGTTTTGTGCGTGAAGGGTGTTATTCTTCAATCTGGAACGTAACCTTCCCGCCTTTGATCGTGGTTACCACTTTTCCGTACAGCAGTGCGCCGTCGTAGGGGCAGTTCTTGCTCTTGCTGTGCAGCTCGTCGGCGTGGACCTCGTACATGTGGTCAAGATCCACCAGCACGATGTCGGCGTCGTAGCCCGGCTCCAGCATGCCCTTGCGGTCGGCCAGGCCCAGCACGGCGGCGGGACCGGCGCTCATCAGGAAGCTGAGCATTTCCAGCGGCAGACGCTGCTCACGGCAGAGCTTGGTGTAGCAGACGCCGAAGGCCGTTTCCAGACCCACCATACCGGCAGCGCCCTTCTCCTTCTCCTCGGCGGTGTGGGGGGCGTGGTCGGTGCCGATGCAGGTCACGGTGCCGTCCTTGATGGCATCGATCAGCGCGGTCACGTCGTCCGCCTTGCGGATGGGCGGGTTGACGCGGTAGGTCAGGCGGCTGTCGTCAAACCACAGGTGGTGCGGTGTGACCTCGCAGCTGACCCGCGCACCGCGCATCCGGCTCATGCGGACGGCATCGACGGATTCCCTGGTGGAGACGTGGCACATGTGCAGCCGGGTGCCGTAGTACTCGGCCAGATGGCAGTTGCGCACGGTCTCGATGTTCTCGGCCAGGCGGTAGTCCCAGGGGCTGATCTCGCGGTCCTCGGCGTGGGACATGATGGTCAGGCCGCGCTCGGTGGCAATCGCGAACGCACGGGCCATGACGGCATTGTTCATGACGCCGTTGCCGTCCTCGGTGATGAACTTGATGTCCTCGGGCAGGGTCAGCAGATGATCCAGCGTTTTGCCGTCGAAATCCTTCGTGATGGAGACGGTCTGGTTTGCGTCGCACAGGCCGACGCGGGCGGCCTCGGCCTCGACGGCGTGGGCAATCTCGGCACTGGAACAGACCGGCTTCGTGTTGGGCATCAGGTTGACGAAGGTGTACCCGCCCGCGGCAGCCGCGGCGGAGCCGGTGGAGATGTCCTCCTTGTACTCAAAGCCGGGGGTGCGCCAGTGGCAGTGGGTGTCGATGAAGGCGGGCAGGACCGTGCGGCCCTTCGCGTCGAGTACCTCCTCCCCTTCCGGGACGAGCAGCCCCAGACCGACAGCGGCAATTTTTCCGTCGCGCAGCCAGACCTCAATGGCCTTGCCCGCGCTGTCCTTTGCGTTGCGGATCAGCATGGTGGGAACCTCCTTAAAAATAGGAAACTTTGTCATAGCTGAGAGTGTAGGGGCGAACATTGTTCGCCCGTTAACTTTGCGTGGTTGAGCTTCTGCGGGAAAGCCGCGCATGAGGCAAACGGCCTGCGGGCGAGCAATGCTCGCCCCTACAAAGCTCCATGCAAAAACATCCCGCAGGGATATTTTTGCAAAAAAAAACTTTTCCCAAAAAGGGAAAAGTCAAAAAGTCATACACAAAGCGGCGACGGGAAAGAACACTGTGCCGTGATTTTTAAAGACAGAAATAAAACGCATCATCCCGGCACACTCCTTCCTATGGCTTTACTTACCTTTTACTTATTGTACCATGCAGGGACGGCGGTGTCAATGCAAACGGGCTTTTTGCAAAAGTAAGGATTTTATAGATTTTTGCGCTGACTTTTGGAGGATTTGACAAAATCCGCAAAAATCCGCGCGCGGCGCGTACAGCATTGCACTTTGTCCGGCTTTGTGGTATATTTATAACAAGTATGGTAAATAGGAAGAGGAACGAACTATGGGCCTTTGGGAAGATGCAAAAAATATCCGCGATAAGGACCCCGCCGCGCGCAATGTGGCGGAGGTCATCATCCTGTACCCCGGCTTTCATGTGCTGGTCACGCACAAGATCGCACATTTTCTGTACAACCACCGGTGTTTCTTCCTGGCCCGTTTTGTCAGCCAGCTGGCGCGCCACCTGACCGGCATCGAGATCCACCCCGGCGCCAAGATCGGGCGCAAGCTCTTTATCGACCACGGCATGGGCATCGTCTTTGGTGAGACGACGGAGATCGGCGACAACTGCACGATCTACCACGGCGTCACCCTGGGCGGTACCGGCAAGGACACCGGCAAGCGCCATCCGACGCTGGGCGACAATGTGCTGATCGGCGCGGGCGCGAAGGTGCTGGGCCCGGTCTACATCGGTGATAACGTCCGCGTCGGCGCGGGCAGCGTTGTGCTGAAGAACCTGCCCGCCAACGCCACTGCCGTCGGTGTACCCGCGGAGATCGTCCGCGTCGGCAATATCAAGTGCTGCCCGGCGGACGATCTGGACCAGCAGGATCTGCCGGATATTGTCAACCAGCGCATCTCCGAGCTCGAAGCCCGCCTGAGCCGCCTGGAAGCCGAAAAGCAGGGTGAGTTCCCGCCGGATAAAAAAGAATAATAAAAACGCACGCCGTGAAATTTACGGCGTGCATTTTTTGTCAGTATGGCTTCCCCCTCTGGGGAAGCTGTCAGCGGCCCCGCCCGCTGACTGATGAGGGGCAAACTTACCGGGAATTTCCCACTGACGGGCAATAGGGCAAACCCGCCCCTCATCCGCCCTCGGTCGGGGCCTCGGGCACCTTCCCCCACGGGGGAAGGCAATCAACTCATTTCAGATTCCGCAAATCTCCGCTCTCGCGGAAATCCTCATAATCCAGCGACAGCGATGGGCTGTAATAGGGGTCGTGCAGAATATTCTCCCGCCCGTGCACGGCGTAGAGACGTTCATGCTCGGCGTCAAAGCGTGCTTTTTTGGCGGGATCGTTCTCGTCGGAGCCGCGGGACTTGCTTTCGTAGTGGTAGAGCTCGGCGTATGGCGTCCAGACAATGCGCCAGCCCGCGTCGCGCACACGCAGGCAGAAGTCCACATCGTTGTAGGCAACCGTGAACTCCTCATCCAGGCCATGCAGCTCGTCGTAAACGGCGGTGCGCACCAGCAGGCAGGCCGCTGTCACAGCGGAGAAATCCTGCACCGTGGCCAGCCGGAACATATACCCGCTGCCGCCGCGCTTGTGGTACTTGTGGCTGTGCCCGGCGTAGCCGCCCAGCCCCGTGATGATGCCGGCGTGCTGGATCGTGTCGTCGGGATAGTAGAGCATTGCCCCGCAGAGGCCGACGCCGGGCTGGCTGCACTCGCCCACCATCTGGGTGAGCCAGTCGCCGTTGATGACCTCGACGTCATTGTTGAGCAGCAGCAGGTAGTTGCCCGCCGCGTACCTGCGGCCAAAATTGTTGATGCGGCTGAAGTTGAAGCCGCCCTTGTAAGTCACGACCCGCGCGCGGTCATACCGCTCCGGCAGTTTTTTGTAGTAGGCCGCTGTGGCCGGATCGGTGGAATTGTTCTCAATGACGATGACCTCGAAATTCTCGTAGGTCGTTTTGGCGTAGATGCTGTGCAGGCATTTTTCCAAATCGTCGGTGTGGTCCTTGTTGGGAATCAAAATTGACACGAGCGGCTGCGGCTCGGGAATGTCCCACACCACATGGCAGGTGCCCGGGAATTTGCCCGGCTCCACCCTGCCCTGCCGCCCTGTGGCGGCCAGATGGTCGGCCACGGCCTTTTGCGCAGCCTTTTCCACATAGGGCTTGGCCGCCGTGCCGCCGCTGGTGGACGCCGCGTGCACGCGCCAGTAATACAGCACCTGCGGGATGTGCAGCGGCTTGGCTGCGGGGTCACGGCGCTGCATTTCGTCGATGAGACGCAGGAATAAGTCGTGATCCTGCGCGCCGTCACAGGCCGGGCGCTCACCGCCGACGGCGTCGAACAGCGATTTCTTGAACACGGCCAGATGGCAGATGTAGTTGACGGCCATCAGGTACTCGGGCGCATAGTCGGGCTTGAAGTGGCCGACGCGCGGGTGCTCGGGCGTTTTCTCAAACAGGGCCTCGTCGCTGTAGGCAAACGCCGCGCCGCTCTCGGCCAGCGCTTTGCTCATGCAATAGACGGCATGAGGCGCGAGCATGTCGTCGTGGTCGGCAAGGGCCAGATACTCACCCGCTGCGAGCTTCGCGGCCTCGTTCGTATTGGCGGCAATGCCCTTGTTCTCGATTTTGGTGTAGACGATGCGCTTGTCCTGCGCGGCGCGGGTGCGGACGGTCTCGCCCACGTCGGGGTGGGAACCGTCGCTGGCGTCCACCAGAACCAGCTGCCAGTTCGGCGCGGTCTGGGCCTGCACGCTGTCCAAAAATTGCTGCAAAAACTGCGGCGGTGTGTTGTACAGCGGCGTTAGAATGCTGATGGTCGGCCAGCCGTCGGCGCGGGCGGCTGCGTCGGCACGCTGGGCCTCCAGCGTCTGCTTCGACGGCAGATACCGCGCTTTTTTGCCGAAGAACCGCCGCTTAAAAAAGCCAACGGCCCGCCCGGCCATGACGCCGACGCCCTGTTCTTTCGTCAGCGTCCGCGCATAGCCGAACAGTTCTTTGATGCGTTTCGTTTCAAGGCTCATGGGATGGCTCCTCATAAAAGCAGTCTTTGTGCCAAAGGCGGGGGTTGGATTGAATGTATTCCGCAATCATGCGGTAATCGGTTTCATTGCGGATGACGTGGTCGTGAAAGGAACGCTGCCAAAGGTGCTTATCGAACGGTGCGGCTTGCCCGCGCTTGACAAGACGGATGTACTCGACGGTAGAATACCGTTTGAACGCCTGCACGATGCTGATAATCGTAGGGGCGGATTCCATATCCGCCCGTGCCCGTTCAATCTCGACCAACGCGTGAAAATGATTGGGCATCACCACAAAATAACGGCACTGGACCGCCGGATATTGGCCGATGATCTCCCGGAAAACGCGCGCCGCCATGCGGGCGGATATGGAATCCGCCCCTACGGGAGCCCGGTTCGGGCCAAACAACATTCTGCGTTGGTGCGTACATATTGTGATAAAATAGGCGCCGTTTTGGCTGTAATCGTAACCGCGCAGATGATGAACTTTCCGTTTTGGCAACGCGCCTTCCATTATACCTACCCGTGCAACCCTTTTGCTTGGCGCTCCATGTTTTCTACGATGATGGTGTTCAATTAGCCGAGGACGGCGGCGTACTCCAAAACCTTCCACGGGGTGTCGGTGTGGTAATGCACCTTGACGACGTCTTCGTCGCCGACAACCAACAGGCAATCGCCCTTGGCGCTGTTCAAAATGCCGTCGTGGATGGCGTCCTCGTCGAGGTCGTGGCCTTCGATTAAAAACTGGGTATCAAACCTATTTTCCATGCAAAACACCTCCTCACTTCAATCCGAAATTCTCAAACAGATTGTTGAAATGGGGGTTGTAATAGGGGTCGTAATTGTCGATATACTGCTGATATTTCGCGTAGAAATTTGCCTTTTCGCGCTCATACCGCTTGGCGTTCTCGCTTAAGGTATCAAGGCCGCGGCTCTTGCTCTCATAGTGATAGGCCTCGGCGCGCGGGGTGTAAACGTTCAACAGCCCCTTCTGCCACAGCTTTAAGCAATAATCCACATCGTTGTAGGCGACGGCAAACTTTTCCTCGTCCAGTCCGCCAAATGCGCGGTAGAGCGACGCTTTTGTCATCAGGCAGGCACCTGTCACGGCCATATAATTCTGCGTCGTGACCAAGCGGTACATGTCACCTACGGCGGTGCGGGGGTAGCTCTTGTGGCTGTGGCCCGCGCTGCCGTTGATGCCCATCAGCACGCCCGCGTGCTGGATCGTGTCGTCCGGGTAGTAGAGCTTGGCGCCCACCGCGCCTACGTCGGGCCGCTGGCTGTAGCTGAGCAGCTCGCGCAGGAAGTCGGACGACAACACCTCAATGTCGTTGTTGAGCAGCAGCAGGTGCTCGCCCTCGGCGAACGTCGCGCCGAAGTTGTTGATGGCCGAGAAGTTGAACGCGCCCTTGTAGTAGACGACGCGGCAGTCGGCAAAGCGGCTGGGCAGTGTCTCATAATAGGCAAACGTTGCCGGGTCGGTGGAGTTGTTTTCGATGACGATGACCTCAAAATTGTCGTAACCCGCGTTCTTGTACAGGCTCGTCAGGCAGCGGTCCAGGTCGTCAATGTGGTCTTTACTGGGGATCAGTACGCTGATCTTTGGGTGGCCGGTCAGCTCGTACCGCACCTGAAATGCGCCGGGCGCGTCGGGCACGGCCATGGCGTGGCCCGGCAGACCGAGACGCTTGAGCTGCGCGTCGATGGCGCGTTCCCCCGCCGCGACGGCGTAGGGCTTGGCCTCCATGCCCGCAGCGGTGGAGCCGGCCGCGGCACGCCAGATGTAGAGCACCTTCTTGATATGCTCGATGCGTTGTGCTTTTTCTGTAAGGCGCAGGATCAAATCATGGTCCTGCGCACCGTCAAACTCCTTCGACTCATACGCGCCCGCCGCGTCCAGCAGCGGACGGCTGAACACCGCCAGATGCGTGATAAAGTTGACCCCGCGCAGGTAGTCGGGCGCAAAGTCGGGCTTGAAGTGGTAGCCGCCCAGCTCCTTCAAATCGGCGGAGAGAACGATTTCATCACTATAGACAAAATCCGCTCCGGTGTTTTGTATCGTCTGCACAACCTCGAACAGCGCGTTCGGGTAGAGCACGTCGTCGTGGTCCAGCAGCGTGATGTACTCGCCGTGCGCCAGCGCAAATCCGCGGGTCGTGTTGAGGGCAATGCCGCCGTTTTCAATCGGCTCATACACAATCGTGCCGGGCACAGCCTTGGGCAAACGGCGCTCCAGCCGCTTGTCGGCGTCGGATGCGTCCACCAGCACCAATTCCCAGTTTGTGTAGGTCTGCCTGACGACGCTTTGCAGCATCTCGTCAAACAGCTTAGCGGGCGTGTTGTACAGCGGCACGATGATGCTGATCTTCGGCCCCTGCAGGTGCGCGGCGCGCTGGGCCTTCAGCTCCCGGCGCAGCGGAATGTCGGCGCGGTGCCGCCAGTCGTCGTGGTGCATCGCCAGCCCGACGCGGAATTTTACGTCGCGCCAGAGCTGCTCGGCCCCCTGCTCCCGCAGGGTCTTGACGCTGCGCCCCGCGAGCTCCCGCAGGTGGGCGGGGTTCAAAAGCCGCCGCGCCATGCCGCCGACGCTGTCCTGTACGGCCAGGTCGGCAGGGCGCTCGTTGTTCGGTTTCGTGTTCTCGGACATAGCTTATTCCTCGGTGACTTTGGCCGGCATGGCGTCCTTTTTCTCGAACCTTCGGTACTCGGCGGTAATTTCCTTCGTCGCGCCGATGCGGCGCAGATGGCCGTGGTCGAGCCAGGCTACCTTGTTGCACATACGCTCGATCTGGTCAATGGAGTGGCTGACCAGAATGACCGTCGTGCCGCCGGACAGCAGCTCGGCCATGCGCTTTTCACACTTCTCCTGAAACAGGAAGTCACCGACGGACAGAATCTCGTCGGCAATCAGGATGTCGGGCTTCGTAATCGTTGCCACGGCGAACGCCAGACGCGCGACCATGCCGGAGGAGTAGTTCTTCAGCGGCACGTCGAGAAAATCCTGCAATTCGCTGAATTCGACGATGTCGTCGAACTTTGAGTCGATGTACTTGGGCGTGTAGCCCAGCACGGTGCCGTTTAAATAAATGTTTTCCCGTGCGGTCAGGTCCATGTCAAAGCCTGCGCCCAATTCGATCAGCGGCGCAATCGTACCGTTGACCGTGACCTTGCCGGCGCTGGGCTTGTAGACGCCGGAAATCACTTTCAGCAGCGTAGACTTGCCGCTGCCGTTCAGGCCGATGAGACCGTAGAAATCGCCGGGCATAATATCAAACGATACATCGTCCAGTGCGAAGAACTCGTCAAACCGCACACCGCCGTGCAGCAGCGCGACGAAGTACTCTTTCAGGCTTTCGTGCTTTTCCTTGGAGAGGTTGAAGCGCATCGAAACATGGTCGATGGAGATGATGGGTTTCTGCTCTGCCATTTCGATGCCCCCTTACATGTACAGGACGAACTTGTCCTGATTCTTTTTGAACACCCAGATGCCGAGGCCCAGGCTCAGCGCGGCGCAGAGGAACGGAATCAGCACCATGTTGGGGGTCAGCCCCTCGCCCCACATGACGCAGGAACGCACGGCGGTGATGTACCAGTAGATGGGGTTCAGGTTGATGACGTACTGCATCCAGCTTTCCATCTGGCGCGGGTCGTAGAAGATGGCGCTGCCGTAGACAAGCAGTGTGCAAAAGACCTCCCAGATATGCATGATGTCACGCACAAAAACGTAGAGCGTGGACAAAATCAGCCCGATGCCCAGACTGAAAATAAACAGCATCACAAGGGGATAAATGGCCAGCAGCACAGTCCCGATCGAGATGTGCGACCAGGTCAGCAGCGCGACGATAAACAGCGCCACGAGGCTGAAAAAGAAGTTGACGAGCGCAAAGCAGCACTTTTCCAGCGGGAAGATGTATTTGGGAATGTAGACCTTGCGCAGCAGCGGGCCGTTCTTCAGCACGCTCTCCATGGCCATGGTCGTGCTCTCGCGGAAGAAGTTGAACATCAGCTGGCCGATGATAAGGAACAGAGGAAAGTCCTCGATGCCCTGACCGCGCTGGTTGAACAGCGCACCGAACACGGCCCACATGACCAGACAGGTCAGCAGCGGGTTCAGCACGCTCCACGCCACGCCCAGCACGCTGCGGCGGTATTTCAGTTTGAAATCACGGGAAATCAGGTTTTGCAGCAGGTAACGGTATTTCCAGAAGCCTGCGAAGGTGTCTTTCAGTTTCTGCACGGTTTACCCTCAATATTTCTCAAAATATTCGAACTTCTGGGCGGCAAACGGGGTGTGCTCCTTGTCCTTGGCGCTGGTCTTGTGCTCGCAGCCGCAGTCGGGCCACTGCACGTTGACCGTCGGGTCATCGTAGGGAATGCCGCCCTCGGCGGTGGGGTCGTAGACGTCGGTGCACTTGTAGCAGAACTCGGCCACATCGGACAGCACGACAAAGCCGTGGGCGAAGCCCTCGGGGATCCAGAGCATCTTCTTGTTGTCGGCGGACAGCGTTGCGCCCACCCACTTGCCGAAGGTCTTGCTGTTGGGGCGGCAGTCGACGGCGACGTCGAACACCTCGCCCAGGGTCACGCGGACGAGCTTGCCCTGGGTGTGCTTGGTCTGGAAGTGCAGGCCGCGCAGCACGCCCTTGGTGGAGCGGCTCTGGTTATCCTGCACGAAGGGTTTGTCGATGCCCGCTGCGGCGAACTCGTCGATCTGGTAGGTCTCCATAAAATAGCCGCGGTCATCGCCAAAAACAGTCGGCTCGATGATCTGCACGTCAGGAATATCGGTCTTGATGAAATTGAACTTGCTCATGGTTTGGAATCTCCTTTTTATATTTCATACGTCTAATACATAGCGATACAGGATATATTATACTCTATTTCACTGCGCCGGGCAAGATGGCGGAAAAATTTTGTCGCTGCTGTAACAACAGGACGGCTTTTCCGTCTTGTTAAGTGGAGGGCAGATATGGTATGATAGCCCGGAAGGTGGTGTGCAGAATGACAAAACGCGAAGCCCGCGCATGGGCCAAGGCCCGACGCGCGGAACTGGATATGGCGGCTGTGGGCCGCGGCATGGCGCAGGCGCTGTTCAGCCTGCCGCAATGGCAGAGTGCCGGGGCAGTGCTGGCCTTTGCGGCCATGCCGGATGAGCCGGACACGGCGGAAATACTAAGACGCGCGCTGGCCGACGGCAAGCGCCTGCTGCTGCCCCGCGTGCGTAGCAAAACCGAGATGGACTGGGTGGAGATACCGGCATTGCGCCTGCTGCGGCCCGGGGCGTTCGGCATTCAGGAGCCGCCCGCCGACCTGCCAGCCGCCGACCCGGCGGGATACGCCGCGGCGCTGGCCCTTGTCCCCTGCCTGGCCGCCAGCCGCGACGGGGTCCGGCTGGGGCGCGGCGGCGGGTATTATGACCGATTTCTGGCACACTATAAGGGAGCGGGGCTGCTGCTCTGCCCCGAGGCCCTGCTGCTGGACGAGCTGCCCTGCGACGACTGGGACGCACGCTTTGCGCCCGAGAATATTCTGACCGAGAAAGGAATTTTACGATGAAAAAGCTGCTTTTTGCAACAGCCCTGCTGACCGCCCTGTTCCTGTCTGCCTGCGGCAGCCAAAAGGCTGACAGCAACGATCTTGCGAACCAACCTGCCACAAGACCCGAGGAAGGCGCGGAGCTGGACCCGGAGTTCAGCGTTGACGACGAGGATACCGGTGAGACCGCCGAACCGCAGCCGGACGCGGAGCTGAGCGAGATGGTGGATGCTATTTATAACGTTCAGCCGGTTGACCTGATGGGCATGGAGACGGTGGCCATCGACCTGACCGACGAGAGCTGGTACGGCTATCTGGCGGGGCTGACCGCGGACAATGTGGACAAGGTGGATGCCGCAGTAGTCAGCGAGCCGATGACCGGAAGCCAGGCGTACAGCCTGGTGCTGCTGCGCCTCAAGGACAAGGCCGATGCCCGCGAGATCGCCGATTCGATGGAGGAAAACATCAGTATGCGCAAGTGGGTCTGCGTGGAGGCAGATAAGGCCCGCGTGGTCAGCTTTGATGATAAGCTGCTGTATGTCATGGCAGACAGTGAGCTGGTCGATGCCGATCTGGTGGCGGATGCTGCCGCAAAGGCCTTTGGTGCGACATTTGATGTCGATGATTCCCTCGTCAATGAGGACGAGAGTGAGCTGCCCCCGGAGCTGCTGGCCGCCCCGGCTGTGGCAGACTGAGCGATACAAAAAAACAAAGAGCCGTGCCCTTTGCGGGGCACGGCTCTTGTTGATTACGGGCGGAATCAGGCCTTGGCAGCCTTGATCTCCTTGATCAGCTCGGGAACGACCTTGTACAGATCGCCGACGATGCCGTAGGTGGCAACATCGAAGATGGGGGCGTTCTCGTTCTTGTTGATGGCGATGATGTTCTCGGAATCCTGCATACCGGCAACGTGCTGGATGGCACCGGAGATGCCCAGTGCAACGTAGATGCGGGGATGCACGGTCTTGCCGGTCTGACCGACCTGATGGTCGGCAGACAGCCAGCCCTCATCGGTGACGGCGCGGGAAGCACCGACAACACCGCCCAGAGCCTCAGCCAGCTCCTCGGCCAGCTTGATGCCCTTCTCGGGGTCAGCGGAGATGCCGCGGCCCACGGAGACGACAACGTCGGCACCGATCAGGTCAACGAGCTTCTCGGCGCTCTTCTTGATATCGAGCACCTGAACATGGATGTCGTCCGCGGTCAGAGCAGGAGCGACGTTCTCGACGACGACCTTGTCAGCCCCGGCCTGGTCGAACGCCTGCATCTGCATGACGCCGGGGCGGACGGTGGACATCTGCGGGCGGAAGCGCGGGCAGATGATGGTAGCCATCAGGTGGCCGCCGAAAGCAGGGCGGGTCATCTTCAGGTTGGTGTTCTCCTCAAACTTGGTGTTGTCCACATCAATGTTGGAGGTGGTGCGCAGGAAGTTCTTGTACTTCTCGACATCGACGTCCAGATGGGTGCAGTCGGCGGTCAGACCGGTGTGCAGACGGGCTGCGCAGCGGGGGCCGAGGTCGCGGCCCAGGTTGGTCGCACCGATCAGCATGATCTCGGGCTTCTTGTCCATGATGAGGTCGCACAGCGCCTTGGCATAGCCATCGGTGGTGTAGTCCTTCAGCAGGGGGCTGTCGATGTTGTAAACGCGGTCAGCGCCGTAGCCGCCCAGCGTCTTGAGGTCAGCCTCGGCCAGGCCGCTGCCCATGACAACGCCTGCCAGCTCAACGCCCAGGTCATTGGCCAGCTTGCGGCCCTCGCTCAGCAGCTGATAGCTGATGGACTGGATCTCGCCCTCGCGCTGCTCGCAGAATACCCACACGCCCTTGAAGGCGGCGGTGTCCATTGCATTGAATTCAG
>ENA-OQRB01000517-OQRB01000517.1-human-gut-metagenome-genome-assembly--contig:-NODE-517-length-27012-cov-7.585080_pt1 | contig 27012 bp, 29 predicted proteins | sample MGYA00243235_ERZ505100 | MGnify/ENA primary metagenome ERZ505100 (study PRJEB26097, sample SAMN02712145) | human gut metagenome | biome: Gut microbiome | host: Homo sapiens | place: Denmark: Copenhagen...
TCATATATCCCATATCTGCCCCCTTAAAAATTCTCAATAGCCTGTCCGGCCAGTTCTTCCCACCATTTTCCCATGCTGATAATATGCGTTGGGTCAATTGCGGCGCGGCTGCCTCCGCCGCGTCCGGAACAATAGGACGCCACGCCTTCCAGTTCGTTCCAAGCTCGCAAAACTGTCCCCATACCCGTTTTGCAGTTGTCGGAAAGAATACGCAGCGCAGCCGCGCTTTTGGCATCATCCGCGTTTTCAGAAGCGTCCAGCGCGTATTTTGAAATCACGCGCAGCATGGTCGCGTTGCTCTCGTACCGCTCCGCAAACGAATAGTAATCTTCCACGGTCAGCGCACCGGATTTCAGAAGCTCCAATGCGTTCGCGTCGATCGCGTCCGGGTTCGCAAGGCTGTTTTTCTGAACGTCCTTTTCAAGCTCTTTGCGCAGTTCCTTGCACTTCATGTCAAACTCCGACCAGATTCGGCCATCTGCAATTTTGAATTCCGCCTCTGCTTTGTTCAGATCGAGCGCCGCTGTTGCGGTGCGCAACTGCTTGTCTTCGGCAGTGTCGTTAGGCCTCCATGCCTTTGCGTCGGTGTCGGCCCGCCGGGCCTGCACGAGGCTGTCATAGGCTGCGGCGTATTCGTCGCGGGCACTTCTGAATGCAGTGTCAAGCTGCCGTGCGTATGTGTTGTATTTGCTCATGTTTCCCTTTCTGCGGGTTCTTCCGCCGTCGTAATATTCTTCAGTTCATATTCGATCATTTTGTCAAGATCGTCCAGCCGGTTCCCGGACAGGACGCGTAAGAATGTGCCGTTGTCCGAGATCAGATCGTCAATATTGCCGCGCTTTTCTTTGCCGTCCGGTGTTTGATACAGGAAGACAAGCTGTTTCCCGCGGCACTTCTCTGCAAAGCTGCGCAGACCGTCAAGCCGCGCTTTAATTCCTGCCATCAGTTTCATCCCTCCATTTTTCCAATTCGCGCAGCTGCTCCAGAATGTCGGTCTGTTCGCACAGCTTCAGCGAGTATTCCAGCACAGAGCGGGCGGCGGTAATGCGTGCCTGTGCCTGTTCGCCCCGATCTTCCATGATCTCGCGCAGCGTTGACAGAGCCGGGCTTAACGTCTGCTGCGCTTGCCGGGTCGCGTCGCGCACCATGTCCCCGAATGCCTCTTTGTATCGCTCCATGAACTCAGCATCCTGCATATAGCTGCGCAAGGTGCTTTCACCAATTCCAGCGGCCTGTGCTGCTTCTGCCCGTGTGCGGCTCACAAGAAGCGCTTGCAAGGCTTTTTCTTTGCGCGGTGTCATATTTATCACTCCTTTCTTTCGTTGGTTTCTGCGGCTTTCTGGCGGTCGTAGAGCCTCATGAAGTCCGCAAGGTTCATTGTCACACGCCACGGCTCCCGGCTTCGTCGGTGAAATATGGCGGGTACGCCATCATGGAAATACCGGCTATCTCTCTCGGCCTGTTTCATCCACTCAGAAAGACGGACTTGCTCGCAGCGCTTGCACTCGATATGTATTCCCGGCAATCCCGCGAGGTCTGGAACCTCACCAAAAGACAGGGAACCGCCGCGCTCGATGTTGTACCCGTATTCACGGAGAACGGCGGCGAGCTCTCTTTCACCGTCTGCGCCTTTTCGCTGTGATGCTTTCCCGCTCGTGTCTTTCACCCCTTTCAATAAAGCTCCTCGTAAAATCGGAGTTCCCGGATTCTCCCGCTGAAAAAGTGGTTGATGTTGTAGTCACAACGCCGGTACTTTGTTGCAAAGTGCCGGTCGATCATGGAAACGTACCCCGCCGGGGAAACATCCTCATAATAGCTGCCCCTGTTCTCTTGATTGATATAGGGCATATCCTGGCATATCCGCACGATCTGACTTGCTTTGATGGCCGGATGCGGCCTCCCCATGTGCTTTTCGTACTGCTCGAAGTAGTACCGGAACACGGACAAGGCATCTTGCAAGCTGTAGACACTCTGCGGGTATACACTCGCGGTTATATCTGCGAATTTCTCAAAATCAAACGTCAATGAAAATCCTCCTTTCTTGATGAAATCCCTTATACCAGAAAGAAATATTGTTTGCTCTCTATGCAGGGGGTGGAATGGAGCGCGTAAGCGGCTCCGTTCCCTTTTACCTTTTTGGAAATGACTTGTCATTTCCCTTTTACCCTTATACAATGTGAGTTGTGAGTTATGAGTTATGAGTTGCTATCCCCATACCTATAGCTAACCTATAGGATACCTATAGCTAACCTATAGCTAACCTATAGGACAGCTATTGCCCCATCTCGCGTCACCGCCCTTTTTTCCGCCTTGAACTTTTGCGTACCAAATGCCGCAACTTTCGTCGACTTTTCTTTTTATCCGATTGTATGTCCGGCGCTCGTTCTTCGTGAAATTCGGTAATCCTTCTGGCGTTTCGCCATCAATAAAATAATCGGCGATAGCCTTTATAACGTGGCCTGCTTCGGCATCTTCAAGCAATGAAAGAGATTCACAGGCTTCCAGAAAGAAGCTGAAATATTGCGGACGCTTATCCAGTGCGGCATAATCCGCCATAGTAAAGACACCCCCATCTTGCACATTTCCCATTCAATCGCCCTCCCTGCAACGCTTTTCATAGCGGCTACGGTCTTCGTCGATACTGCGGAAAATCATCGTCAGCAGCGGGGCGCATTCGTTGGAATGTTCCGGGACGTCGCCCGTAAAACTATATTTCATAATAGCGTTGTACGCTTCAAGCTGTCGGCCTTCCGGCAATTTCTGGATTCCGTCATAGTAAACTTTTCTGAAAAGTAATTGTCTCATTTTGTAAATCCTTTCTTTGTTTAATTGGTTTTTTCCACGGCATCCGCCGCGCTTAAAATTTCTTGTGCCCTGTGCCGCATGGAGCGGACAAAACGCGCCTTTTCTTCCTCGTTCGCGGGGAGATAATAGCCGGTCGCATTGTCGCTCAATATGGCCGCGCCCGCTCGTCTCTCGGCGGAGATCATAGCGCGGACGGTTCGACCGTCAAGGCCGGTTATTCCCGCCAAATCTCGAAGCGGAACGGCGTTAGCCTGCCCGTAGCGCAGAAGATCAGCTATTTTCATCAGACAGGAACCTTTCCAGCTCGTCAAGGTTGATCAGCGTAAACGTATAGCTCCCGTTTACGGGCTTGATTGTACCGTCTTTGACCCATCTGCGCAGCAGACGTTCGTTGATGTAAGTTCCGGGGTCTTGCGCCTTGATCTCTGCAACTGCTTTCGGAATAGTTCTAATTCGTACCATTGTAAACTCCTTTCAATTCAAAAAAATAAAAAGTGCCCACCGCTCACGCACTGTTACCATGCGTAAGTGATAGGCACAAAGGCACATTCAAAGGGGGATTTCTCCCCGTTTGTTTTGTCATTCAATTTTCTTTATTATATCACAGAAATTCAGATTTTGCAAGCTTTATGCGCGTTTTTTGCCAAGAATAGTGTCGCTGATGCAATCTGCAGTTTTGCGCTTTGCTTCGTCTATAGCGTGCGCGTATGTGTCGAGCGTTGTTGATACATCTGAGTGCCCAAGCATTCCGGCGACGGTCAACACGTCCACACCATTTGACAGCAAAATGGATGCTGCAGAATGGCGGAATAAGTGCGGGTTGATGTGCGGCAGGCCGTGTTTTTTGCAAAACTCGTCAAGATCAAGATTTACGTTTCCTGGGTTCTTCGGCGCACCATTCCATCTTGTGAATACAAGATTGTGGTTTTCCCAAAGATCGCCTAGTTTCAATCGTTCTTCCGTCTGGTAAGCCCGTAGCTTACGCAAAAGCGTCACCATTTCCGCAGGAAGCGCTACACGGCGGCTGTTCCCTGTTTTTGTTGTCCCGCTCTGAATGCCGGTTTCTGGTAAGTAAATCATGCTCCGATCGATCAAAATTTCGCATTTCTCGAAGTCTATTTTATCCCACGTCAGCGCCAGCGCCTCCCCTCTCCGGCATCCCGTAGAGATGAAAAGGGTTATCAAGGCACGGAACGGCAGCGGTTCGGCTTCCAGCGCGGCCAGAACGGTCTTTAGCTGCTCCGGCTGCAATGTCTTACTTTCCCGAACGCGCTTTTTCTTTGGCAGCGTCACCCGCTCGGCGGGGTTGTATTTGATGATCATTTCTTTGTATGCCTGTCCGAGCACTGTAGAAATAATTGCGTGATAATCTCGAACTGTTCCGGGAGACAGTGCTTTCCCCTCACCTGTCAGCTTGAAAAGATCTTTGCGGCCTAATTTTTCCTCAATAATAGCGGCATTTTTGCGGCTGATTGGCTGGTTTTCGCATAGTCTACGAATCAAGTTCCCATAAACGCCGCATTTTTCCGCAAAAGCTTTGCGCGTCTCACCCTCAGGAATAAGCGCATTAAAGTCAACGGCAGGAAGCGCAAATACCTGCCACCGGCAGGCGCCCGGCTCTGAAAGCTTCTTGTAAAGATCATTCAAGGTCTTTGGACGAATTTCTTGTATTGGTATTTGCCCTATGTATTCGTTGATTCGTTCGGTTTGCCGACGGACGCGGGCTAGCGTTTGCGGCTTGTCTCCGCGCTGCTCCCTGATAGTGTAGCAGTATGCGGCATACTCCGCGAATGTCTGCCTGTTGTCTGCTTGGAACCCGTTTATCAGGTCTTGTTCAAACTCGGTCGCTACTCGTTGAAGCTCTCTGTTAAGCTCCCTCGCAGACATGGGTTTTTCTGGTTTCCACGTCTTGTAATGCCTGATTTGCCGGTCTAGGGAATCACGGCCAAGCGTGACCGTGATTTTATACGCTGTGCCGTGCTTCCCCTCGATCTTCCTGATACTCGCCATTGTTTAAGCCCCTTTCCTGTCTCGAATATTCATCACCCCTTCCCATTTGCAGCGACGGCAAAATGTCATAACGCCGCTGCAAATTGCGTCGGGGGTTAATTTGTGAAGTTTCTGGCCACAGACCGGGCAGCAATACCACAACTGTCCGTTTATCAACCTAACCACGCCGCCCTCTCCTTTCTTGGCGCACACTTGGCGCACAATTTCGGTAAATAGGCTGAAACAGGCTGTAGTTTTGGCGCACAGTTCAAGAGTAAAACGCCCAATTTTGCGTAGAAGCCACAACGTTTTCGCGTGGTTGGTAAGAATATTGTATATTCTAGGGACAGCACTTCGTGAAAACTCGTGAAATCCGGCTTGACCCACACCGTGACCCACACGGCGAAATGCCTAAAGAGCGGCGGAGAGGATGATCGTCTCATTCTCTCCGCCGCTCTTTGTTTTTCGGCTGCTTGTTCACATGACCTGTGCCATGAAATTGCCCATCTTTTCGGCTGCGCTTTCCTGCATCTGCCGCGTGACGTGGGTATAGGTTCGCAGCGTGAAGCCCGCGTCGAAGTGGCCGAGCATACTGGATACTGTCTTTACGTCCACGCCATTTTGGAGCGCCAACGTCGCGAATGTGTGTCGCAAGTCATGAAATCTCAGATGCTCCAGCCCTGCGTCCTTCAGGATTTTCTTGTGAATGTTCACGACCGAATCAGGATGGTACATCTCGCCTGTTTTCGGAGACGGGAACATCCATGGGCTGCCGGGATGCTTTTGGTGCTCTGCGACCAGCAGATCGACTGCATCCTGCGGTATTGAGATTTTGCGAATTGAATTTTCCGTTTTCGGGCGCGTGATATCGGGTTCTCCGGCGTTGTTTCGTCCTGCCTGCTTGCTGACGGAAATCGTTTTGTTTTCGATGTCCAAATCTGACCATTGCAGTGCGACCAACTCGCCCTTGCGCAGGCCGCTAATGAGTTCCAGATAGAACATCGGCAGGACACCGCGCTGGTCGGCTGCGGTTAGGTAAGACTTGATTTGTTCTGGCGGCAGGATCTTCATTTCGTGCTTTTGGATTTTCGGCGGAACGCAGTCGTTTGCCGGATTTCGGACGATCAGCCGCTCTTTCACTGCCCAGTCGAGCGCATTGTGCAGCATCGTGTGAATGCCACGGATCGTCGAGTCGCTCAGCCCCGGCTGCTTGCCTTTCTGCGCTTCTCGAAGCCGCCCGTGTTCCTGTAGGTCTTTGTAGAGCCATTGCAGGTCACGTCCGGTCAGCTTTTTGAGTGGAATATCGCCAATACGCGGCGTGATATGCAATTCGATGCCGCGCCGGTAGTATTCGGCAGTCGAGAATCGCAGATGCGGCTTGACGTATAGCTCATACCACGTTTGCAGCCATGTGCCGAGGGTATATTCATCTGCGCATCGTACATCGACGGTTTCCGCTTCTGCGACTGCCTTTGCCAGCTTCTCTTTTACCTCTGCCTGTGTCTTGCCGAGGACGTTCTTAATCAGCCGCTTGCCGGTCTTTTCGGAAGATCGGAATATTTTTACTCAGTTCCACACATATCAGAAATCCCTATTCTTTGTTTACTGCGGCGCAGTTTTTGCGCTTGCCTGAGGCTCAACTTACCGATTTTCCAGATAGCGATGAACCGCCCATATCACATCGTCCAACAGATCCTGTTCCGGCGAATTTGGTTTCAGCACCTCGCTTCCCGTTTCGATAATGCCTTTCAGCAACGTGTCGATGGAAACGTGAAGTGCATCTGCAATTTGCAGGCATGCCTCCAGACTTGGGTGCGCGCGGCCCGTTTCGATACACGAAATATACTTTTGCGTCGTAAAAACCATCTCAGACAGTTCTTCCTGCGACAAATGCTTCTCACGCCGGAGCGCACGGACATTCTCGCCGAAGCACAGATAGAGCTGGTTCAGTGCAAGATAGGCTTTCTTATATTTTTTGAACATATTCGTTTTATAAGCAAGGTTTTATAAGCAATTACTTTGCTATCGATTCTGCTATTCTCTGTTTCATTCTGCACTCTCATGTCAAGTGTTTGTTGTAAAAGCTCATGACTTTCAGCTTCTCAATGATACCGCGCCCCTCAGAAATGCCGTCATGCATCATCCTAGGCTGTCTGCTGTCGTCGACGCAGACAAGTGACACACATATGCTTACTCCCGGAACGCACAATCGTGTATTCCGGGAGATTTTGATTCTGTATCGCTTACAGGCACGTATATCCGCCGTCAACAGAGAGGACTGCGCCGGTTGTAAACGTAGACGCGTCGCTTGCAAAATAGAGGACAAGCCCGACCATTTCGTCCGGCTGGGCGACCCGGCCCATCGGCGTACCGCCGATCCATTTGGCGACCGCGGGGTCGTTCGGCGTACTCAGCCGTCTGGCCGTGAGCGGCGTGTCGGTAAAGCCGGGGCAGATCGCGTTGACGCGCACGCCGCGCTGCGCCCACTCGTTGGCCATGCACTTTGTCAGCATGATGACGCCCGCCTTGGATGAATTGTATGCGCACTGCTGCTGCGGCAGCGGGTTCACGACCAGACCGGACATGGACGCGACGTTCACGATATTGCCGTGTCCCTGCTGCAGCATCCGGTTTCCGAACGTGCGGCACATGAGGAACGTGCCCGTCAGATTGACGCCGACGACCTTCTGCCAGACCTCCAGCGGCATTTCCTCCGCGGGCGCCAGCTTGTTGACGCCCGCGTTGTTGACCAGAATGTCAAGTCCGTTCGGGAAGATCTCCCACGCCTGCTCCGCAAGCCGCAGCACGTCTTCTTCCTTCGAGATATCCGCTTTCAGCACCGTGCAGCTCACGCCCTTGGCGCGCACGGCGGCCTCCGCCTTCGGAAATTCTTCTTCCATCAGCCCCGCGATGATAATATCCGCGCCCGCCGCGGCCAGACCCTTTGCAATCTCCAGCCCGATGCCGCGCTCCGCGCCGGTCACAAGGGCGGTCTTGCCCTTCAGACTGAACCGGTCCATTGTAAAATCAGCCATATAGATTCCTTCCTTCTTATTCCGTCGTAAACGAATAGATGGTTTTGCTGTCAAAAACTTCGCCCGCGCGCAGGACGCAGCTTGGCCAGTCCGGATGGTGGATGCAGTCCGGGAAATGCTGCGTTTCGAGGCAGAACGCGGAGCGGTGGCCGTATTTCTGTCCGTTTTTGCCGATGCGCTCTTTCATATGGTTGGCCGTAAAGAGCTGCACGCCGGGCTGGTCGGTCGTCACGCACATGACGATGCCGCTTTTAAGAGACTTCGCCTCGATCGCCGGGACGCTTCCGTCCAGGCAGAAATTCACGTCGTAGCCGCGGAAGGGTTTCACGCACGGCTCGTCGCTGTCCGCGTCCTTGCCGATGGGCTTGAAGCTGCGGAAGTCCATTGCCGTGCCCGCGACAGGCGCAAGCTCGCCTGTCGGCAGACAGCCCGCGTCGTTCGGCGTATAGTGGTCAGCATGAATTTTCAGAAGCTGCTCCTGCACCGTGCCCTCACCGTCGAGGTTAAAATAGCTGTGGTTTGTCAGATTCAAAATCGTATCCTGATCGCACCGTGCCGTATAGTGGAGCATCAGCCCGTCGCCCTGCCAGCTGAATTTTACGGAGACCGTCAGCGTGCCGGGATACCCCTCCTCGCCGTCCGGCGAGACGCGCGTGAACCGGACACCGTCCGGCTCCTCCGTTCCCTGCCAGACGTATTTGTCAAAGCCGCGCAGACCGCCGTGCAGATGGTTCTCACCGTTGTTTTTCGCCAGCCAGTACGTCTTTCCGTTCAGCGCAAATTCCGCGCCGCCGATGCGGTTGCCGAAGCGGCCGATTGTCGCACCATAGAAACTGGGGTTGCCGGCATAGCCGGCCAAATCGTCATAGCCGAGCACAACGTCGATAAGACGTCCTGCCCGATCGGGAACCTGAACGCTGCGGATCGTCGCACCATAGTCCAAAAGCTCCGCGCGCAGGCCATGCGCATTTTCCATCGTCCAGCAGGATACGGCAGTACCGTCTGCAAGTGTGCCGAACGGACGCTTTGTAATCTTCATATGGTTTCTCCTTTTCATACAGCACTGCGCCTGCCGGTGTCCCGGCAGGCGCTTAATGGTTACAGGATCCTGTCCGTGCCCAGCAGTCTGATCTTGCCGATGCAGTAATCGCGGATGGCGTGGATGGGCTCGCGCATGAACACGTCCAGCGCGACCGTCGTGCGTTCTGTGACCATGACCTGATCAAGGAAGGCGTAGCAGAGGTCGGTTGCAAAGTTGACCTTGCGAATGCCGGCTTCTACTGCCATGCGGATCTGTTCGTCTGGCACACCGGAGCCGCCGTGGAGCACCAGCGGCAGTTTGCCTGTTGCTTCACGGATGTCGCGGATACGCTGAATATCCAGCACAGGCGCTTTTTTATACCGGCCATGCGCCGTACCGACCATGACAGCCAGGGTGGAAACACCGGTTTCTTTCACAAAGCGCTCTGCCTCCGCGACATCGGTATAGTTGCCGAGCACCTCGTCCTTCGTCGCGCCGACATGGCCGAGCTCACCCTCAACCGGAACGCCGACATAGCCGCAGAGCTCTGCCGCAAGCTTCGTCGTGGCAATGTTCTCCTCCAGCGGCAGGGTCGATGCGTCGATCATTACGCCGGTCATGCCGAGACGGATGGCCCGGACAACCTCCGGGATACCCGCGCCGTGGTCAAGGTGCATGACCGCAGGTTGAGGGATCTGGCGGATGGCCTCTAGGATGGCGGGCGCGACAAAATTACCGTCGTTGGTATCGGCCAGACGGCTGAACATTTGGAAGATGACCGGCGCGCCGGTTTCCTTCGCGGCTTCCAGAACACCCATGACGCACTCCTGCGTGTAGCAGTTAAACGCCGGGATCGCGCAGCCTTTTTCTTCAGCCAGCGCAAGAATGGATCTTAAATCAGTCAGCATATCAGTTTCTCCTTTTAATCCACCGTATCGGAGTCCAGATGCGGGATCAGGCGGCAGAACTCGCGCAGCTCCCAGGTATAATCGCCCTCGACCTCGGCCATGTGATGGATGTACGGGCCGTCGATCAGCTTGCGCTCCCACTTGGTCAGATCGTTGAACCGCGCCCAGAGGTAGGTGCCGAAGGTGTACGGGCCGTCGGCGCTTTCCAGCGTGCCGTTGAGCAGCTGATAGTGGCCGTCGTCCTGATCGAAGCGGCAGATGGTGAATTGGCCGTCCTTGACCTGGAACCACTGGCGCTGGTTCTCCTCGCGCGCGACGGTGCCGGGCTTTTTGAGCGAGTAGGCAAACGGGCCGCAGTGCCACAGCAGCTCGACGTTCTTGTCCTCGGGGTGGCGGACGGTGAACTCGCCGAAGAATGGAGGATTCTTGCCCAGCGCTGCGCAGGACAGCAGCGCCATGGAGATTGCGCCGTGCATATCGCTCTCGCAGGAGACGATGTAGCCCATGTCGGCCAGAATGCTGTAGGCCGTGCAGGGCATAGCCCCGACGCCCAGCTGCATGGAGGTCCAGCACTCAGAGGAAATGACATCGACATCGTATTCCTCGAAGATTTCCTTATAGAGAAGCACAAATGCGTAGATCTTTTTTGCAAGCGGCGGGGTATCCTTGTCCATCTGATAGCGCTCGAACAGGATCTTCGCACCCTCCTCCAGCTCCGCGTCGCGCTCTTTGAGAATACAGTTATATTTGTCAATAATGACCGCCATGTTGACTGGGATGATGTGCATGCCAAAGCGCTGCATCAACTCACCCTCATTGAAAATAACGGAGCAGAAGGGCTTCGGACGCAGACCGACCTGTGCGATGCGCATACCGCGGAAATTCTTGATCATGCAGGCAACGCGGACGAATTTGTCCAGGCCGTCGGCGAAAATCGGGTCGCTTACGCGGCAGTTTTCAATGTAGCTGAACGGAACGCCGTAGCGCTGCATCTGGCGGCTGACGCCGAACAGGCCGCATTGGCTGTCGGTGTGGCGGCTGCCGTCCGGCTCAAATACGTCGTCCAGCGGGCCCCAGAGCAAAACCGGCAGGCCAAGCTCTTTGGTGACCATGGCGGCGACCTCTTCGTTGCCGAAGTTGCTGTTGATGATAAAGATTGCATCGGCGCGCTCTTTGCGCATCAGGTCGACGACAGGCTGCACATCCTTTTCGTTATACAGAACTTCAACCTCGTTGATGCTCTTGAGATCGACGAACGAGACGTTTTCGCTGGTGAAATGCTCCTCAATATACGCTACGGTTTTTCTTGCGCGATCTTCCGCGTATTCCCAGTTGAAAATACCGGGGCGCGGGGTGCAGTCTCTGCGGATCGGCACCAGACCGATCTTGACATGATAATTCAGCATAATGGTTTCCTCCCTGTCTTTCTTTTTGTCAAGCGTTCAGAAGTCCATATTTATAATGCTGGACACGCTCGTCCAGCTCGGTTCCGTCAATTTCGCCCGTGGCGAGGAATTTTTCCAGAATCGGCAGCGTCGGAATGCCGGAGCGTCCGCCGGGGCGGGTGCATTTGATCGCTGAAACACCGGAGCAGAACCGGCAGCAGGTCTTTGCGTCCCAACCCTGCAGCCAGGCGTAGATATAGGCTCCGTGGAACACATCGCCTGCACCGGTCGAATCGACTGCCTTGACCTTGAAAGCCGGAACTTCAAAAAATTCGTCTCCACAGAGACCGATGCAGCCATCAGCGCCAAAAGTAAAGATCACGGTCTTCGGCCCCTGCGACTGAATGGCGCGCAGGACACGCCGAATATCCGCTCTGCCGCCGGTATAGCCCTCGGTCTGGCACATGACGTTGTAATATGTCTCAGAGCCGATAAAGATGTCCAGATGGCGGTAATTTTCATAGATATCCGGCCGGTAATACGCTGCGTCAATGGACACAACGCCGCCTGCCTCGTGCATCCACTCGCAGGCCTTGATAATGGCCGGTGTAAACTGGCCGATATGCAGCGCCTTTGCCGACTGGATATAGTCCCTATCCAAATCTGACGGGGTCAACGGGTCAAAATCGCCGGGCTTGCTGATAAATTCCTTGCCGTCAATTTCCTGTTCGGCCACACACAGGCAGAAATTCGTCCGTTTGCCGGCAGCTACCTTCAAGTGTGACGTATCAACATGGTTGTAGGTGAAATCCGCTGTGGCAAGCCGCCCAAGCATGTCGTCACCGACGACACCGAGAATGGAGCTTTTCAGCCCCAGTCTCGCCGCCGCGACCATTGCCGTGGGGACGTTTCCGCCGCCCATGAAGCAGTAGTCGTTCATACGCATATTGACGTTGGTTTCCGGGAGTTTGGACAGCTGGATATCCAGATCCTGAAACGGGTCGCCGAAGCCAATGACGTCAAATTTCTTTTCCATTTCGTTCCCCTTTCCGCGTTTACGGGATCATGGCGCAGTATTTGAAGTCGAAATACTCTTCGAGAGACCACGGGGATTTGTCGCAGCCAACGCCGGACTGCTTCACGCCCGCGTGCGGAACCTGCTCGGTGCCGCCGGAGCCGTTGATGAAGATCTCGCCGGCCTCCATGCCCTCGAACGCTTTGGCGATCTCCTTCGCGTTGTGGCCGAAGAAGTAGGCGGACAGGCCGTAGATCGTGTTGTTGGCCTTTTCAATCGCCTCGTCCAGCGTTTTGAACGGCTGTATCGGGATGATCGGCCCGAAGATCTCCTCTTTGCTCACGCGCATATCGTCCGTAACGTCCACCAGCAGCGCGGGCGTCATGTACGCGCCCTTCGCAAAGTCCTCCGGCACCTCGCCGCCCATCACGAGCTTCGCGCCGGACTTCACCGCGTCGTCCACCAGCTCCAGCATACGGTCGCGCGCCTTTTTGTTGATCAGCGGCCCCATGACCTGTCCTTCGTCCTTCCACCGGCCGAGCTTCACAGCGCGCAGCTTCTCCGCAACCTTTTCGCACAGCTGCGGATAGATACGCTCCTGCACATAAATGCGGTTATAGTTCACGCACGTCTGGCCCGCGAAGCCGGTCTTCTTCGCCACGATATTCGCCGCAACCTCGTCCAGATCCACGTCCGGCATCACGATGACCGGCGCGTTGCCGCCCAGCTCGAAGGAATACTTCTTCACGGACGTTGCGCCCTCGCGCATGATCTGCAGGCCCGTCTCGCTCGAACCGATGAGCGTAATGAGCTTCGGGATGCTGCTGGAGTTGAGCGTCTTTCCCACCTCTGCGGCCGGGCCGGAGATGATGTTGATGACGCCCGCCGGGAAGCCGATCTTTTCTGCGATCACGCCGAGATAGAGCGTGGCCAGCGGGGTCTGGCTCGACGGCTTGATGATGCAGCAGCAGCCGGAGACGACCGCGGGCGCGATCTTGAGTCCCGCGTTGCCCAGCGGGTAGTTCCACGCCAGATGGCCGACCGAAACGCCCATCGGGCGGCGCTCAACAATATGATAGCCGCTGCCGTACGTCCCTGCCGCATTGGGGAAGGACGTACCGTAGATGCGTTTGACTTCCTCCGCGTAATACTGGAAGCTCGTCATGCACCAGTCAACGTCGCCGCAGGCCAGCGCATATGTTCTGCCGGATTCCCGGCTGACCAGCTCGACCAGCGTCTCGCGCTCGGCCAAACACGCCTCGCGGAGCTTCAGCATCCAGTCGATGCGCGTCTGCAAAGGGGTCTTCGACCAGGTCTTGAACGCTTCCGCCGCCGCGTCCAGCGCCTGCTGCGCCTGCGCCGCGTTCGCGGAGCCGACCGTGCCGACGACCTCGCCGGTCGACGGGTCAAGCACGTCCAGCGGCTTTCCAAGGCCAGTAACCAATTTGCCGCCAATATACTGCTGATACATCCTGCTTACTCCTTTCTCTCCAGCGCGTCCGCACGCTGCTGGTTCTTGAAGCCCTTCAGTCCGCGTGCGCCGAGGAATTTCGCGGTCTTGCCGAGCTCTGCTTCAATTTCCATGAACCGGTTCGCCCGCGGGCCGATGCCGCACTCACGCACGGAGCCGGCGTTGATGCCCACGGCATAATCCGCGATGGCTTCGCCCTCGCCTCTGGAGTCCGACGGCATGACGGCGTAGCCGAACTTGTACGCATACTGGATCATCTCCAGCGCCTCGGAGATCGTCCCGATCTGGTTGACCTTCAGCAAAATCGTATTCGCCGCGCCCTTCGTCACGCCATAGGCCACGCGGCGGATGTTCGTCGTGAACAGATCGTCGCCGACGATCTGGATACCGGAATCCTTCGTCAGAGCCGCGGTCGTGTCATAATCGTCCTCGTTGAACGGGTCTTCCAGAATGACGAACGGGAATTCCTTGATGATATGCAGATAGAACTCGTAGAGCTGATCCTTCGTCTTGGGCTGGTTATTGAACAGGCCGTAATACTTGCCGTCTTCCTTGTTGTGATAGGTGTCGGTCGCAACGTCCATCTGGAAGCCGGCTCTTCCTTCATAGCCCGCCTCGATGATCGTCTCGGTCATGGCCTCCCAGATCTCCTCGTCGGACTTGAACACGCCCTCCGGCACGACGATGAAATCGCGGATGTTCGGCGCGCCGCCGAAGCGCCTGTCCATCTTCTCGGCCCAGCGGGTGTGGATATCCCAGCAGGCGTAGGAGGCGTCGGCAAACGTGTCGAAGCCGAAGCACATGACGGACATGGTGGGCTTGCCGCCGGGGGTGGTGATGCCGCCGCCGTAGCGCTCATGGCCCGCGACCATCGCGACGCCCGGAACGGGCAGATACATCGCGTTCGCGCCGCCGATATGCCGGTAAAGCGGGATGCCCAGCGCCGCCGCGCCCGCCTTTAAAACAGCCGCGGAGACGGCCGCCGTCGCGTTGCCGCCGAGCTTTGCCTTCGCGTCCGGGACGATATCGAGCATCGTGCGGTCGATCAGCCGCTGGTTGGCCGCGTCCAGCCCCTTCAGCGCCGGAGCGATGATCTCGTTGACGTTCCGCACCGCGCCCAGAACGCCCTTGCCGCGGAAGCGCTCGCCGCCGTCGAAGTCAAAATGGATCTCATGCGTGCCGATGGAAATGCCGGACGTGCACATGGCCCGGCCCGTCGCGCCGTTTTCCGTCGTGACCACGGCCTCTACGCCGGGGTTGCCGCGGTTCGTGTATACCTGTCTTGCCGTAATGGAGCGGATCTCTGTTCCTGCCATTTTTCTGTCACTCCTTCTGTATTTCTTTTATTCCTGAATCAAAATCACGCGCAGATCGAGCGCGGAGACATTTGATGCCGCCGCCACGCCGCAGCCGAGCCGCCAGAGCGGCTCCGACGTGCCGTGCGTGCGCAGCGCGTCCTCCAGATCGATCCCGGCCTGCTCCGCGGCCTGTGCTGTTTCACCGTCTGTGATCGCACCGGCGAGGCATTCCGGCGCGCCGGGGTATCGGAAGCCGCCGGGGCCGTCCGTGCCGTCGGTGTCGACCGCGCCGAAGACGATCTTCCGGCTGCCAGCGATCGTCACCGCCGCCGCCGTGCAGTATTCCTGATTGCGCCCGCCGACGCCGCTCTCCGCGCCGACCGTCACCACGTTCTCGCCGGAGGACAGGAGCACGATGGGCGCGCGGAACGGCTCTGCCATGCGCTCTGCGCAAAGGGCCATGGCCGCGTCGACCAGTCCCGCCTCCTTCGCCTCCGCCTGCTGATACTCCGAAAGCATGACGCAGCGAAAGCCAAACTCCGCCGCCTTTTTCCGCACGGCGGGATAGACCGTCGCGTCCTTGAAGATGAGGCCGAAGAACCGTGCGCCGAGGCTTTCATACTCTTCTACGCTCATGTTCTCCGTCTCCGGTGTGCCGCGCAGCAGCCGGTTCTGGATGGAGACGGGGGTCTTGTCCCACGCGTTCCACTTTTGCAGGATCGCGATGCAGTCCGCGTAGGTCGTGCCGGTGGAGAGCGGCGGGAAGAAGGTGTTGTGCTCCAGCATCTCAAAATACGTCGTGCGCGTCACGGGCGTATTCTGTTTCGACGGATCTGCCGTCGTCATGTGGACGAGCGTCGCGGGCCGAAACAGCCGCGAGAGCCGGCCACCCTTGAAGCGGTCGATGTGCGTGCGGATGGGGTTCAGATCGCTGGTCGGCACGCCCTTTTCGATCTGCATCATGTGGGTAAAGCGCGCGATCTCGTCGATGGTGATATCATCCGCCGGATAGGTCATGAGCGAGCCGCAGCCGCTTCCTGTGATGGTGAAGACCAGATCACGGCTGATGATGTCCCGCGCCAGCGCTTCGATCTTTTTGCAGCCCTCGACGCAGGCCTCGTCCGGCACAGGATGGCCCGCCAGCGTAACGCCGATCTTTTTGCAGATAATGTCTTCGCCGTGCTTGGCAATGACATGGCCGCCGGTCAGCACATCGCCCAGCGCTTCCTCCATCGCCAGCGCCGCGCGCTGCACGCCCTTGGCCGCGCCGATGACATACACGCGGTCATAGTCCTTCAGATCAAATTCCAGCGGCCCCGCGTGCGGGTCGCCCTTCATCTCGAAGCCGTCCGTGTGCAGAACGATCTTCCCATTCTCCACATGGACAAGCTGCTTCACCCGCACATACGGGTCGAGCGCGTCCAATCCCGCGTCCAGCAGCTCCGCGACGATTTTTCGCCCCTCGCGGTTGCCGTGCGCGGCCAGCTGTTCTTTGTTGGTTATCCTCATATCAGAAATGGATCTCGTCGGGCACGGGAGCCTCGCCGCAGACACCTTTGAGGTTCGCGATCAGATCCACGTCCTCCGGCTCCAGCTCGAAGTCGAACACGTTCAGGTTTTCCTTCACGCGGTCCGGGTTCGCGGACTTCGGCAGCGGCAGCCAGCCCATCTGCATACTCCAGCGCAGGCAGATCTGGCCGACGCTCCGGCCGTACTTCTGCGCAAGCTGCTGCATCTGCGGCACCTTGAAGATCGCGCCGGTGCCGAACGGGCTGTAGGCCTCGACAAGAATGTTGTTCTTTTTGCAGTACGCCACGACCTCCGGCTGCGTCACGCCGGGGCAGAGGCGGAGCTGGTTGACCATGGGGAGAATTTCGCAGTGCTCCTTCAGAAGCTCAATATGGTGCGGCATGAAGTTGCTCACGCCGATGGCGCGGATGCGCCCGGCCTTATAGAGCTCCTCAAATGCCTTCCAGGTGACGATGGTGGCCTCCTGCCATGTCGTGCGGTACTGGATGGGGTTCGGCCAGTGGATCAGGTACAGATCCAGATACCGCAGGCCGAGCCGGGAGAGCGTCATGTCGAACGCCTCAAGCGTCGCCTGATAGCCGTGCGCGGCGTTGCGCAGCTTGCTGGTCACAAAAATTTCCTCGCGGGGAACGCCGCTGATGCGGATGCCCTGTCCGACGCCGCGCTCGTTGCCGTAGGCAGCAGCGGTGTCGATGAGGCGGTAGCCCGCCGCCATTGCGTCCTTGACCGCCGCGGACGCGACCGCGTCCGGGGACTGGTATGTTCCAAGGCCGATGCACGGCATGTTCACGCCGTTTGCGAGTGTGTATGTATCCTGACTGGATCTCATTGTCATTCCCTCCCCTTATTTCCGGATCGCCAGACGGTTGCGCAGATCCTGCGCCTGATAGACAGACTCGCGCAGATTTCTTGCGATGAGCGCGTAATCGTTGTTCACAAGCGCCTGTCCCTGTGTGAACATCCAGTCGCCGCCGCAGATAACCTTCCGGTTTTCCAGCAGCGGGAGGAAGTTCGTCTCATTGAGCATACCGGTCACGAGGAAGTGGAGCATGGGATATGCGCCGGTATATTCATTGAGCGTTGCCAGACCGCCAAGCTGGTAGATCGGGAAAAATTTGACCATATCGAGGCCGTATTCCACCGCCATGGTCATTTCGCCCGGCGTGATGCAGTTCGGGATGACGGGGATCTTCTTATCGATGCAGTATTCCACGACCTGCCGGCCGATGCCGGGCATGATGATAAACTGCGCGCCGTGGTCGATGGCGGCCTTGGCCTGATCGAGCGTGATGATCGTGCCCGCGCCCGCGACGATCTCCGGGACATCTCTTGCGATGCGCTCCAGATTTCCCATCGCATGCTCGTTGCGCATCAGCACCTCCACCACGGGAAGTCCGCCCGCAACGAGGGCCTTTGCCGCCGGAACGGCCTGCTCCGGCTCCGCATAGGCAATGATCGGCGCAATGCCGGTCACCTTCAATACATCCTTCATGAGTTCGGTTTTGTCCATACCCTGTTCCCTCTCAATCTGCCAGCCAGTGCAGGCTGGTCTTTGTCAGCGCGGCGGCCTTTTCGAGGTTCTCCGCCATATTGTCCGCGAGTTCCAGCCGGTTTTCCGCCAGCGCCTTCTCGCGCTTTGCCCACTCCATCTCGCCGGGGACGAAGATCTTCTGCGCGTTCTTCGCCAGCGGCGCGGATTCGAGTTCCTTCACCATCTGCTCCATACGCACTTCAAATTCGTCCATCGGCAGCATCTGCGCCAGATCCACGGCGATAAAGGCGTGGCCGACGTTGTTTTTGGTTTCCAGATCGAGGTTCCAGCTCACGACCTGACTCAGAAGTCCCGCGCCCGTCAGCACGGAGGCAAGGATCTCGACCATGATGGCGAAGCCGTAGCCCTTGTGCGCCGCCATGGGAAGAAGGTGCGAGTCATATGGGAAGCCGGACGGATCCGTCGTCGGCAGGCCCTCGGCGTCAATTAAGAAGCCGGGCGGCACCTGCTGTCCCTTTTCGCGGGCCATGACGATCTTCAATGCCGCCGCGCCGCTCAGGGCGATGTCGAGGAAGACGGATTTTCCGTTCTTCAGCGGCGCCGCGAACGAAAAGGGGTTATTGCCGATGGCCACGTCGCGGCTGCCGGGGATGGCCATGTTGGGGTCGGTGTTGCTCATGGCGATGCCGAGCAGGCCCTGCTGCGCGGCAAGATTGGCATAATAGCCCGCCGCGCCAAAGTGGCAGCTGTTGTGCACGCCGGCATAGGCGATGCCGGTCTTCTTTGCTTTTTCGATGGCAAGCTCCATGGCCCTGCAGGACGAAACCATGCCCATGGCCGCATTGCCGTTGACGATAGCCCACGAGGGGCCTTCCTTTTCCACCGTCGGGACGGCCTTCGCGTCCAGACCGCCTGCCTGCATCTTGCGGATATAATTGTACAGATTGTTCGTGCCGTGCGAGAACACGCCGAACGTGTCCGTCGTCACGAGCGTATTGGCGATCGTCCGCGCGTCCTCCGCGCCAACCCCCGCCGCCTCCAGAGCCTCCCGCGCAAACCGCAGAAGCTCATCTACCTGAATCGATTTCATGTCGTTTTCCTCCTGCGTTAACCAAGCCCGTTTTCATAGAAGCGGACGCGCGTATCAATCTCCGTATAGTCGATCTTTCCAGTCTGCATGAACCGGATCGTCGTGTCATAGTTCGGGATGCCAGCCCGTCCGCCAATGCGGGTACATTTGATCGCGGAAACAGCACTGGAAAACTGTGCAGCATCCCGTACCGTCATGCCGCGGATAAGCGCGGCAAGAAACGCGCCGTGGAATACATCGCCCGCACCAACTGTGTCTTCTACCGATACGGAATACGCATCCAGACGGAAAAACTCGCCGTTCTTTGATACGCCGCAGCAGCCCTTGGCTCCAAACGTGAAAATAACGATCTCCGGTCCCATTTCCAGTACTTTCCTGCAATTCTTTTCATAGTTTTCATTCTGGAACATGGAATCATAGACAAATTCCGAAGCAATAAAAACATCGTACATCGGAATATGCTCCATGATCTCCGGGGTGGGCCGATCTGCATCTACAAAAATCTTTGCACCGGCTGCCTTTGCAGTTTTGGCCGCATAAAGAACCGTTTTGTCCATCCACGCAAGGTAAAAATATTTGGTGTCCCGCAGAACCTGAATCGGCAGCTCCTCAATCGTCATACGGCCGCAGGTGCCAGGATGATAGACAATGCTGCGCCCTCTTGTTTCATCGTCAGACAGAACAAACGAGAGTGCGGTTGTTTCGCCGCGGCGGAATTTAATGATCGAGTCGATCCCATGACGGGCAAAATCCGTTACGCAGAAACGGCCGAACTGCTCGTCACCAACAGCGCCGAGAATTGCACATTTTGCGCCCAGCCGCGCAGCGGCGACCATACCCGTCGATACCTTGTTGCCCCCCTGAAAACTCAGGCGGTGGAAGTGCATACTGCTGTTCGGCTTCGGCATGGAAGGAACATTCATTGCGAAATCCACGCAGGGCATATCGATTCCAACTACATCGTACATAAATACTCTCCTGTTATTTTACTTCTGCATCAACCTTATAGGATCAACTCTGCCATTTCGTTCTCGTCGGATATGGATCGCGCAACCTTGTCATTCATGAATGTCCGCCCCGGCAGCAGGCAAATGAGGTGCGCTTCGTCGTGATGTACCGGGAACTGCGTGCCGTGGATGATCAGGGGATTGATTTTCACGAAGGTTCCTTTGGGGATGTAAAACGCCTCAAGGTTATCAACCTTCAGCTCGCCAGCGACCGGTGCCCCGACAAAAATCACGACATCATCATCGAACGGAAACAGACCTTCGCAGGTCGTCTGGTGGTATTCGAGAAATTTTACGATATTCTTCTCGCTTTTCTTAATATGGCAGACGCAAACCGCCGGGTTATTCTTTGCGCGGTCAAAATCCAGCCACAAAAGATCTGCGTAAAAGCCGCCGTTTCCCGTTCCGTCACCAGTAATCACACGGGAAGCCATTTGCTTGTTATTTGTCAGATCCTGATAGCTTCCGTATTTCCGGAATGCCTCCTCACTGAGCTGTTGAACCTTGATTTTATACATATCGCATTCTCCTTTTATGTTCTTTTGCTGGATTCAGGACAATCAAGCCCTTATCATTGTGCATCTTCAAACAGTGGTAAAAGTTCTACTGTCCGGCCAGTACGGGAAGAAGCGCGGATGGCTTCTACAATCACTGCGGTTCGGTATCCGTCCTGAAAGGTTGCGACAGGCTGCGTCAGAGCGTTTTCAGAAATATTCTGCAAAACAGCCGCCAGCATATTGACCTGCCCATGCTCCCAGCCGAGGTTGTGGCCTCCCGGCCACCAGTTATTTCCGTAGGGATACGTTCCGCTTGTTACATTGACCTTGCAGATTCCATCTGCTTCTACACAATCGCTCTTTTTACAGATTCCAAGGTAATTGGGCTCCTCCAGATTCCAGAACAGCGAGCCCTCGCTGCAATAGATCTCCCATGCCAGTCGATTCTTTCGGCCCCAATACGCGCCGGAGCATTCCAGCACGCCTGTTGCGCCTGACACAAAGCGTACCAACGCCGCTCCCATATCTTCGTTCTCTACAGTTCGCTGCTGCCCGCGGGTATCAGTTCTGTTTGGAACAAAGGTCTTCGTCATGGCGCTGATGCTCTCCATTTCACCGGCCAGAAACCGCATCTGATCGATTGCATGCGTTCCGATTTCCTGCAAGGAGCCGCAGTCTTGTGTGCAGGCGTACCGGAGCGTGTCAAACCGCCGGTTCTCATCTGCGCCATTCTGCTGAAAATAGGACACGCGCATATGACGAAGGGTGCCAAGCTCCTTTTTTAAGAGCATTTGACGCGCAAGCATGACCGCCGGGAAAAAGCGGTAATTAAAACCGGTAAAGCCTGACACGCCATTGGATCGTGCGGTGAGCAGCATTCGCTTTGCCTCCTCCGTGTGCAGAGCCAACGGTTTTTCACACAGCACGGTTTTCCCGGCTTTCAAAACTTTCAGCACAGTCTGTGTGTGCGCCTGTGCGGGGACACAGACATCGTAAAGATCGATGCTGCGATCCTGAAGCAACGCATCCAGATCTGCGTAAGCACGGGTAAACTCATAGTTTCTTGCGAGGGACCGCGCCTTTTCTTCATCGCGGACACAAATGGCGGCAAGTTTTGCACGAACACCCAACTCCGGAAATATGTATCGTGCCGTTCGGTAACCGTTGACGTGCGCCTTACACATAAATCCGCCGCCGATCACGGCGACCTTTAATTCTCTCATCAAGCCCACCATAGCCTTTCCGGCTGCTGCCGCGGGATCAGGCGATGCAGGAATGCCGCCGCCCGCTCTGCACCTTCCTGTCTGGACAAAAGCAGATCCTCATGCTCCAGACTGAGCACACCATCGTAGCCGGTCAGCCGCAATGCAGCAATGATCCGTTTCCATGTTTGCTCATCCATGCCGTCCCCAACTGTCCGGAAGGTCCACGCGCGCTCCGCTGCGCGGGAATAATGCTTGGTATCCAGAACACCATTGCGCCGTACATTCTGCGTATCCACGCAGACATCCTTCGCATGGACATGCCAGATCGCACCTTTGAGCGCCCGGATCGCCTCCGGGATATCGATGCCCTGCCATGCAAGATGTGACGGATCGAGATTTGCGCCGATAACCGGCCCGACTGCTTCGCGCAGACGCAGGAGCGTTTCCGGATTATAAACGCAGAAGCCGGGGTGCATCTCAATGGCGAGTTGTGTAACGCCAAACTGCGCGGCGCGCTCAGCGGCCCACGTTCAAAACGGGATCAGCCGTTCTTCCCATTGCCATTTCAGCATTTGCAGATACTCCGGCGGCCACGGACAGGTGATCCAGTTTGGTGTCCGGTCGTCGGCGCAGCCGCCGGGACAGCCGGAAAATGAGCCGACTGTCCGCACGTTCAGCTTCTCTGCCAGTTGGAACGTCAACTCGAACGCCTCGCGTGCCTGCCGTGCCTGCTCCGGGTCAGGGCTGAGCGCGTTGCAGGAGCAGTTCAGTTGGCTGATGATGAAATCCCTTTTTCTCAGTTCTTCCTGAAACCGTTCGCGCACAAGGGTGCTTCGGTTTATCTCGACCGGATCAAAATGCCGCAGGCCACGGCCAGGAAGCGAAGAAAACTCCAGCGCACCGCATCCAAGCTGCTGCGCGCACTCCAAAATGGATTCTAAATCCAGCTCCGGATAGAGCACCGTAAACAGGCCCAGCTTCATGGCTGTTCTCCCTGATATTCAGAATTACAGGCTGTAGACGCCCTGTTCATGCGCGTTGTCGAAGTTCAGATCCAGATACCGCGCGACCTCGCGCAGCACCGGCAGGTAATTGCCGTAGACACCAGCGACATGATGGATATACGGCCCGAAAATCAGCTTTTCTTCCCAGCGCTTCCAGTCGTCGACTTCAAGATAGGTATAGGTGCCAGTCGTAACCGGACCGCTCGTGGGTTTCGACTTGCCCTCTCCGGCAAACAGATAATACTTGCCGTCCAGATCGTCGAACCGGCAGAGCGTCAGGTCGCCTTCTTTGATGTAGAATTGCTCCTGCCCCTCAATGAGTTCCGCTTCGGATTCCTTCGCCTTCAGTGAATACGGGAACGGACCGCAATGCCACAGCAGCTCCGAGTGATCGTCATCCGGATTGCGGATGGTAAGGTCAGCAAGGAAGACCGATTCGTCATACAGATTCATTGCATGTGCAATGATCTGGGAGATTGCGCCGTTCAGGTCGCATTCGCAGGCAAGCGGCAATCCCTCATCCATGAGGTCGCCCAGCAGCACGCAGGGCATCATGCCATAGGAAGGGCCGAACTCCGGCCAGCATTCAAACGCGCAGGCATCCACCCCGGTCGCGCGGACAGCATCGCCGACGGCAAGTTTCAGCGCAGCCGTCTTCTCAAGCTGTTCCTGTGTCATCGCACGCGTGTCAAAGCGCCCTTTCAGGCTTTCCAGATACTGCTCAAACGCTTCGCCGCGTTCCTCACGCAGCTTCTGCGCCGCAGTCAGCACGCGCGGCATACTGACCGGGACAACGCCGATATTGAGTTTCGTGAGAAGCTCGGCTTCGTTTGTCATGACGCTCCAGAACGTGGTCGGACGGCTGCCGAGCTTGGCAATGGTGAGCGTGCTCAGATCCTTGATGACGTTGGCGAAGCGGATAAAATTCAGATATCCATTTTTAAAGGTATCAGATTCACAGGGAACGTTATGAATATAGCTGTAGCGTACGCCGCGCCGGGCCATGACCTTTGTTGCGGCAAACATGCCGCACTGCGTATCCGGGCCGCGGCCTGCCTTGGTATTCGGGAAGGTGTCGCGGTTGCCCCAGACAAGCGTCGGAAGTCGGAAGGAGGCCGCAATCGCAGACGCAACAGATTCTTCGCCGAAATCACAGAACGGAATGAACAGCGCATCGATCTTCGCAGCCTTGAATTTATCCACGATGGCGGGAACAACATCGTTTTTGAACGCAATGCCATTTTCGCTCAGATCATCAATATCGACGATCTTTACAAAATCCGGCCGGATTGCGCGGATAACAGCCATGAAGCGGTCTTTCTGCTTCTTTGCAAAATTCATATCGCGGGAGGCGCGCTTGACAGGCGCAACACCCAGCGTGATGGTCTTTCTGATCATTGTTTTGCTCCTTTCATCTCAGGCTTTTCCGGCCGCGCCGACAAGCTCAATGCGGTTTTCAGCGAACGCCTGCACCGCCTCGATCGGCTTTTTCATAAACAGATCCAGCGCCGGCCGCGTGTCGATCTGCGCGGCAAGCGTGTCCATAAACGCATAGCAGAGGTCGGTCGCGTAGTTGACCTTGCAGATGCCGGCTTTGACTGCCGCACGGATCTGATCATCTGGGATACCAGAGCCTCCGTGCAGTACAAGCGGGATCCCGGTTGCAGCGGCAATGTCCGCTGTGCGCTGGATATCCAGCTTCGGCGGCTTTTTATATTTTCCGTGCGCGCTGCCGACCAGAACGGCCAGCGCCGCTACGCCTGTTTCGCGGACAAAACGGGCAGCCTGCTCCGGCTCCGTAAATTCGTCCATCGCATCGTCGTTGACAGAGCCGACATGGCCAAGCTCACCCTCGACATAGACGCCGCTATAAGCAGCGGTCTCAACAACGCGGCGCGTCAGCGCAGCGTTGCCGTTAAAATCAAGCGTGGAAGCGTCGATCATAACGCCTGTGCAGCCGAGGCGCAGCGCACGGTTTGTTTCCAGTTCAGACGCGCCGTGATCCAGATGATAGCAGACCGGAACCTTGGCACGGTTTGCCGCCGCAAGCACCATGGGCGCAATAAAGAAGGAAGTATCCTCCTTAAAAAGACGGCTGTAGCTCTGGATGATGACAGGCGCATGCATCCGCTCTGCGGCATAGATGACGCCCATCACGGTTTCCATGTTATAGACATTAAAGGCGGGTACTGCGTAGCCGCCTTTCTTCGCATCATTCAAAATTTCTTTCAGATTAACAAGCATAGATTCATTTCCCCTTTTTGGCACGTTTTCCACTGCAAGCAGGAGCGGCTCATAGCGGCGACCCGAAGATCTGCTGCTATGAGCCTGCTCCTCCGAGCGGAAAGCTGTTTTTATCCGATCAGACAGGCTTGGTGATTAGCCCATGATGCTGGGCAGCCAGGTAACAAGGCTGGGAACGTAGGTGAACAGGATCAGCGCTACGTAGCAGACAATGACCATCGGCATAGCTTCCTTGAAGACCTTCTGGAGCGGCGTCTTGGTAATGCCGCTGGTGATGAAGCAGAGGAAGCCGAAAGGCGGCGTGATGTTGCCGAGGATGATGTTGATGGAGGTGATGACGCCGAAATACACGAGGTCAATATTGAGCGCAACGGCAATGGGAACAAAGATCGGGGTGAAGACGAAGGTCGCGATCTCGGTGGGGAAGAACATGCCGGACAGCAGCAGAACGATGTTGACGATCAGCATGAAGACCCACTTGTTGGTCGTAGTGGACAGGACAAGCTCCTTGACCCACACGCCGATGCCGGACTGGACGACGACATAGTTGAGCGCGAAAGCCGCAGCCAGACACGCCATGACCATACCTGCCTGCTTGACGGTTTCGCTCAGTGCCTTGTAGAGTTCTTTCCAGCCCATGACCTTATAGGCAAAGGCAGAGATCAGGATCGCATACAGCGCAGCGGCCACGCCGGACTCCGTCGCGGTGACGATACCGGTGTAGATACCGCCGAGCAGGATCACAGGAGTCAGCAGCGCGGGGAGTGCTTTCCATGTGAAGCTGAGGAATTCCTTTGCGGTGTAGGCCTTACCGCGCGGATACTTGCGCTTGTGGGAGATATAGACCACATATCCGGCAAAGCCAAGGCAGATGATAATTGCAGGAATGACACCGCCCATGAAAAGCTTGCCGACGGAAGCGCCGGTCAGCATAGCGAAAATGACCATCTGGATGCTGGGCGGGAAGATAGGGCCGACGACAGCCGTCGTCGAGGAAAGGGCGCAGGAGAAGGGCATATCATAGCCGTCCTTGCGCATTTCTTCGATCTCCATGAGGCCGCTGCCGGCTGCATCCGCAACAGCGGAGCCGCTCATGCCGGCAAAAATCAGGGAGACGACGATATTCATATAAGCGGTAGCGCCTCTGACCTTGCCAAAAATAGCTTTTGCAAAGGCGTACATATAATCGGAGACCTTACTTGAGGTCATGATATTGGCTGTAAAAATAAACAGCGGTGCAGCGATGATCGTTGTGCTGGAATAGAGGCTGCCCATAACAGCGTCCGCGACCAGACCGAGATTCTTGCCGACCGCCAGCAGATACGCAGCCGCCGCGGCCAGCATGCTGAAGCCGACGGGGACGCGCACGATGAAGCAGATCAGTAAGACGATCACCGGTATAAACATGGTAAATGTAACTTGCATTTCTTAACTCCTCTTCGCGTTTTCAGATTGCTTTTCGCGGGAAACGGCTTATTCCGGCCGTTCCTCGTCCTCCGGTGTGATATCTCTGGAGGTATGCTTCTCGCCGACCGGCGTACGCAGCTCACGGATGAAATTCACAAGATAGTAAATGCCGGACAGGGTGATGAAGATCATAAAGACGGAATAGATCCACGCGAAGGAGATATCCAGAACCTCCGTCTTCTTTCTGGCCATCCAGATGGTGGATTTCAGGCTGGGGACCCACATCGCGGCGCAGAGCGCGAAGACAAGGAAATCCGAAATGATACGGAAGATCTTCTGTCCCAATGCGTTCAGCTTGTCGTAAACAAGCGGGAAAATAACATGGTTGTCGGTTCGTCCGGAATAGGATGCGCCAAGCATCGCGCTCGCCAGATATAAGACCTGACACAATTCAGCCATCTGGAACACCGTCTTGTTCAGCACATAGCGATACACAATCATGATGACGTACATGATGAAAACGGCGGAAAACAGGATGACCGGGATATGCAGTTCGATGATATCCAGCAGGTTCATGATGAATTTTTTCAATCGGTTCATTCAGATTCT
>ENA-OQRB01000554-OQRB01000554.1-human-gut-metagenome-genome-assembly--contig:-NODE-554-length-26067-cov-8.486622_pt1 | contig 26067 bp, 20 predicted proteins | sample MGYA00243235_ERZ505100 | MGnify/ENA primary metagenome ERZ505100 (study PRJEB26097, sample SAMN02712145) | human gut metagenome | biome: Gut microbiome | host: Homo sapiens | place: Denmark: Copenhagen...
ACCGCTCATTTTTCTAAGCTTATGCACGCAAGCGCAAAAGCTTATTGAACCGCCGACAGCTTTTTGCAAATCGTTAAGAGTGATTTCGCTTATAAGCTGTGAACCATCTATTTTCTGCATATTAATTCCACCTTTATTTTAATTTTTCAGTCAATAAGTCCTTAGCAAGTTTAGGGTTTGCACCTTTACCCGCTGTGCGTACCACTTGTCCCATAAGGAAACCGAAAATCTTTTGATTACCGTTTTTGTAGCTTTCAACACTGTCTGCGTTTTCAGCTATAATTTTATCAATAATTTCTTCAAGACCCGATGTGTCATTGTCCATAATAAAGCCGTTTTCTTTGGCAATATCAATAGGCTTACCGCCGTTATTGAACATAATCTTCAAAATATCTTTAGCGGCATTTTTTGAAACAACGCCGTCTGTTGACATTTTAACGAGTTCTGCCAAATCGGCAGGGGAGAATGTTACATCTGAAATAGTCTTTTCGGAATCGTTAAGGTTTCTGTTAAGTTCAACAAGCATCAGATTAGAAATTTGTTTGTAGTCCGGATTTATTTTTACAGACTCATCGTAAAAATCTGAAAATTCCTTGCTTGATATAATAAGATTAGCGTCATCTGTCGGAAGTCCGTACTTTTCCGTATAACGTACAAAACGGTCTTGCGGCATTTCCGGCATTGACTTTCTTATGTCCTCAATTTCTTCGTCCGATAGGAATACCGGAGGAATATCCGGCTCAGGGAAGTAACGATAATCGTGTGCATCCTCTTTTGAACGTAATGCCTTTGTATCGCCGTGGTTGTCGTTGTAACGTCTTGTTTCCTGAATAACAGTACCGCCGTTATCAAGAATTTCCGCTTGACGGTTTATTTCATATTCAATCGCACGACCGATTGCTTTTAATGAGTTCAGATTTTTAAGTTCGGCACGGGTACCGAATTCGGTTGAGCCGACAGGCATAATTGAAATATTAACATCAACACGCATTGAGCCTTGCTCCATTTTTGCGTCACACACGCCTGCATACTTTAAACGCAAAGCAAGTTTTTCAACAAAGTCTTGAACTTCTTCGATTGAACGGAAGTCCGGCTCTGTTACGATTTCAATAAGCGGTACACCGCAACGGTTATAGTCAGCCATTGAAATGCCCTCATAATCGTCATGCACAAGCTTACCCGCGTCCTCCTCAATGTGAATGTGGTTAATTCTGATGTCCTTACCGCCTGTGACGGTTATATAACCGCCTGTACAGATCGGGTGGTCAAATTGTGTTATCTGATATGCTTTAGGCAAGTCGGGATAAAAATAATTCTTTCTGTCGAATGCACTGTAATTATTTACGGTACAGTCAAGTGCAAAACCTGCCTTTGCGGCAAGCCTTACCGCACCTTGATTTAACAGGGGAAGTGTACCCGGAAGTCCCGAACATCTTGGACATACACGAGTGTTTTCGCTGCCGCCGAATTCATTCTGACAAGTACAGAATACTTTTGAATCTGTCAATAATTCCGCGTGAATTTCAAGTCCTATTACGGGTTGGTATCTCATAGTACAATCTCCTTTCTTTCAAAGTCTTTTTCAAATCTGTCGCATACTGCTATTATTGTCTTTTCGTCAAATGCTTTTCCGATAAGGCTCATACCAATAGGCAAACCTTTTGAATCGTAACCGCAGGTTGTAGAAATTGCGGGAAGTCCGGCAATGTTTACCGTTACTGTATAAATATCGGCAAGATACATTTTAACGGGATCGTTTTCCTGTTCACCGATTTTATAAGCCGTAGTCGGTGCGGTCGGTGTAAGCATAACATCGCACTTGCTGAATATATCGGCATATTCGTTTCTTATTTGCGTTCTTATACGCGTTGCGTTTTTATAATATGCATCATAGTAACCCGAACATAGTGCATAGTTGCCAAGCATAATTCTTCTTTTAACCTCTTGACCGAATCCCTCACGGCGTGAATTTTTAATAAGGTCGTTAAAGTCTTCACCAAGACCGCTTCTAAGACCGTATTTGATACCGTCAAAACGTGAAAGGTTGCTTGCCGCCTCGGCTGATGAAATTAGGTAGTAAGCCGAAACCGCATATTCAAGACTCGGAAGTGAAACGTCAACTATTTCACAGCCAAGTTTTTTGTAATATTCAACGGCGTTTAAAACAGCCGTTTTAACTTCATCATTTAGACCGTCACCGAAAAATTCTTTCGGTACACCGATTTTTAATTTGCTTACATCACTTCCGATAAGTGAATTATAGTTGCCCTCTGATTTTTTGCTTGATGTGGCATCATTTTCATCATAGCCGTAAATGCCCTCAAGCATATAGCCTGTGTCTTCGGCAGACTTTGCGATAACGCCGATTTGGTCAAGTGAAGATGCGAATGCGATAAGTCCCCATCTTGAAACAGTGCCGTATGTCGGTTTAAGACCTGTAACACCGCAGAATGAGGCAGGCTGACGAACAGAACCGCCTGTATCCGAACCGAGTGCGGCGGCACAAAGGTCGGCACTTACGCTTGCTGCGGCACCGCCGGAAGAACCTCCCGTAACACGAGTTAAGTCGTAAGGGTTTTTAACACCGCCGAAATATGATGTTTGAGATGAACCGCCCATTGCAAATTCGTCCATATTTGTTTTGCCGAGCATAACGATGTTGTCTTTCTTTAATTTTTCCATTACCGTTGCGTTATACGGAGGAATGAAGTCATCAAGCATATGTGATGCACAGGTTGTCTTGACACCGAGTGTACATATGTTATCTTTAACCGAAATAGGCAATCCCGTAAATGCACCGCTGTTGCCACTGTCGATAACTTCCTGTGCTTTCTTTGCGTCCGCAAGTGCGTTTTCTTTGCACACTGTTATATAACTGTTTATTTCTTTATCTGAATTTTCTATTCTGTCAAGATATTGCTCGGTAAGTTCAACCGCACTGATCTCCTTACTGTCAAGCATTTCTCTCAGTTTTTTTAAAGCCACGTTAATCAAATCCTTTCTCTTGACTGTTAAACTACTTTAGGAACTACGAAACTGTTATTTTTAACATTCTTCGCATTCTTAACAATTTCTTCGGTAGGGTACGAATTTCGATGTTCGTCCGCCCTTAAATCTTTATAGTCAACCGCATCAAGTGCATAGGCAGGCTTTGATGTATCAAATTCACATACTTTATCCATGATAGCTATGATATTTGTCATATCAGCCGTCATTTGTTCAAGCTCTTCATCTGTAAATTCAAGCTTTGAAAGCTCTGCGAGGTGCTTTGTCAAATCTGAGTTAAACATATTAATTCTCCGTTCTTTAAATATTTTATTTTTGTATAATCTATACAATTTTAAAAAAGAACACAAAAAGAGATTAAGAAAAAATTAAGAAAAAATTAAGAAAAAGTTGAAAAAAATACAAGATTATAATATAATACTCCTTGTTTCTTTATATATAAATAAGGGGTATTTTATTATGCGAAAGATAAAAAACGAATTATGTAATAATAGACGCTTGTTAAGTGTAGTTTTAGCTATAATAGACGTGGCTTTTATTGCGTTATTATTAATTGGCTTATGTATAGGAATATTCGGAAAACATACATATAATTTTTCGATTGAATATGGAGAAGAGCATTCAAATAAAAACTATGCCCAAATGTATTATGCGCCCAGTGTTAAGAAAATGACAGAAGAGGATAGTATTAATGCATATTTTGAAAATAAAAAAGCGAATTTCAAAATAAAAATGGGTCTGGCAGAAATCAACAATAATTTATTTAGAGTTGATCCTATAAATACATTAGAGGTATATTCGATTAAGAGTATTACATTTTCTGATTTTTGGGGAAATTCCATAGAAGTATCTGGTTCGAAACTAGAAAAATACATATCATCACGTAAGGATGTTGAGTATGAGGTACATGATGATGGCTTGTATATTACTGCACTTACTCAGGATAATATGTTTATTTTGTCACAAAAACTAAATTATAAGGTAGTTAAACTGTTTTTGAATAGACAATTAGTATTGTTTTATATAGGTACGTTTTGTTATTTGCTATTTGGTATTTTGCAATTTGTATTATTGTGTCAGAATAATGATGATAAGAAACATAGTAGGATTTTTAATTTCCTGTCTGCTTTCATAACATATATATTAACTGCATTAGGTGGAGCATTGCTATATGGTTTTTGGTATATGCAGAAAAATTTTAAAGATGTGCCAATAGGACAGATAATATATCATTTAAATACACCTTTGGAAGGAACAAATACTTCATCATTCAGTGTGATATTTATTTCCATTATTTTGATTATTATAATATGCGTTTTAATGGTTACATTTGGATTATTGATATTCAGAAAAAAGAAAAATAAGTGGATATATAAATTTTGGATGTCGCTTTTAGGGTGTATAGCAATTGGATATTCAATTATATTGTGTTGTTTCCATTTTGATATCATATCGTATTTAAAATATACAAAGCAGGATTCAACGATATATGAAGATAATTATGTTGATGGAAGAGATGTAGCAATTACATTCCCAAAGGAAAAAAGAAATCTGATATATATTTTTTTAGAATCTATGGAAATGACATATTCAGATCAGAGCGTTGGTGGTGCTATGAGTGAAAATTATATTCCGGAGCTTACACAAATTTCATTGGAGAATGAAAATTTTGGAATATATGGAAAATTGAATGGTGCGTATACGACTTCGGGCGCGACTTTTACAATGGGTGGATTGGTTGCACAGACATCCGGTGTACCAATTAATGAGAACTTAATAAGTAATGATACCTTAAATTCAAAGTGGGAATCAGATAATAATTATGTTCCAGGTGTTTGGGCTATAGGAGATGTCCTGAAAGGAGAAGGATACAATCAGGAATTTTTGATTGGTTCAGATAAGAAATTTGCTGGACGTTCATCGTATTTTCACGGACACGGAAACTATGATATTTTTGATTATTATACTGCAATTGATAGAGGCTACATAGATGATGATTATATGGTTTGGTGGGGATATGAAGATGAAAAATTATTTGAATATGCAAAAAATGAATTAAATAATTTAGCTTCTAAAGATGAACCGTTTAATCTTACAATGTTAACAGTAGATACGCATTTTACAGATGGCTATGTATGTGAATTATGTCAGAATCAATATGATGAACAATATAGTAATGTTATTGCATGTTCAAGCAGGCAAGTTTCCGAATTTCTGGATTGGATTAAACAACAGGATTTTTATGATAATACAACAGTTGTTATTTCCGGAGATCATCTTACAATGGATTCTGATTATATAGAAAGACAAAATGCAACAGATTTTAATAGAAGAACATATTTTACAATTGTTAATGGCGCAGCGGTTAATGAAAAACCATGTGTTGAAAGAGAATATACAACTTTGGACTTGTATCCAACAACATTGGCAGCTTTAGGGGTTCAAATAGAGGGAAATAGACTTGGATTAGGAACTAACCTTTATTCTGGAGAGGATACTTTGATTGAAAAATATGGTCTGGACTATATAAATGTTGAATTATTGAAAGATTCTCAATTATATAGGAAGAAATTGCTTTATGGTAAAAACTAAATAAAATAGGTAAAAAGTCTTTAAACGTTGTCTTTCTTGTTGTGATAAAATATGAAATACTAGCATTTCCTGATACATATTATGAGTTGATAATTAACTTGTTGCAATCTGTCGAATTATAAAAAATCTTAAGAAAATATAAAAAGGTAACTCTTTAAACGTCTTTTCTTATGTGATAAACTATATTTTAGATTTATTACAAAAGGAAAGGCGTTTTAAGATGAAAAAAGTAGTAGCACTGTTGTTGACGCTTTCTATGCTGATTTCGGCAAACACTTTTGTTTTTGCTGATTCTGCAGAGACAGGTAATAGTACGGAGAGCTATCAACAACAAGATAATAGTGAAAATCAGATAGTTACATATTTATCTGTTGCAGATCCATCTGTTAAAAAGGGAGATGCTGTAAGGATAATTGTTGGATTAGCGGATGGCATTGATCAATCAAATGCTAGATTAACAGTTGAAAATACCGATTTAAATCAGTCATTTGAAATAAGTGGAGAGATGACGGAGGATGGAAACCTGATATTTGAATCAAGTGATCTGGTTTCAGGCTGTTATACAGTTAAGTCTCTCGAAACTGACGGGTATTCAGTAGACTTTGAAGCTATTGGAATTAATTCACAGTTTGGAATTGATACTGTTGTAATGGATTTGAATGCTGATGCATATGCGGAGGATTCAGATAATAGCAATTCAGATAATGAAAATACGGGCAGTGAAGTGTATGATGCAGTAGTAATAAATCCGGATGAAACATCAACACAAGCTGCGGGGAATACAATTAGCGAGGCTATTGCAGCAGCGGCTGATGTACAGCAGAATAATCTCTTTAGAGCTAGTTCGGCAGTGAATGTTGTTCTTGATCCGGGGCATGGCGGCAACGATGGTGGAGCACAGGCAAGTTATGGTGGAAAGACCTATTTAGAAAAAACACTTAATTTGAAGATTGCACAGTATTGCAAGGAAGAACTTAGTAAATACAAACGTGTAAACGTATATATGACAAGAAATGATGATCATTATGTAGCTCTTGAAGATAGAGTAAACTATGCTAAGTCAGTAGGAGCAAGTGTATTTGTTTCAATTCATAATAATTCGACAACCAGCTCGAGTGTTCATGGCGCAACAGTTTATTATCCTAATTCCAGCTTAAATGCAAATATTGGTGCACAGGGGGGAGCATTAGCAAACGAGGTTCTTAAACAGTTAGTCGCATTAGGACTGGCAAATGATGGAACGCGTATCAGAAATTCTGAGAGTGGAGATACCTATACAGATGGATCTATTTGTGATTACTATAGTGTAATAAGAAATAGTAAAAAGGCCGGTTTCCCGGGAATTATTATTGAACATGCGTATATAAGTAATCAAAGTGACGCGACTAATTACCTTGGATCGGAGACAGCTTTAAAAAAACTTGGCATCGCAGATGCACAGGGAATTGTTAATTATTTTGGATTAAAACAAGAAGACTATCACCTTATATTTGACGCATCATATTATTTGAATAATAATCCTGATGTGAAGAATAATTGGGGAAATACTGCAGAAGCTGCACTGCAACATTTTATTAAATATGGCATGGCTGAAGGTCGTCGTGGTAATGAAATTTTTGATGTGCATTTTTATAAGGATAATAATATAGATTTGCAAAATGCTTTTGGAGATAATTGGTATTTATATTATCAGCATTATCTAGAAAATGGAATACGAGAGGGACGTCAGGCAAGTGAGAATTTTGATGTTATAAGTTATAAAACAAGATATAGGGACTTACAAAGTGCGTTTGGTGATGATTATGAGGGTTATGTAGACCATTACATATCATATGGTATAAATGAAGAACGTGATGCGTCACCACTTAGATATAAAGTGGATTTTGTTGATAATGGTCAGATTGTTGAGTCACAGAATGTTTTGTGTATGAGAGGGGCGAAAGCTCCGGAAATAACAAAGACCGGGTATGTATTATCGTGGGATAAGGCATATAATAAGATTGCTTCAGATACTACAGTTAATGCGGTATGGACTCCGGTTACAGTAAAATTAAATTATGATGCAGCAGGAGGTAATCTTACAAATACAAGCAAGAATATTACATATGGCGGCACATATGGCGATTTGGAATCTCCTGAAAGAGATGGTTATACATTTACCGGCTGGTATACAGCAGCTAACGGTGGAACACAGATTACTAAAGATACAAAAGTAGAGGTTACATCTGATCAGACTATCTATGCACACTGGACAGCAAACAGCTACGCAGTTACATTTAATGCTGATGGTGGAACAGTTACTGCTAGTACAAAAAATGTTATTTTTGGAAATGCATATGGTGAATTACCTACACCGACAAGAAACGGATATACATTTGCAGGCTGGTGGACGGCTGTAGACAGTGGAGAACAGATAAGTTTTAACAGTGCAGTAAAAACAGCTTCTGATCATGTTCTGTATGCACATTGGGTATTAAACAGTGTATCAGTATCATACCAGACACATGTAGCAAATATCGGATGGCAGAATGGTGTGTCAAACGGAGCTATGGCGGGAACCGTAGGCAGAGGACTGCAGCTTGAGGCAATAAAAATAAATGTAAAATCAGATGCAGACATTGGTGTGATCTATACAACACATGTGAAAAATGACGGATGGCTTGGAAACTCGTTCAATGGAGAACAGAGTGGAACAACCGGCCAGAATAAGCATGTGGAAGCATTGATGCTAAAACTTACCGGTAAAGATGCTGATAAGTATGATATATACTACAGAGTACATGCACAGAACTATGGCTGGTTAGCCTGGGCAAAAAATGGAGAGGCAGCAGGAACCTCAGGATATGCATATAGACTTGAAGCAATCCAGATAGTTGTAACGGCAAAGGGAGATATGGCTCCTACAGTATTTTATGGAGGATACACATCTAATAACGCAAAAGCGTATATATCAAAAACCAGTACTGTTCCGATAATCAACACAAATGCATCGGTAAGATATCAGAGCCACGTAAGTAATATCGGATGGCAGAGTGCAGTGGAAAACGGAAGTCTCAGTGGAACAACAGGCAGAAATCTTGGACTTGAAGCAATAAAGATAGATCTTGACGGGCAGCCGTGTTCAGGAGGAATAAAATACCAGACACATGTACAGAATATCGGCTGGCAGAATACGGTGATGGATGGTGCACTTGCAGGAACGACAGGCAGAGCTCTGAATGTAGAGGCAATAAATATGTCTCTGACGGGAGAAATGGCAAATCAATACGATATCTATTACAGAGTACATGCACAAAATTACGGATGGCTTGGATGGGCAAAGAATGGACAGAATGCAGGAACATCCGGACAAAACCTTCATTTAGAGGCATTGCAGATAGTATTAGTGAAGAAAGGACAGTCAGCACCTGGCAACAATTATGGTGGAATAATTTCTAAAAATACAATGGCATATATTGCCAGATAAATTAATAAAAAAGAAACTGATACAGATAATTTGTATTAGTTTCTTTTTTTGTTTTAAATAAAATGCATATGTGATAAAATAGAACTATAAACAGGATATAGGTAATATGCCGTGGGTTTCAGGGGGAAACATTACAGGTACGACAGGACGAAAACTGAGAATTGAAGGAATTAATATCAATTTATCTCAGGATACTGTACATTCATTAACCGGTACTATCATGTATAGAACGCATGTGCAGGATATAGGATGGACTGGATGGAAAACTTTGGGGCAATATTCTGGAACCTCATGTAGGGCTAAGCAGGTAGAAGCCATTGAGATAAAGCTTACAGGTCAGTTAGCAACATTTTATAATATATACTACAGTTCACATATAGAGAATTATGGATGGTTAGGTTGGGCTTCAAATGGGCAGACATCAGGCTCAACTGGTATTAGTTATAGAGTAGAGGCTCTAAGGGTTAATTTGGTAAGAAAGGGGGCACCTGCACCTGGAAGTGTTGCAAATTATTATAAAAATAAGCCCGTATATACACCAAAACCGGCAGCATTAGATGTAATGTCTAAGAACGCACAGGTAAGAGCCAGTTCTACAAGATGGATTATTATGACAGACACATCTGCATGTCAGGTAGGCGTTTATAGTGGAAACTATTTGTTCCATTCAGTGCTTTATAATCGTGGTAGTATGACACAGATACAAGATGGAACGCTTGGCAAACAAGTTTCTCATGGCTGTGTAAGATTGGACATTAATAATGCAAAGTGGCTGTATGATAATATTCCAAATGGAACAAAGGTTGTGATTTATTAGGTTTTATGTGGAATGAAAGTATTTGATAAATTAATGGAATTACCTATACTTAGGATTTTTAATCCATTCTACAAGAAGTACAAAGAGATGCTATTGTATTTATTTTTTGGTGGATTGAGCTTTATTGTGAGCATAGCTACATATGCATGTTTTAATGTTGGTATGGGAATAAATGAGCTCATTGCCAATATTCTTTCATGGATTATAACTGTTATGTTTGCATTTCTGACGAATCGTGTCTGGGTATTTCAGTCACCGACTGATAGTGAGCAGGCATTTATAAAGCAGATGTTTGTGTTTTATTCAGGGCGAGTGATTACACTGGTTGTTGAGGAAGCTATATTGCTTGTGTTTATCACATGGCTTGGGTTTAATAGTATGCTGATTAAGGTGATTGCGCAGGTTATTGTTATTGTGCTGAATTATGTGATTAGTAAGCTGGTTGTGTTTAAGGAAAGGTCATAACATGCAAACCAACACCACACGAGATAAAACAATTGATTTCATAAAGGGCATCCTTATTTTATTTGTGATTTTAGGTCACACTACATTGGGCCTGACAGACATGTATTCATTTGATGATACAATGTATGGTATTGCAAATGTAATATACAGCTTTCACATGCCTTGCTTTATCGCAGTTTCAGGCTTCTTATACAGTGAATATGTAGGGAATGCTTCACAAGGCATTTTTAGCCGGATATGTCATAAAGCATTTAATATCCTTCTGCCTTACGTGATGATTTCAGTTATTTACTGGATTATTAAATTTGCCCTTTCAAATTTGATAAGGGAGCCGGTTGCCGTTAGCAGCCTGATAAGCATACCGTGGAAGCCGATAGAGTTTTTATGGTATTTATACGCACTGTTTCTCTTATATTGTGTTGCGTATATGGCTGATTATGTGTTTGCGAGGCTTCTGCCACATTTTAATTATAAAATGGAGCTTTTATTTGTGCTGTTTTTAATAATTGCTTACACATGCTATGGCAGCTTTCACTATGTGGGCTTTAACTACATAGCCGGCTTTCAGATGTACTTTTATCTGGGATGCCTGATTAAGAAGTGGCTTGATAAATTGTATAATAGGTATGCTGTGCTGAGCCTTGCCGTTATGAGTGTGCTTGTTGAGGCGTCCGGCATAGTATTACAGGGTGACATGAGCAGCAATCCCCTGTGTAGCAGTCTGTTTGAGCGGCTTACCGCCTGTATAGTGACTGTATTTATATTTGCAGTAAGCTATTTTTTATCAGGGTATTGTGATTTCCCTAAATGGTTACAGACTATCGGCCGTGACAGCATGCCGTTTTATGCGATGAATGTGATATTTGTAGGTGGAATCAGGATTATATTGAACAGGGCTGGTATAACCAATATGGCGCTGCAGTGTATATGTGGATTTGCAGGAAGCACTGCTATATGCTGGATATTGTATGAGTGTATCATAAAGAAAATCAGGCTTATCGATTTTATATTCTACCCTGGTAAACAGCTTCATATCAGAAAATGACAAATAGAAATCAGGGTGTTGTTTTTTAATACTAATTCGATATACTATATAGTGTTTGTTGAAGAAAAATATCAAAATGAATAGTTTCAATAGAAAAGGAAACCCCATGAAATTTATTAAAATCTCTGCATTTGCAATAGTCCTCCTATTGCTCATGCAAATAGTATCAAAGGCATTTATTGCCATTGACAGCAGCGATATTGAAAATATATATGGCTTTTACGCAGAGCCAGAGAACAGCCTTGATATGGTCATGATTGGACCAAGTGAGGTATACACGGGCTATGCGCCGGCTCTGGCGTGGGAGGAGTATGGCCTTAAGTCGTGCAATCTTTCAATAGGAGCTGTGCCATGCAATATGTACAAGTCCATCGTCACGGAGATTGTGAAGAGACAGAAGCCGAAGCTTCTTGTAATCAATGCTTCTGCATTTAGTCAGGGCAATTGGAATCTGACTGATGAGGTTTATCTGAGAAAGTGGATTGACAATATACCTATGTCACAGAACAAGCTTGACACGGTAAAGACTATTCCTAAAAATATCAATAAGGATGATGAAAAGGTGAAGGATAACATATCGGATACCCTTTATTTTCCATTGGAGAAGTATCATGGCAACTGGAAGGACCCTGAGGCGGTGTATACCTCATTTGTCACTCGCGCCTATATGAGGCTCAGCGGTGGAGGCTATCTGAAGGGCTTTTATTCAAAGACAGGCATCACCGGAGGAAGAGATAATCTGGCAAATATCGGACAGCCTACTAAAGAAGCCTATGTGCTGACTGATGAGTGCAGGGCATATCTTAAGGAGCTGCTTTCGTACTGCAATAAGCTTGGCATAGAGCATGTACTTTTGCTGCAGCCACCTCATGAGACACAGGCAGCTGATAAGTCGGGTCTTGAGCAGATTGAAAGTATAACGAAGGAGTATGGATACGATTTTCTTGATCTGAGTACTGATTATGAGAGCTCTGTAGGGATAGATGATTCCCATGATTTCGCAGATTTTGAACACCTGAATGCCTATGGTGCCCAAAAGCTTTCGTCATATATTGGCGATATGGCTGTGAATCAATATGGTATAAAGTCTGATACGGCAAAATCAGAGCTTTCAAGATGGAAAAAGTCTGTGAAGAGGACTAAAAAAGCTCTGAAAATGGCAAGAGAATATACTGACAGAGGAGAGGCACAGGTGGTTGGAGAGTATGAGGCAGCCAAATAAGTGAAGCTGCCGGGTAATTAAGCGTTGCAGAATGGTATTATTTAGTGGCATTGATTCGGGCTTTGATGAGCCTTATGCCTTCCCACACCATCTCGTCACGCATCAGTACAAGCAGCACCATATAGACTATAAATCCGGTCACAATCATAATCATTGTGTGCATGAAGCTGACTGACAGCCTTGCATCCATGAGCAGCAGTACTATAAGCATACAGACTGCTGATATGAGATATTTCCACGATAGAGAAAATATTTTCGGGATGCTAAGCTCATTTCGTATGAAGTAAAGCTGTACGGCAGTTATTATTACCTCCGAGATGACAGAGGCTATGGCTGCACCGTATGAATAGAGCTGATGTATGAGAATCATATTCATGACAAAATTGGCTGCGGCTCCGATACACACTGAGCGTGTCAGCAGGCTTTCACGCTTGGTAGTTACCAGATATTGTATACCGATTACATTGCTTAAGCCTATAATCGGCAACAGTGTAGCCATTATCATGATGAGATATGGCACCTTTTCATATCCCGGACCAAAAAACCATGGCGAGAAATTGCGTGCGATGCCTATCAGGCCAAAGCACAGGGCAAGACCTATAAACCAGACGAATTGAAAGCTCTTATAAAGGAGGGCTTTTACTTCGTCTGGTTTATTTTCACTGAAGGCTCTTCCTATTCTTGGAAGCATCACAGTACCGAGTGAGGTTACGAGCATGAGAACCATTTTGGATATCTTATTGGCCTGCTCATAGTAGCCGTTTTCTGTCATGCTGCCTGTTATGTTGTTGAGCATGGTTTTGTCAAGCGCTGTGTATATGGTTGTAGCTATTGTAGGTACAAAGAGTGTGAGTGTAGCCCTTAGATGAGAGAATGGCTTAAGCTCCTTAAGCTTTGGTCTGTCAACATATTGAGGCAGGTAAAACCAGATGGATATATTGGCAAAAAGCTCTAATAGACATATTCCTGCCACATATATGAGCAAATCACTCTCTGAGCGTACGGCGATGAAGATAAAAGCAATGTTTATGATTTTAAAAATCACGTTTCGACCGACTATTTTGCCAAATTCCTCAAGTCCCTGAAACAGCCAGGAGATATCAGAAGCAACTGATATCAGGTACACGGCTTCAATCAATAGCAGGTGCTTTTTGAGCGGTGAGTGCCCAAATGCAAGTGTGAATACCATATATGCACACAGACACACAATCACGCTGATGACGGATAGAAGCTCTATCTCCCAGAAGGTTTTGGTGCGTTTTGCTCTGTCCTCCTGCAGGTATGATATTTCCCTGTTTCCGTAGTTTACAGTGCCCAGTGCGGCAAACATGATAAAGTATGATACCAGTGAGTAGGTATAGCTGTATGCACCTATTCCGTCTGCCTTAAGCACCCTCGAGAGGTACGGCGCTGTGATAAGCGGTGTGATCAGTGTGAGTATCTGGTAGCTCACATTATATATGTAGTTTAGTTTTATACTCTTGTTTTTTTGTGTTTTCTTTTTCATGCAGATATCATATCACATATTGACTTATTTTGGCTATGCAGTTATTATATAAAAATCGCAAATTAACATTACTATCAACTTACACGTATAAATTACGACAGAGTTATATAGCCTGTCACATAGGTGGAGAAATGGATAATATTATAATACGAAACAGGAAAGAGGAGTTTAAGGAGCTTGTTTTATACGCGGTTTTTGGCAATATGACCTTTGTGATCAGCATAGGCGCATATGCTATTTTTAATGTTTTGTTTGGAATCAATGAGCTGATTGCGAATGCGCTGGCATGGGTGTTTGCTGTACTTTTCTCATATGTTACCAACAAGAAGTGGGTGTTTAAGGTTGCTACGCCGACAAAGACGGCGTTTTTAGTACAGATGTTTGCTTTTTTCAGTGGCAGATTTATCACACTGGTTATTGAAGAGGCTATTATCTTTATTTTTATCACGCTTTTGGACTATCCAAGCATGTGGGTGAAGCTTGCAGCACAGGTGGTTGTGGTTGTGCTCAACTATGTCATAAGCAAGCTGTTTGTTTTCAAAAATCGCTAAATGTGGTATATTTAATAAAATAATAAGAACTATAATAGTGTGTGTATGGTATAATAAAGCGTAAATTTAAATGCAGTTTATGAGAAGTTGATTTGCATAGGGATATAGAAGCTGCTTTTTGCAGTGTAGGACAAAAGGAGAAAATTCTATATGAGTAATAGACTTGACATGAAAAAAGATACAAATAATCTAAAAGACAAAACAAAATGCGATGGTCCGGAGAAGCCGGACGCATACATGGGCAATGACAAGCAATGGGTTTTCAGGGCATTGGTTCTTGCATTTGTTGATATGTGTATTATTGCAATCTCATTCTTTTTCGCTTTGATGATCAGGTTTGAGTTTTCATATTCACATATTCCGCTCTCATTTTTGGAGGGGTATCTGCACATTGTGCCATTGTTTATGGTGATTTCACTTGTGGTGTTTTATATTTTCAGGCTGTATCACAGTATATGGCGCTTTGCGAGCATCAATGAGTTTATGCATATTATTGGTGCCTTTCTGGTGCTTACGGTTCTGTGCGTTATCATTCATGAGGTGTATGAGATTAAGATGCCGTATGCCTTCTGGATTATCGGACTGATGCTCAGCTTTGCACTGTGCACAGCGTGCCGGTTTGCGTACAGATTTATCAGGACAGGCCAGAAGATGCTTGAGCAGAGAGGATTTGCAAACGGTGATGAGAGAGTCATGATTATAGGAGCAGGAAATGCGGGCAGGATGCTTATCAGAGAGCTTATCATGAGCTCACATCTGCACACAAAGGCCTGCTGTATCATAGATGACAATCCGGCGAAGCTCGGCCGCTTCATAGACGGCGTGCCTATTGTCGGCAATCGAAACGACATTCCGGAGATGGTTGAGAAGTATGATATCACAAAGATTGTGTATGCTGTACCTTCCACATCGGGTAAGGACAGGAAGGATATACTCAATATTTGTAAGGATACCGGCTGTGATGTGTCTGTGGTTCCGGGAATATATCAGATGGTGGACGGCAGGGTTTCGGTTTCTAATCTGCGTCCGGTCAGTATAGAGGATTTGCTTGGCAGGGATCCGGTTGTTGTGGATAATGATGGTATTCATTCATTTTTACAGGGCAAGGTGGTTATGGTTACAGGTGGCGGTGGCTCCATAGGTAGTGAGCTTTGCCGTCAGATAGCCAGAGAGGACCCGAAGCTTCTTATCATTTTTGATATTTACGAGAATAATGCATACGATATACAGCAGGAGCTGAAGCGTAAGTATCCTTATGTAAGGGTGGAGACGCTGATTGGCTCTGTGCGCAATACCAACAGGCTGCACTATGTATTTCAGACATATCATCCTGAGATTATCTATCATGCGGCAGCACATAAGCATGTACCGCTGATGGAGGAGAGCCCGAATGAGGCAATAAAAAACAATGTGCTTGGCACATTAAAGCTCTCAAGGCTTGCAGCAGAGTACCATGTGAAGAAGTTTGTACTTATCTCTACAGATAAGGCGGTCAATCCGACTAATATCATGGGCGCGTCAAAGCGCCTGTGCGAGATGGTTATACAGATGATGAACAGGCAGACTGGGACTGATTTTGTAGCGGTACGTTTTGGAAATGTGCTCGGAAGTAACGGAAGTGTTATCCCGCTATTTAAGAAGCAGATAGAGGATGGCGGTCCGGTTACTGTGACGGACAAGCGTATTATTAGGTACTTTATGACAATTCCGGAGGCGGTGGCACTTGTACTGCAGGCCGGGCTCTATGCTCATGGAGGAGAGATTTTCGTACTCGATATGGGCGAGCCTGTCAAGATTGATGATATGGCAAGGAATCTTATCAGGCTTTCGGGACTGGAGCCTGATGTGGATATCCAGATTGTATACACAGGACTGCGTCCGGGCGAGAAGCTCTACGAGGAGATGCTGATGAGTGAGGAGGGTCTTAAGGAGACTCCAAACAAGCTGATTCATGTGGGTGAGCCTATTGAGATGGATGATGAGCTCTTTGAGAAGCAGCTTGAGATGCTCGAGAAGGCATGCACCTCAGAAGCAAAGGATATCAAGCAGATAGTTGCATCTGTGGTCAAGACATATCATCCGGATCTTGAGAACTAAAATATCTTTTGATTCTGATAATATAGACTGTAAAAGCCGGATGATTGGCATGGTTTACACGGAAAGTGAGGAACATAACTATGGAAAAAAGACAGATTTCATTTTCACCACCTGATATAACAGAAGCAGAGGTGTCAGCTGTTGCTGATGTGCTACGAAGCGACTGGATTACAACAGGTCCAAGGACTAAGGAATTTGAGAAGAGGATTGCTAAGCTATGCGGCACGAATAAGGCTGTGGCTCTGGGCTCTGCTACTGCGTGTCTTGAGTCGATACTCAGATTCTTAGGAATAGGTGCAGGTGATGAGGTCATCACAAGTGCATACACTTATACTGCATCTGCAAGCCCTGCTGTGCATGTCGGTGCGACACTTAAGTTTATAGACGTAGCACCTGATTCCTTTGAGATGGATTACGAGGCTTTGGAGGCTGCTATTACAGAAAAGACAAAGGTTATCGTGCCGGTTGATATTGCAGGCGTGCCTTGCGACTATGACAGGATTTTGGATATTGTGGAAAGAAAAAAGGCTCTTTTTCATCCGTCAAACGATGTGCAGGGGGCAATCGGACGTGTGATTGTGGCGGCTGACTCAGCTCATGCTTTTGGCGCCTCATACATGAGAGACGGTGAGCGGATTATGTGTGGTAATGTAGCTGATTTTACAAGCTTTTCGTTTCATGCGGTCAAGAATCTGACCACTGCAGAGGGCGGAGCACTCACCTGGAGACCTATAGAGGGCTTTGATGATGAGTATATCTACAAGCAGTTTATGCTGCTTTCACTCCACGGACAGACGAAGGATGCTTTCCACAAGAATGGTCAGGGCAACTGGGAGTATGATATTGTGGCTCCTTCGTATAAGTGCAATATGACTGATATCCAGGCTGCCATTGGTCTGGTACAGCTTGACAGATATGATGGGCTTCTTAAGAGGCGCCGTGATATTATAGAGCGCTATGATACGGCATTTAAGCCACTTGGACTTTTGACTGTGCCTCATTTTACAGACAAGCATACATCGAACGGGCATCTGTATCTGCTTCGCATACCGGGCATCGGTGTGGACAGGCGCAATGAACTTATAGTGCAGATGGCGGAGCGAGGTATCGCCACAAATGTGCATTTCAAGCCGCTTCCGATGATGACAGCATATAAGAATATGGGCTTTGATATAGCCGATTTTCCAAACGCTTATCATCAGTATGAGAATGAGATTACACTTCCTCTAAACACAAAGCTTAGCGATGAGGATGTGGAGTATATAATTAACAATTTATTGGAGATTTTACATGAGTAGATGGAGAACATGGGGAGAGATTCCTACATTCATGAAAAATGATTTTACACTTAAATATTACAGGCATCTGAGCAGAAAGAGGACAAGCATGGTATTTAAACGCATTTTTGATGTGATTATGTCCGCTGTTCTTCTTGTGTTGCTTTCGCCTGTTATACTGGTCCTTGCTGTCTGGATAAAGGTGGATAGCAAAGGACCTGTTTTTTTCAGGCAGGAGCGTATTACACAGTATGGCAGGAAGTTTCGCATATTCAAGTTCAGAACTATGGTGAATGATGCTGACAAAAAGGGCTCACTGGTGACTGTCGGTGGGGATTCAAGAATCACAAGGGTTGGCGCTGTCATCAGAAAATACAGGCTTGACGAGATTCCGCAGCTCATAAATGTGCTCTGTGGTGATATGAGCTTTGTTGGCACAAGACCGGAGGTGGAGAAGTATGTCATGGCATATACACCTGCGATGATGGCAACACTTCTGATGCCAGCCGGAATCACAAGTGAGGCAAGCATCAGGTACAAGGATGAGGACAGGCTTCTTGAGGCTTCGGATGATGTGGATTACACATATATCCACAAGGTGCTGCCGGGCAAGATGAGGTACAATCTTAAGTATTTAAAGAAGTTTTCGCTGACAAATGACATCAGGCTGTGCATAGAGACTATGCTTGCGGTGATACATTAGGCTGCTTGTCGGGGAGGATAATATTTATGAATAAAGTTAAATTTTCAGTATTACTGTCAATTTATTACAAGGAAAAGCCTGAGTATTTCAGGGAGTGCATGGAAAGCGTATATTCACAGACTGTTTTACCGGACGAGATAGTGCTGGTGGAGGATGGCAGGCTGACAGATGAGCTTTATGAGGCAATCAGTGAGTATGAATGCAGGCCTTCGGAGATAAATTTTGTTACGGTAAAGCTTGAAAAAAACAGCGGGCTCGGTCTTGCCCTTGCTGAAGGCATAAAGCATTGCTCTAATGAGCTTGTGGCCAGGATGGACACGGATGATATATGTGTGCCTGACCGGTTTGAAAGACAGCTGAATGCTTTTTCGGAAAATCCAAAGCTTGATATCATAGGTGGCTACATCAGCGAGTTTTCCGATGATACGCATAATATTTTATCAGAGAGGACAGTGCCTCTTGGGAATTATGTGATAAAGCAGTATCAGAGAAAGCGCGATGCGTTCAATCACATGACTGTTATGTACAAAAGGTCTGCAGTGCTTGCTGCAGGCAATTATCAGGATTGTCTGCTTATGGAGGATTCTCTTCTTTGGGCGAATATGATCAGAAATCACTGCCGTATGGCAAATATAGGTGAGACTCTTGTGTATGCCAGAACCGGTGATGATATGCTAAGGAGGCGTGGCGGCTTTGATTATTTCCTTAAATACAAAGCCGGAAGAAAACGTATTTTAAAGACAGGGACCATAAGCGCAGCCGATTATTTTGTTACGATTTCGGCACAGCTTGTTGTCTGTATGATGCCACTTTGGATGAGGAGCCTTGTGTTTAAAAAAATATTAAGGAACTAAAACTTTTCAAATGCACGTTAATGTGGTAAAATCGGTATAGTTAACATTAATAGGCTTATTACTAGCTGACACAGGAGGTTAATATAAATGGATTTTAGAGCGGAGTACGAGAAATGGTGTACAGACCCATATTTTGATGAGGCTACAAAGGCAGAGCTTAAGGCTATCGCAGGTGATGATAAGGAGATAGAGGACAGATTCTATCGCACACTTGAGTTTGGTACAGCAGGTCTTCGTGGTGTAATAGGAGCCGGCACCAACAGGATGAATATATACACAGTCCGTCAGGCTACACAGGGACTGGCAAATTACATACTTTCACAGGGAGAGGACGCAGTAAAGAGAGGTGTTGCAATCGCACATGACTCACGTAATATGCATGATGAGTTCACAGATGCCACAGCACTCTGTCTTGCAGCTAACGGAATCAAGACATATGTATTCCCACAGCTCGCACCTGTTCCGGAGCTTTCATACGCAGTAAGGACACTCGGTACAATAGCCGGTGTTGTTATCACAGCAAGCCACAATCCTCGTGAGTACAATGGATACAAGGTATACTGGGAGGATGGTGCACAGGTTACTCCACCTCATGATACAAGCATCATGGCTGAGGTGGCAAAGGTTACATCGTTTGACCAGGTAAAGACTATGGACAAGGCTGCTGCTATTGAGGCAGGCCTTTACAATGTCATCTCTGATGAGGTTGAGGAGGGATATTTCGGAGAACTCCGCAAGCTTTCTATCCATCCGGAGATTATCAAGGCTATGGCAAAGGATATCAAGATCGTTTACACACCACTCCACGGCACAGGTCTTCGCCCTGTACAGAGAGTGCTTAAGGATATGGGCTTTGAGAATGTATACATTGAGCCAAGCCAGGCAGTGCCTGATGGCAATTTCCCTACATGTCCTTATCCAAATCCTGAGAATCCTGATGCATGGAAGCTTGCACTTGAGCTGGCAAAGGAAAAGGATGCTGATATTGTTTTAGCAACTGACCCTGATGCCGACAGACTCGGTGTATACTGCAAGGATACAAAGACAGGTGAGTATGTGACATTTACAGGAAATATGTCAGCTATGCTTATCGGTGAGTACATTTTAAGCCAGAAGAGCGCTAATGGTACTCTGCCTGAGAATCCTGCATTTGTTGAGTCAATTGTTTCAACAGATATGGGTAAGGCAATTGCGGCAGCATATGGCGTAAAGCATATCGAGGTTTTAACAGGCTTCAAGTATATCGGTGAGCAGATGCTCAAATTCGAAAAGACCGGCTGCAACAACTATGTATTCGGTATGGAGGAGAGCTACGGATGCTTACCTGGCACATATGCAAGGGACAAGGATGCTCCTGCAGCAGTTTGCATGCTGTGTGAGGTGGCTGCCTTCTACAAGTCACAGGGCAAGACACTCTGGGATGGCATGATTGACATGTACGAGAAGTACGGCTACTACAGAGAGGGCATTTCCACAATGACCTTAAAGGGCATTGATGGTGCTGCACAGATAAATGAGATTATGACAAAGGCACGTGCCGCTGAGCCAAAGAAATTTGGTGATTATCAGGTGCTTGCTATCCGTGATTACAAGAATGACACAAGAAAAGATATGACAACAGGAAAGGTCGAGCCGACAGGTCTTCCTTCTTCCAATGTACTTTACTACGAACTTAACGATAACGCTTGGTGCTGTGTACGCCCTTCTGGTACAGAGCCTAAGATTAAATTCTATTTCGGAGTTAAAGGAGTGTCTCTTGAAGATTCACAGGCTAAGCTTGATGCTTTGTCAGCTGAGGTTCTCGGACAGTTTGAATAAAGACTATGATGAAAATATACATTTGCCCGGATTGTGGCTGGATACGGATGGTTTCAAGAAGGAAAGAGGTTGAATGCTTCAAGTGTGGCAGGCCGCAGATGCGTCTGACGAATCTGGAGTTTGGAAAGTATACCAATATGTCAGAGAAGGAACGTCAGGACTACGCAGACGCGTGGCTTTACATTCATAGGAAAAAGGAAAAATAACATGGCAAAGAAGAGAAGAAGAAAAAAGAGAAGAAGTGGACGTAAGAAGATTATACTCTTTGTATTTGAAATCCTGCTGCTGTTAATTGTTCTGTTAGTGGTTTGGGCTTATAATAAGACACTCGGACAGGTTAAATATGAGGATGCGCTGACAAATAGTGAGGCCGGAATCAATGAGGAGATTGATGAGGATGTTCTTGCCAATATGCATGGATATCTCAATGTAGCGTTGTTTGGTCTGGACAACAGAAGTAATGGTTCATACGATGAGGGGCATTCCGATTGTATCATGATTGCTAGTCTGAATTATGATACTAAGGAGGTTCAGCTTGTTTCTGTCTACAGAGATACGTATCTGCCTATAGGCAATGGAAAGTTTGCAAAGGCAAATGCCGCTTATGCAAATGGTGGGGCAAAGAGAGCAGTAGCTATGCTTAATTCAAATTTGGATTTGAATATAACCAAGTATGTCTGTGTTGACTGGAAGGCTCTTGTAGATGCTATAGATGATATCGGTGGCCTTGATCTTGAGATTACTAATGCGGAGATGAAGGAAATCAATTATCTGATTCCTGAGGTTGATTATACTACAGGATATAATACTCCTTATCTTGAGGGGGATGGTATGCAGCATCTTGATGGAACTCAGGCTACATGCTATGCACGTATCAGAAGCACCTCAGGTGATGATTTCTTAAGGGCATCCCGTCAGAGAATTGTGCTTCAGGCTATGCTTGACAAGGCTAAACAGTCAGATTTAGGCTCTCTAACAGAGATGTGTAAGGATATTATGAGTCAGATAAGTACTAATTTTACAGCTAAAGAGATTATCCAGTATGCAACAGCTGTTACAAAATATCAGATGAAGGAGACAACAGGCTTCCCATTTGAGCTGACTACAATGAATCTGTCAACTACTGGCGATACCGTAATTCCTATAGACCTGGCACAGAATGTTTCTAAGCTTCATCAGTTCCTGTTTAATGAGACTGATTACCAGCCAACAGAGACAGTTCAGACAGTAAGTGATAAGATTGCTAAAAAGACAGGTGTTACATCTAAGACTTCAGCATTTGATCTCACGCAGTACAATGATACTGTTGGCTCTGATGGAACCGAAGGGGCAAAGAAAAAGAACAAGGAGAAGCAGGATGCACTGAAGAAGAGCCAGTCAGAATCTGAAAACGGTTCAGAAGAAAAATCATCATCAGATGGTTCGGATGATTAAATAATTAAAGTTAGCTATTAGGGAGATTATTCATTATGAAACCGGAAATCAAAGAAAAAATCACGGCAACAAACCAGAAATACTTAAAGAAATTCTTAACAGAGGAAGCTCCGGCTAAGCTTGAGAGCCAGCTTGAGCACATGGACTGGTCATACCTTGATATGATTCACAACAAGGAGCAGCAGAGAGGCACATTTTCACCGCTTGCTGCTATGGAGCTTTCAGAGATAGAGGCAAATAAGGACAAATACCTTGCAACAGGTTTTGATGCTGTCAAGAATGGCAAGGTCGGTGCAATTCTTCTTGCCGGTGGACAGGGTACACGTCTTGGCTTTGACAAGGCTAAGGGCATGTTCAATATCGGAAAGACAAAGGAACTCTACATCTTTGAGCAGCTTGTCGCAAACCTCATGAAGGTTACAAATCAGACCGGTACATGGGTGCCTCTGTATGTTATGACAAGCGAGATAAATGATAGCATGACAAGAGAGTTCTTTGAAGAGCACGACTATTTTGGATACAACAAGGATTATGTGAAGTTTTTCGTGCAGGAGATGGTTCCGGCAGTTGATTTTGATGGAAATCTGCTCATGAAATCTGAGGATTCACTTGCCATGTCACCAAACGGAAACGGTGGATGGTTCAAGTCACTCATCAATGCCGGTCTTGATAAGGATTTGAAGGACAAGGGGGTTGAGTGGCTCAATGTATTTGCTGTGGACAATGTGCTTCAGCAGATTGCAGATCCTGTATTTGTAGGTGCTACAATCGAGTCCGGCTGTGTCAGCGGCTCTAAGGTGGTCAGAAAATGTGATCCATATGAGAGAGTTGGTGCTATGTGTCTTGAGAATGGCAAGCCTTCGATTGTTGAGTATTACGAGCTTACTCCTGAGATGGCAGAGGCAAAGAACGAGAATGGTTCATTGCAGTATGGTTTTGGTGTTATCTTAAACTATTTATTCCGCGTGGACAAGCTCATGGCTATCGCAGAGAAGAGCCTTCCACTTCATGTGGTAGAGAAGAAGGTACCTTACATTGATGAGAATGGTACAGAGCACAAGCCTGAGACTCCGAATGCATACAAGTTCGAGACACTCATCCTCGATATGGTATACATGATGGACAATAGCCTGCCATTTGAGGTAGACAGGGAGAAGGAGTTTGCACCTGTAAAGAATGCGACAGGTACAGATTCGGTTGAAACAGCGAGAGCTCTTCTTGAGAAGAACGGAATTGAAATTTAATATATGATTTATGGTAACTGTTCATTGGCAGGGATGTATTGATATTCTGCAATTTCTATTTATCGCAGACTTAGAGGTGCATCTGCCGATGAGCAGTTATTTTTATTTTTATAATCGCATAGTGGCCTGCAATGGGGAATATAGGCTATAAATAGTTAAATGATTTATGAAAAAATAAATAATCCCGTCACAAAATAAACACAGATTGACAGTATACTTCTAAATGTAAACGAAAGGAGAAATTATTATGGATAACAATTATAGAAATATGAATGATACAAATAATACAAATAATACTAACAGTACAAATAACAATACAAACAATGTAAATTTCACAATGTCGGGTAATCCTTACAATCCGGATGAGTCACAGAAGGCTGCACAGACTAATAATACATCAGCTGAAAGCTATTCACAGAGCTACAATCCATATTCGCAGGCTTCTGCAGCAGGACAGCCAAATGTAAATCAATCATATGCAAACCAGCCTTATTCTAATCAGTCGTATAATTCAGGCACAAATAATAATGCATATGGCGGCACATCAGCAGGTTCGACAGACAATTCATATAGCCGCCGGATGAATATGAATGGTCAGGCATACCAGCAGACTGTAAAGCCTAAGAAACAGAGAGCACCTAGAAAGCCTGGTGCATTTGGACCATTTGCAGCAAAGACAGTAGCTGCAGCTCTTATCTTCGGACTCGTCGGAGGCGGAGTTTTCACAGGAGTAAGCTATATTGGCACGAGAGCTATTTCAAATTCTTCTACTGCAAGTGCAAAGCTTACAACTACAACATCCGGTGGGACTAAGCAGACATCCTCAGGGGATGCAAAGGATCTGACAGATGTATCATCTATTGTCGATGATGTTATGCCTAGCATCGTTGCTATCACAAATACAGGAACAGTCACCTACAACAGCTTTTTCGGAAAGCAGTCACAGCAGTCTCAGAGCTGTGGCTCAGGAATTATTGTGAGTGAGGATGATGATTATCTTTATATTGCTACAAACAATCATGTTGTGGCAGATTCAGAGGAGCTCACAGTACAGTTTGATGATGATTCAGTGGTAAAGGCAGAAATCAGAGGAACAGATCCGGATGACGATCTTGCAGTTGTACGTGTAAAGAAAGCAGACCTTGGAAAAGATACTTACTCAAATATCAAGATTGCAACAATCGGAGATTCTGATAGTGTAGCTGTTGGAAGTCCTGCAATTGCTATCGGTAATGCACTTGGATACGGACAGTCTGTCACAACAGGTATAGTAAGTGCGCTTAACAGAACTGTTACTACACAGGATTCACAGACAGGTGAGACTGTTACCAACAACAAGCTTATCCAGACAGATGCAGCAATAAACCCTGGAAACAGTGGTGGAGCACTCTTGAATGAAAATGGCGAGGTTATCGGTATAAACTCTGTAAAATATTCTTCAACTGAGGTTGAGGGTATCGGTTATGCAATTCCTATGTCGGTTGCAAAGCCTATTATTGAGAGCCTTATCCAGGATGGAAAATATACTAATGAGAATCAGGCATACCTTGGTATCAAGGGTGGCGATGTTTCATCTGAGATGATAGCCTATGGCTTCCCACAGGGTGTGTATGTTTCATCTGTTTCAGCTGGTTCAGGTGCCGCAAATGCCGGCTTACAGGAGGGAGATATCATCACTGCTGTTGACAGCACAAAGATTTCTTCTATGACAGAGCTGCAGTCAGCGTTAAAGAGCTACAAGGCCGGAGATAAGGTTACTCTTACTGTTGCCCGTCAGAGTGGCAGACAGTACGAAGAGAGCAAGGTTGAAGTAACCTTAAGCTCTGCGAAGGATATCCAGCAGTAATTCCAGCGCGTTTTCTCCTCACCCCTGCGTCCATGCAGGGGTGTTTCTGCGTTGTGCGCCTAGCGGCGCACGTTTCTAACGGGTTAAAGTCCCGAATCCGCCCGGTAGTGGGAAGGATATAGC
>ENA-OQRB01000586-OQRB01000586.1-human-gut-metagenome-genome-assembly--contig:-NODE-586-length-25195-cov-5.299761_pt1 | contig 25195 bp, 26 predicted proteins | sample MGYA00243235_ERZ505100 | MGnify/ENA primary metagenome ERZ505100 (study PRJEB26097, sample SAMN02712145) | human gut metagenome | biome: Gut microbiome | host: Homo sapiens | place: Denmark: Copenhagen...
CCTCATCCGCCAGCGACCGCACTTCATCGCCGATTTTCTCATAAGGAGTATTATCAGAACTCGGCTGTTTAACGATTACCTCGGTAGTTTAACGAATACTCCAGTAATTTAACGATTACCTCGGTTGTTTAACGATTACAACGGCTCATACCACCGAAACAAAGGTAAAACGCACGAAACCCCGCCGCAGAATTGCCTGCAGCGGGGTTCATTTATGAGCCTGAACAGCCGAAATGCCCTATTTCAAGCGGTTTTTGGGCATAGAAAAAGTCCACCGTAATTCTATCAAAATTACGGTGGACTTATGGTGGAGCAGGGGTGCTCAAGGATGAACACCCCTCCGAAGCTCCGGTTTCGCCTTCAAATGCCGCTTCTATATCATCCAGCGGGATATTGTCAATGTTCAACGGCTTCTTGCTTGCATTGATAATCAAGGTAAAGTGGTCGTCATACAGGTAGATGGAATGAACAAAGATATTGATGATAGCTCGGCGCTTGTTCACATCGTCGGCGGGCATCTCGCAGACATAGTCCAGAAACGCTAAAATCTGTGCCTCCGTCAGCGTGATCTTCTTGTTTTCCTCAATAGCGAGCTGCGCCTCCAGCTCCGCCTTCTCCGCCATGCGCTTGTTGAGTCGATCCGTCAGCATTTCCACGGCCTGCCCCTGCTCGATGGCTTTCCAGAGATTCTCAATGGCCGTGTCCGCCTCTCGGATCGCCTTTTTCAGCGCCTTGGCGGTCAGGTTGTCCGGGCTTTTGGCGCACTCCTCAGCTACCTTCTTGGCGATGAAGCGTATCTTCTCCTCGGTCAGCATTTTCAGACACTCGTTGACCACACGGTCCTCAATATAGGACTTGCTGACGATCTTCTTGCCGCACTTTTTCCTGCGGGCGTTCTTGCACATATAGTAGTGATATTGCCTGCCGGTTTTGCTGGTGCCGCCGTAGCCCACCATCATTTCCTTGCAGTGTCCGCAGAACAGCTTTGTGGTCAGCAGATATTCGCCCTCACCGTGAGTTCGGGCCGGCGCATTTTTGTTTTTGTTCATCATCGATTGCACCCGGTAAAATAGGTCATCATCCAGAATGCGAGGCATCCCGCCGGGTGTTTCCTTTCCTTTGTAAAGATAGACGCCGATATAACGCTTGTTGCTGAGCAGGTGACTGAGACTGTTGGGACTAAATTCCTTGCCGAGGGAGGTCTTGACCCTGCGCCGTTTCAGATCCCGGATGATCTCCGCTTTCGTCTCGCCGCTGGCGTAGCGCTCATAAATCTCACAGACAATGGCGGCTTCCTCCTCATCCACATAGAACCGCCGCTCGGCATCGACCTTGAAGCCCAGGCCGGGGTTGCTGCCATTAGACAGGCACTTTTCGGCATTGATGGCCATACCCCGATGGATCTTCTGAGAAAGCTCCACGGAGTAGTATTCCGCCATACTTTCCAGAACGCCCTCCACCAAGATGCCGGAAGCGTCGTCCGCAATATTCTCCTTGGCAGACAGCACCCGGACACCGTTCTTTTTCAGTTTCGCCTTGTTGATAGCACTGTCATAGCGGTTGCGGGCAAAACGGTCCAGCTGATATACCAAAACGCCCTCAAAGGTGTGCCTGTCGCTGTCGGAGATCATCCGCTGAAATTCGGCACGGTTGTCCGTGGTGCCGCTGATGGCCCGGTCGATATATTCTCCGACAACGGTATAATGATTCGACTCCGCATATTCATAGCACACCTTGAGCTGTCCCTCAATGGACTGCTCCGTCTGGCTGTGGCTGGAAAAGCGGGCGTAAATGACTACATTCATACAGAATCCTCCTCTCCGATTTTCATTATAGTCATCCGCTCTCCGGTGTCGAATGTGCCGCATATTCCGGGTGCTTCAGTAGCCACTTTGCAAAATAGGCCTTGCCCTCGTCGCTGGCGTAAAACTTACGCAGCTCCGGGAGCATGGCCTTGGCAAAGGAGGTAAGCAGTTCCTCCGGCAGTGCGACCTGCGTGTAGTCGATCTTGCGATATTCTCCCATAGGCCGCACCCCCTTATCGCTCCCGGTCGGTTCGTCGGCGGTAGTCCCGCTCGCAGAGCTTCACCACAGCGTCCTCGATCTGGGCGGCGGTGTATCCTTGGGGGAAGTACTTGCGGATGCGCTCCATTGGGATTTTCAGGCGGGCCTTCTGGTTGGCTTTTTCCTCCGACATAATGGCTTGAATGACCGCCGTGGTCAGCGATCCTTCCCGGTCAGCCTTGTGCATCCGCCATGCCTGTGAATAGGATGGGGTGCAGTCGTTGATGGCACACTGTTCCAAAACCTCCCGCTGGATGGATTCGTCAAGAAACGAAAGCTCCACACCTACAGACAAGGCTATTTCGCCTTTATCCATCTTTTCAAGGAACTCTGGGATGAGATAGGTCAGGCGGATATAGCGCCGCACCTGAGATTTGCTGTCATCGGACTGCTGTGCAATAATCTCAGCGGTTTCCAACTTCCGACCAAGTTGGTCGGAAGTTAGGTCAGAGCGGTGTCCTTGTCTGCTCATTGCTTCCAGCTTCATTCTGTACGCAAATGCTTTTTCGGAGGGCAGAATATGCTCCCGGTGGAGGTTGCTGTCCACCACCGCAATGGCGGCAGCATCCCGGTCGAGGGCGTAAATTAAGGCAGGGACTTCTGTCATCCCTGCCCTTTGTGCGGCGTGTAAGCGACGGTGACCGCTTATGACCTCATATTCCTCTGTATTTTCAATCGGTCGGACGATCAGCGGCGAAAGAATACCTTGCGTCTGTATGCTTTCGATCAGCGTATTCATCTCGTCATCGTCCTTGACCTTGAACGGGTGTCCGGCGAAGGGACGCAATTTTTCTACCGGAATTGCCACCGGCTTTTTCATCGTATTTTTCATTTTATCTACCTCTTTCCTTGTATCTCGCACGGGCTTTTTTCTCCAGCTCGTGCTCTTGTTTTAACAGTTCATACAGGTGCGGGGATTTCTCTAAAATCCGCTCCGCACGGCGCAGATGCTCCCTTACGGGCTTCATCTGCTTGGATACCGCCTTGCGGCGTTCCTTGTTTTGCGCCTGTTCCTCCAGCGACTTGGGGCGGCGTATGCGGTTGCTGAGGTCGCTGCGCTCACGCTCCAAAGCGGAAAGCTCCGCCTTGGATTGCTCAATATTTGCTTGGAGGTCGGCAGCCGTATGGATACCGTGCTCCTGCAAGAAGTGATAGTCGGCAACCAGCTCCTTCAAATCCTTCTCAGCAGCCCGTAGATCCGGCGACAGCAGCATTACATCGGCGAGCTCGGCAACGATTTGAATTGCCGTTATGACAAGATAAAACACCGTATCCACCAAAACGGTGGCAGTGTCATAGCTGTGTTCAATGGAGAACCCCAGCTTTCGCAACTCGTCCTCCAATGGAAATTTCTTCGGCTTGTACGGCGGTCGGTATTCCAAGGTGAACAGCCGATAGCGGTTTTCGGCGTTCTGCCGCAGCTGTCCATTGACACGCTCCTTTGAAAAGCCCATACTACTCAGCCGCACGGCTCGCTCCCAGTGCTTTGCCTTGACCGAAAAGCGTACAGGGTCAAGGGTATACCCGAGCGCATAAAGCTGATTTTCAAATTCTCTTGGGCTGGTCGCAAAGGACAGGCAGTATTCCACATCCTCCCGCAGATAGTCTCGGTGGGTTTTCTTGCCGGCCTTGTGAACCCAATACTCCTTTTTCTTGCCCTTTGAGTAGAAATCGCTGTTTTCCAGCACAGACAGCTCGTGCTCCCGGCAGATTTCATCGGAGATTTTACGCAGCTCCTTGTGGTCGCCGATTTTGTTTTTGAACTTTGCGCCGTCCTTGAAGGACACAGGATTCACAACAAAATGGCAATGCACATTGTCGGTATTCAGGTGGACGGTGACCAGCACTTGATACCGGTCGCCCCACATTTGCCACGCTGTCTCCTTACCGATCATAAACGCCTGCTCCGACGTGACCTCACCCTCACGGAAGCTCTGAATACCGTGGTAGCCGGCGACCTTTCCCCGCAGACCGAATCGCCGCTGCACGGCGATCATTTCGGCATAGGCGTTCTGCGCCGAGCAATTGATACCTCCCACGAACATTTTGCGGTCGGTCTTGTCGTCGTTCTCCGCATAGCGCAGGGCGGCGTACAAATCCTCGTCCAGATATTCCGGGGCGGTGGTCTTGTTGGGATTGTCGGCGTAGTCCAGCGTGGCTTTCAGATTTTTGAACACAGGCCAGAATCCTGTCACCGCCATACCGTATCACCCCTTTCCCGGCAGCAGGAATTCTGCTGTGATCTGTTTCAGCACCGTGCAGATTTCTTTGTCCAGCTCCGGTGAACTGGCTTTATCCGCAAGCTCACCCAGCTTTTCAAGGCAAGCAAAAAGAGCGTCAGGCGGAACCGCTCTCGGCTCGTACCCCAACGCTCTTTGCTTCACATATTCGCTTGTACTCAGCCCGCATTTTCGGGCTTTTGCTTGAATTTTCTCTTTCTCTTTTGCCGTCACGCGGACGGCGATACGAACATCTTTCCCCATGCACATCTCTCCTTTCGGGGGATTGGGGGATGCGCCCCCAAAGAGTCAGCCGATTTCGGCTGTGATTGGGACCTTTGCGGCACACAAAGTCCCTGCTTGCTATACCGTGAGACGCACCCCGCAGGGTATAGAGAAAAGCGGCTGTCAGATATCGAGATTTCAGCGCATCTCTGCGCTGCACGATGCTGAAAACCGCTTCCCTGTCCCTGGGGATACATCTTGTTTCTAAGCCAAAATGGCTCCGTTTCTGCTGCGAATATTGCGATTTGAGCCACATATCGGCGTTTTGGCTCAGCCGAACATTTCAAGGTCATCCAGCACACTCTTTTCGTTTTCAGCTTGCTGCTCCTCGGTCAGCTCCGGTTGTACCTGCTCAAAGACAGGAGGTGCCGCAGCAAACGACACCTCCTGCAATTCCTCCCGTATGACCTGCCGAATATCCTCCAATAAAAAGCTGCTTGCGGATGACTGCCGCTGCATTTCGTTTAAGACCGCCGTTACCATAAAAGCGTTGCGGGATTTATCCAGCGACTGTAAATACTGTGCGGCGTTCGCCTCTTTTGGCTTGTCCAAATCGAACCGCACATTGATCCGATATTTGCTCATTTCTTCGCCTCAGCCTTCATCTGTGCCTCTGCCAGGTATTCATATCCCTTTGCGGCGGCGCAGATGTCCTCAACGAATTTCACCCGGTCGGCGCTGAACTTATAAAAATTCTTTACAAGGCAGCCGCCTCCGCCGGTCACATACAAGGTCATCGTGTTTTCGTCATAGCCGTGCTCACGAAGCCTGCGGAAGATGTCCCGTACATACTCGGCGGCGACGCTCTTGATGATTTTCAGATCGGCAGGCGCAATATTTGCCGTGCCGGTGATCAGCACCTCGTCGATGATGGCATCGTTGATTTCCCGTTGCGTTTTCTGCATAAACGCCTCCCGGACGGCAAGGGTACATTGGTAAGTCCCGTATTTCTCGGTGAACATTTTGCCCTGCTGGGGCTTGCCGTTGATCATATACAGCGTGTTCATTGTGCCGTTGCCGATGTCGGCGATCAGGTTCACGCCTTTAAGAGTCGTTGCGAAGCTCGCAATGGCGGCGTAGCCCTGCGGATAGATGCGCACATCGTCGATATAGATGTGGTAAGCGGTCTTTTTGTAGACAAATTCCACCTCGGCGTTCTTCATCAGATATGCTCTAAAATCTGCCTTTTGCCCGCTTGTCCAGGTCAGCGGTAGACCGGCGGCAATCACAATGTGCGCCTCGGTAAGATTTTCGGCTTTCAGCTCCTTGGCGATTGCCGCAAGGGTCAGCACATAGTAGTCCTCATCCTTGATCTTGTCCGGCGCAAATTCCTTGTGTCCCTCGCCGATGAGATAATACCTGCCGTTGTAGATCAGCATATCTGCTGTAAACAGCGGTTCGTGGTCATAGGCGGTGATGCCGGTAGGAAAACAGAAATTGGCCGTTTTCATATTCCCGTACCCGTGGTCAATGCCGATGATTTTTGTGTTGTGGATCGTTTTCATTTCCTTATCCTCCTCATTTATTCTGATCTCTGATTTGTGCGTATAACTCACTATCGGACGGCAACACCGCCCGGCGGAAATAGTTGCAGTAGAGGCCGCTCCGGCTGATGATCTGCACGCAGCAGTGCGGCTCTCCGTCATCCAGCAGGATGCAGTTGCCGTGGTCATAGCAGCAGCATCGTCGGCGCACCAGTTTGTTGACCCGTCCTCGCTGGGACGGGTATATTCTCCATTTCATAATATCCACCTCCGTTTGGGCATAAAAATAACACCTACCGATTTCCGATAGGTGTTATCCGATGATTTTGCCGCCCTCAAAGCCGTAGTCCACGCCGGTATAGGCTTCATAGGCCTGTCCGATCTTGCGGATGCGCTTGAGCACGCCGCTGTGATTTTTGTAGCCCAGCTTTTCGGCAATCTCCTCCAGCGTGTCGCCGCTCATACGCAGTTCAAGGATCTGCATATCCTTTTCGCTGAGCGTGGCCTTGAACTGATCCACCAGCGCCTGTGCTACCGCTGTTTCCTCCACATTCTGCGACGGGTCAGGCTCCTCGTATTCCTGTCCGCCGTGGGTGTCGGCGTAGGCCTCCTGAAATTCCTCCAGCGAGATCATTGGATGCTTGGTGCGGGTGTGGTACCATTTTCGGATGAAGTCCGTTTTCTGATTGCTTTTCCGGAAGTCGAAGTCCTCGAAACAGGGGTACTCTCGTGCCACTTGGATGATCTCGTCCATCCGGTGCTTTTTCATCACATTGGGCACGATGTAGCGCAGATAGATGTCGATCTGCCATTCCGGCACATACCCCAATTTCGAGTGGCAACCTTTGAATAATTCGCCGGCGGATGCTAGGATGCCTTCGTCCGTCAACTCTTGAATCCAGTAGTCCGGACAGTGGGCGAACCGCCACGCCGGGTCGTAGCCGGAGTAGATTTCCATATACTCGCCGAAGCCCATATACGGCCAAACCATAAAGGCGGTGGCGTCTATGATGAGCAGCCGGAACAGGTCGCTCTCCACGAATTCGCAGGCGGCCCGGTTGTGAAACAGCTCCTGCGGGTTCCGTGGAATTGCGTTCAGCTCCGCCCCACAGCGAGACAGGATGCTTTTCGGGATGAAGTAGTAGAACGGGATGTACTCTGCGTTGCGGAACGGCGTAGGCGGGCCGTCCTTTCTGGTCAGCATAATTGGCATTTTTATCGTCTCCTTTCCAGAGGGTCAGCGCCCTCTATTTATTTAACGGCATAAGCAAACGCCGATTGTTCCTGCTTTTCAAAAATAATTTTAGCATAGTTGCTGTCCGATAAAAATCCCTATAAGCGCAGAAAACGAAAAAAGCCCCGGTGAGCACAGAGAAAATCTGAAACTCACCGGGGCTGAACGAAAATCCATAGATTCGATTCCTGTCACCGATCTTCTTACAATAAACGGTGACAATTTTGTTTTCATACTTTTCGGGTAGAATAATGAGAAAATACTCGGAGGTAAATCCACAATGAAGGGACGATTACTCACGGCGGCGGAGATCGCCGAATTTACGGAACATCTTATCTTAGAGGAACGGAGTGCCGCAACAGTCGAAAAATATGTTCGGGATGTCCGCGCCTTTGCGGCATACGCACCGGATGGAAAAATTACAAAGGAAACCGTGATCGCATACAAAAAGCACCTGCAAGAAATCTACGCCGTGCGGAGCGTAAACTCCATGCTGGCCAGCATCAACTGTCTATTCACCTTTCTCGGCTGGCACGACCTGAAGGTAAAAACACTGAAACTGCAGCAGCAGGTTTACTGCCCCGAAGAAAAGGAGCTGACCCGGCAGGAGTACACTCACCTGTGCCGTGCGGCGGAGCGCAAACACAACCAGCGACTCTGTCTGATTTTGCAGACCATCTGCGGCACCGGCATCCGGGTCAGTGAGCTGCAATTTATCACCGTTGAGGCAGCACGGTGCGGCGAGGCGGTGGTAAGCTGTAAAGCAAAGACCCGGACGGTGTTTCTTGTGAAGGCGCTGAGACAAAAATTGCTCCGCTACGCAGCGGAGCAAGGAATCGAAAGCGGGATGATTTTCGTGACCCGCACGGGCAAGCCCATCAATCGGACGAATATCTGGCGGGAGATGAAATTCCTGTGTCAGGAAGCGGGTGTCAACCCGGAGAAGGTATTTCCCCATAACCTGCGCCACCTGTTCGCCCGGGTGTTTTACGGCATCGAAAAGGATATTGCCAAGCTTGCCGACATTCTCGGTCACTCAAGCATAGATACGACCCGCATCTATATCATTTCCACCGGCACGGAGCACCGCCGCCGCATGGAGAATATGCACCTAATTTTATAAGCAACAGAATCCCGATTATGTTGTAGTTTCATTTTGATAGAAGCATACCTATACATATTGTATTATAGCATCAACCTGCGAAAAAGTAAAGAAAGCATCGACGAAAAGCGTGAAAACCCTAAAATTGTCTAAAATCGAGCACAACAAGAAAGCCTTTCCGGCTCGTTTTTTGAAGCGATAAGAAAAGGCTTGCTTTTTCATACCCTTTTTGGCCTGTCCGATCTGTGGCAGGGCTTTTTTGCTGCCCTGTTTACAACATAATCGGGATTATGTTTCCGGGGGGATCAAAAGCGTGACAAAGCAAGTGAAATCCAAACAGCGGGTGGCGGATCACGGCGAGGTATTTACCGCCGAGCGGGAGGTCAAGGCGATGTGCGACCTCGTGAAAACCGAGACAGAGCGCATCGACAGCCGCTTTCTGGAGCCTGCCTGCGGCGATGGAAATTTTCTCGCCGAGATCCTGTCCCGGAAGTTGGCTGTTGTAAAAAAGAAATACAAGAAGTTCCCGATGGACTACGAAAAGTATTCCGTTCTGGCCGTCAGCAGCCTGTACGGTGTGGATATTCTGCAGGACAACTGCGAGGCCTGCCGGGAGCGGCTTTATCGGATGTGGGACAAGGAGTACAAAGCCGTCTGCAAAAAGGAGGTCAGCGAGGACTGCCGCCGCTCGGTGCGGTTTATTCTGTACCGCAACATCGTCTGCGGCAACGCCCTGAGCCTGATGCGCGTGGACGAAAACCAGCAGGATACCGGGGAGCCCATTGTGTTTTCAGAATGGGCCTTTGTGACCGGCTATCAGCTCCAGCGCAGTGACTACACCTTTGCCAGGCTGATGCAGGGGGATGACGAGGCCCGTGACCTGTTCGGCAAGAAAAAGCGCAAAAAGCGGGAGGAGCAGATGACCCTGTTCGACGCGGACGAACCCGCCGAGAAGCCCAGCGACGAGGGCGAGTTCCTCAAGAAATATGTGACGCACTACAGGAGGGTATGGGAAAATGAGCAATGATTTCTACTCCGGCATCTATAATCCGGATGTGTTGTCCTGCCTTGCCAATCTGTCCAACGATGAGGTGTTCACGCCGCCGGAGGTAGCCAATTCGATGCTGGATATGCTCCCGCAGGAGTTGTTTTCGGACCCCAATACCAAGTTTTTAGACCCGGCCTGCAAAAGCGGTGTCTTTCTGCGGGAGATTGCCAAGCGGCTGCTGACCGGATTGGAGCCGATCCTTCCCGACCTGCAGCAGCGTATTGACCACATCTTTCATCACCAGCTTTACGGTATCGCCATCACCGAGTTGACCAGCCTGCTCTCCCGCCGTGGTGTGTATTGCAGCAAGTACCCCAACAGCGTGTATTCGGTGTCCCGCTTTGACGATGCGGAGGGCAACATTCGCTATAAACGGATTCCTCACCGATGGAAAAACGAAAAATGCGTCTTTTGCGGCGCAGCCCAGAGCCAGTACGACCGGGACGAAATGCTGGAGACCCACGCCTATGAGCTGATCCATACCACCAAGCCGGAGGATATTTTTAAGATGAAGTTCGATGTGATCATCAGTAACCCGCCCTATCAGTTGAGTGACGGGGGCGGTAACGGAGCAAGTGCAAAACCGATTTACCAATTATTCGTACAGCAAGCGCAAAAAATGAACCCCCGCTATTTGTCTATGATAATTCCGTCCAGATGGTTTGCCGGTGGCAAAGGATTAGACGAATTTCGAGACCGAATGTTGAACGATGATAGAATACGAGTAATACACGATTATCCCGAAGCTTCTGATTGCTTTTCTGGAGTTCAAATCAAGGGCGGTGTTTGCTATTTCCTGTGGAATCGAGACGAACACGGTGACTGCTCCGTTTATTCACATAAGGGTGATGCGGTACAAGGGCCGATTATCAGGCCATTGCTTGAGGCCGGTTGTGACACCTTCATCCGCTATAACGAAGCCGTCAGTGTTATTCACAAGGTAATGGCAAAGAATGAACCGTCGATGGAAACGCTGGTTAGCACCAGACTTCCGTTTGGCCTTCCAAATACATTCAAGGGAAATAAAGTCAAGAATTCGCCTTCTGATCTATTGGTATATGTAAGCGGAAACGACCGGGAAGTGCGTGGAAGTGCAGCATATGTTGCAAGAAATGTAATTTCCCGTGGTACCGAAATGATTGGTTGGCACAAAGTGTACATTGCAAAGGCGGGAAGCGGCAGCGATTCATTTCCGCACCCTATCCTTCCAAAACCATTTTACGGGGCTCCTGATACAGTTTGCAACGAAAGCTATTTGGTTATTGGGCCATTCAAAGACAAACAGGAATGCGAAAATGTGATGTCGTACATAGCCACAAGATTTTTCAGATTCCTTGTCTTGCAGAAAAAGAACTCACAAAACGCTGCAAAGGGTGTTTATCAATTAGTTCCCCAACAAGACTTCTCCAAACCTTGGACGGATGCGGAGCTTTATGCCAAGTATGGTCTTACCGATGAAGAAATCGCCTTTATTGAATCGATGATCCGACCGATGGACTTGACCGGAGGTGAGGAATAATGCCGCAAATGGATTTCTTCCCCCAGCGCCCAGAAGTCCATCCGATGATCTATGCCTACCGGGACTTAAATCCAGATTATGACGGCCTGCTGAAGGTGGGCTACACCGAAAAGGATGTGGACAGGCGTGTGGCGCAGCAGTACCCCACCAAGCGCCCGGACGGCAAGCTCCCCTATGAGATCCTGTACCGCAGCTCCGCCATGCGGGAGGACGGCTCCTGCTTTACCGACCACGATGTGCATCGTATGCTCCGCCGCAGGAAAATCACCGGCGTGGGCGGTGAATGGTTCCGCTGCACGGTGGATGAGCTGGAAGCGGCGGTGCTGGCGGTGAAAACCGACACCCTCAACGAGGAGAACCGCACCCGCACCTTTTCCATGCGCCCGGAGCAGGAGGAGGCCGTCAACAAGACCATCGCCTATTTTCGTTCCGCCAAGCAGGATGCGCCGGACCGTGCGCCGAAATTCCTTTGGAACGCCAAAATGCGCTTCGGCAAAACCTTCGCCGCCTATGAGCTGGCCAAACGAATGGGGCTGAAAAAGGTGCTTGTGCTGACCTTCAAGCCCGCTGTCGAGGCGGCGTGGGAAGAAGATCTCATGACCCACAAGGACTTTGAGGGCTGGCAATTCATCTGTCGGGACGGAATGCGCTACGAGGACGCCGACCTATCCCGCCCCATTGTTTGCTTTGGCTCCTTTCAGGACTATCTCGGCACCAACGAGAGCGGCGGCATCAAGGCAAAGAACGAATGGGTACATACCACCAACTGGGACATCGTGATCTTTGACGAATACCATTTCGGCGCGTGGCGGGACAATGCCAAAAAGCTCTTTGAAATGGACAACGAGGACGAGGATTACGACTTCGATATGGAGAAGTACAAGAAGGATGAGGCCGACAACGCCTACAACGAGACCTTCCTGCCCATCACCACATCCTACTATCTGTTTCTGTCCGGCACGCCGTTCCGCGCCATCAACAGCGGCGAATTTATCGAGGATCAAATCTACAACTGGACCTATTCCGACGAACAGCGGGCCAAGGAAAACTGGGACGGGGCTGCGGACAACCCCTATGCAGCACTGCCCCGGATGGTGATGATGACCTACCGCATCCCGGACAGCATCCGGCAGATCGCCATGCAGGGTCAGTTCGACGAATTTGACTTGAATGTATTTTTCTCCGCCAAATACGGCGAGAAGAGTAAGCCGGAGACCGCCCGCTTTGTCTATGAGAACGAGGTGCAGAAGTGGCTGGATCTGATTCGCGGCTCCTATCTCCCCGCCAGCGTGGACAATATGAAGCTGGGTCAGGACAAGCGCCCGCCTATGCCGTTTTCCGATACCCGGCTGCTGAATGTGCTGTCCCACACCTTCTGGTTTTTGCCCAATGTGGCCAGCTGCTATGCAATGTATAACCTGCTTCAGCAGAAGCAGAACAGCTTTTACCACGATTACCGCATCAATGTCTGCGCCGGGACCAAGGCGGGCATTGGCGTGGATGCACTGGAGCCGGTGCAGAAATCCATGGGTGACCCGCTGACCACCAAGACCATCACGCTGTCCTGCGGCAAGCTGACCACCGGCGTCACGGTCAAGCCATGGACGGGCATCTTTATGCTGCGGAATCTGAAAAGCCCGGAGACCTATTTCCAAGCGGCGTTCCGGGTGCAGTCCCCGTGGACGGTGCGTACCGGCTCCGGCGCCGATCAAATTATGAAATATGAGTGCTATGTCTTTGACTTTGCGCTGGATCGTGCCCTCAAGCAAATCTCGGATTATTCCTGCCGCCTGAATGTGAATGAGAGCAACCCGGAAAAGAAGGTGGCGGAATTCATCAACTTCCTGCCCGTACTGGCCTATGACGGCAGCAGCATGAAGCAGATCGACGCACAGGATATTCTGGATATCGCCATGGCCGGTACCTCGGCCACGCTGCTGGCCAAGCGCTGGGAATCCGCATTGCTGGTCAATGTGGACAATGATACGCTCCGGCGACTGATGGCAAACAAAGAGGCCATGGAGGCCCTGATGAAAATTGAAGGGTTCCGCAGCCTGAACTCGGATATTGAGACCATCATCAACAAATCGGAGAGCGTGAAAAAGGCCAAGAAGGAAAAAGGCAAGGAACTCACCAAGGAGGAGAAAAAGGAAATCTCCGAGGAAGAAAAAGAATACAAATCCATGCGTAAGCAGATTCAGGAGAAGCTCATCAAGTTTGCCACCCGTGTGCCGATCTTTATGTATCTGACGGATTACCGGGAGCGCTCTCTGAAGGATGTGATCACGCAGCTGGAGCCGGGGCTTTTCAAGAAAGTGACGGGTCTGGATGTGAAGGATTTTAATCTGTTGGTGGAGCTGAATGTATTTAACGCCAGCCTGATGAATGATGCCATCTTTAAATTCAAGCGCTATGAGGATTCCAGCCTGTCCTACACCGGCCTGGATAAGCACGAAAACGAGGATGTCGGCGGCTGGGATACCGTTGTGAAGCGCAAGGAGTACGAGCTGCTGTTCTATAACCAGCAGTCTACGATGAATGCGCCGGAAATCGACGAAGCCGATGTTCCGGAAGCGGACGAGGAGCCGGAGCCGCCCAAAGACCCCGTTCCAACTCGGACACCACCGGCTAAGCCGGATTTTGTCACTGCTGCCTTCGGCGTGAAATCTCCGATCGCTCTCGCAAAGCCCCAGCATCCTGAAAAACCGAAGGTCGATGTTTCCGGCGTTGCCGTTGGAAGTGCTGTGGCTCATGCTAAGTTCGGCATCGGCAAGGTGATCGAGCTGAACAGGGGATATGTGACCGTCCGCTTTGAGCAGGGCGAGAAGCGCTTTATTTTCCCCGATGCGTTTGAATCCGGATTTTTGAAAGCGCAATAAGCAAAAAGAGACCCTTCGTATCATTTTCTTGACTTGATACGAAGGGCCTTGCCTTATGTATAGATTACTTGATGATAGACAGTTTCGGATGCACGGTCTCGGCAGGAATTCATCCGCCTGACCCATTCCATTTGGTCGTTGGCTTTCAGCGTTTCCGTAATGCCCTCAGCATCTGCCATTTGTTTTACCAGCCGAAGAAAAAGCTCCTCTGCCTGTCGGTCAATGTCCGCAAGATAGGCGTTCAATTCGCCACTTGCCAGCAGAGTGGCATATCGCACACGGCGATGCTCCTTGAGATAGCGGAGATGCCGCTGCCCCCATACCCCGATTGACCGCGCTTCCTCCGGCTCATCCTCCCCGGCAATCAGGTAATAGTCACCGACCAATTCATATTTCAGCCCAGTGCGTCCATCGGTAATGTACTTTTCCATCATCAGTACCTCCATCCCCACAACATTGACTTCTGAGGCTTTGCCTTGGCAACTTTGATCAGCATCTCATCTACGGCATCTGTGTACCGCCCCGCTACAATCAGCTTGTTGCGGAACCGGTTCAGCCCCTCAATGATAAGCCGCCATTCCTGCCGGTTCAGTTCTACATAGTATTTCTGTTTCATGCGCTATTCCTCCTTTGGTTACTGCAACCATTGTAGCAGGAGGATTAACGGAAATCGAATGTGCGGATAGCAAAAGAGCGCTACAATCGGAATTTAGCAATAATTTCAAATCTGACTCAGGAAATTTATTTGCACATTTATAAGGGCATTTTCTCGCTATAAAAAACAGTAAAGCATAGGCTCAAATAGCAAATTCTCCGATTAGAATATTTTATTCAACATCCATACAATTAGACCTTTACTCGTTGTAAAAACCTCAATGATAACGATTGTAGCCACTAATAATAGCCCCCATGCAATCGACCATCTAATCATGCCATGTTTTGCAGAACGTTCAGTGTCATGTAATAGTTTATCATCATTGAATGCCTCTTTAATCTCTACTTCAGTTAATACGTCTTTATAGTTTTCTTTGAGTTGAATATACCCTTGCCTCGCCTTCTTTAACTTGTAACCAATTTCAGAAAGACATATAAACATATAAACAAGTGATCCAAATACAAAAATTTCAATAAGATAAATGGTGTGCCGTGAAAATATTTCATCCCATTTTTGGGCACCGCCAATTTTGGTTAAAACAACGGTAAATAAAAATCCAAATATAGCAATGAGATTTCCTTTAAACTTTTCTAAGATGGCTACTGCATAGTCGCCAACCCGTGCTACAACATTCTGAATAAATTTAGCAATATCACGCTTCATATCAAGGTATTGCTGAACGTTATTTCGTAAATACAGGTTATAATTTGTTTTAATTGCTTCAAACACCGCACTATCGAACTCAAGCAATGCCACAAATTTACAGTGCAGACTTATTACATTATGAGAAATTAACGCCTTATCCGTAGGATTGCCATCAGTATAAATCCAGGTATAAATATTTTGCCATTTTTCATTTTCACGGATACTATCGAGTGGCAATTCATAGTTTGCAATCCGATGCCCATTTATTTGAATACTGAGCGTTTTATCATTAATTGAGGATGAATTCGCAACATATACCAACGAAAGAATAGTTGCTAATTTGCTAAAAAGAGGCCTAAGGCAATCACCCGCTCTCATGACCCCCTCGATAATGAAATCATCTGGCAAGACTTCAAGAGTGTCCATATTATAGAAATACGCCGTATCTCTACAAGCACATAATCGTTGGCTTCTATCAATCTTGGGAGTAAATATAGCGCTTTCACTTGATTCAAATGCTATCGTCCTAGTAGAAAATGAAATATCATAATCAAACACCTCAAATTTGAGCATTCTTTCTCTACACATCAATACTGAGAACCATCTTAGAATTTCAAGTGCAGGCCGATGCAATAGGTCCTCTGAAAATGAAGTAAAATCATATATGGAAAACTTCCCGTCATTCACATTTTTGTCAATTTGCAAATTAATATATATATTATCATTGGGCGACATACCATAGATTAGATTGGTAAAGTCCGGCTCATACGTTTGGAGATTTGTAATGCTAACAATATCGTCGCTATCATTTTTCAATATTAATTTCAGGCTATCTCTCGTTGGAGCGCAATTGCAAAGCGAGCGAATGGCCTCAGCACTTGGTAGATTTTGAAATACAATAGAAAAGGACGCTTCAACTGTACTTAATCGCTCAACAACATTCAAAGTATCAACTTGAAATACTTTACTAAACTCTGAAAGTAGTTTCACAATCTGCGCTCCTCTCTATACATAGTCCTGGCGATAATTAGAAATGAAACCGACGATAAGTATCGTCATTGTTTGTTCTTACCTTTATGTATCTAATTCCGTTTTCTTCGACCGACCGGATCGTAGAAGACAAGTCGGTTATAGCACGAGTAACTTTTAAGTCGATTCCTTCATTAATAGGATATACTTTTCTAATTCGAGCATTAATTGCGCTACTAACCGCACTAAATTGGCTATCAAATTTTTTCTTTTCCGGTTGTTCAAGTAATTTTACCCGAATAGTCTGGATTCTTTCAGACATATACTGAACTTCTTCCGGAGTAAGATCAGTATCAACAGGCTGGTAATTCTCCAGTATAGAATTTACCATGGATGGATAATCAATATGCTCATTATTTTTAAAATAACCTATGAAATGATTCCTAATTATTGTATAATCAGGTCTAGTAATCCCTTTAAATCCATGTCCTAATGCCGCATCAATCGCCTGAAAAGCACGTTGAGTATTTGATTCATCACTATTTATTTCGTCCAATTCCAGAAACCCGTTGCTCCAATACTGTGCTTTGGTATCGGAATAGACTTTTGCATAAAACTCGGTAGCAGTAAGATCAGACAAATCGAATAGACATGATTTCCATATAGTCTTTTTGTCTTTTGAAAAGCCTGTTTTAAAAGCAAAGTCTGAATCATCGACCCACTCGGTATGCTCAACTTTGGCGAGAAGATATTCATATTTTTCTACGGTTTCATCAAAAAGCAACGTTTGAATAAGGCTACCTTTCTGCACAGTCGTTTTTGTACGGTGAATCTGTCTTTGGGCTTCAGTTTCTTTTAATAGTAGACGGTATGCCATTATATTCATCTTTTCAGAAACATAGTTTTCATCGGTTTGGTTTGCGCATATGCCCAAAATACACCCGATTACTTCGGTTGCATTTGAGTGCGTTTTATACTCACGCACAGATGTGTTGCCACTTATGTGATTAATCAACTCGGCAACATAAGTGTCAAATGTTTCAGGAGTTTCCCGCGGAGTAACTTGTTGAGCTTCATAATCTATAATACGAATAGACTTATGAATGATAGTCACCAATAATCCCTCCCTCAAATTGGATAGGTTGCAAGAACAGCCTCAAATTAACTTAAACCATATTAATTATAACACCTTTTTCATACATTTCAATATTTCGACCGTTATGCCCCATAAAAAATCCAATTACTTCATGATGCCTCTTTAATGGCTACACACCAATGTTCATTTGTTCATTGTATCAAAGCAAGGAAAAATAAATGGCACTACGAAGAATATACTAACATATTTTACAAATAGGGTTTAGCAGCAAAAAAACACCGCCTTGGGATCTCTCCCAAGACGGCGCTTTTCTGTTGTGGATCAGAGCGAACACTTCACGGCAAAACCGCCGCTGAAGAAATAGGTGTTCGTCCAATACCTGTTTGGTGGAGATGGGGAGAATCGAACTCCCGTCCGAAAGCATTTCAACAGGAACTTCTCCGGGCGCAGACGGTCATTTACATTCCCTCGTCCGCGCGCAGACCGTCACGCTCACGGACTTGGTAGCTTCATTATACATGGTGCGCTCAAAGCTTTGCGCGCTCACGTTCACCACTAGTCGACGCCCCGTCCCGAGCCGTGGTCCTCTCAGGCGGAACGCTCGCTAATTAAGCAGCGAGAAGAACAGTATTATCGTTGTTCTTTAATTTATAAAGGTTGCCCGTTTTATGGATGTCAGGCGCATCCGCCCGCTATTCCGGCCTCCACGCCCCCGTCGAAACCAGTGCATCCCCATATAAGCGGCGATTCTGCATCGCCGCGGGAAAGCTAAATCAGATCAGCACTTCTCCGGTTCGGGGTACTCGACGCCGAAGGTCTCGACAGTGACCTTCTTCATGACCTGCGGAGTTCTGGGCTTGTCGTTATAATCGGTGCGGACGTTCGCAATGGTGTCCACAGCCTCGATGCCTTCAATGACCTTGCCGAAAGCCGCGTACTGCCCGTCAAGATGCGGAGAGTTCTCGTGCATGATGAAGAACTGGCTGCCTGCGGAGTTGGGAGCCATGGTGCGCGCCATGGAGAGAACGCCGCGGTCGTGCTTCAGATCGTTCTTGAAGCGGTTCGCGGTGAACTCGCCCTTGATGCTGTAACCGGGACCGCCCACGCCGGTGCCCTTCGGGTCGCCGCCCTGGATCATAAAGCCGGGGATGACGCGGTGGAAGATCAGTCCGTCGTAAAATCCCTTGCTGACGAGGGAAATAAAGTTGTTGACGGTGTTCGGCGCGACTTCGGGATAAAGCTCAGCCTTGATAATGTCGCCGTTTTCCATTTCAAAGGTGACTATGGGATTACTCATTCGTAGTTCTTCTCCTTCATTATTCTGTCAATATCGCGGCGGGTCTGGCGCTCAGCCTCGCTGTCGCGCTTATCATGCAGCTTTTTGCCCTTGCACAGCCCAAGCTCGACCTTCACGCGGCTGTCCTTAAAATACAGCGAGAGTGGGATGAGCGCAACGCCGTCCTGCATGATACGGGCGTTGAGCTTGACTATCTCGCGCTTGTGCATCAGAAGCCTGCGCGGACGGACGGGGTCTTTATTGAAAATGTTGCCGTGCTCATAGGGACTTATGTGCATCCCGCGCACGAACAGCTCTCCGTCCTTTATCGTACAAAAGGCATCCTTAAGATTCACGTTGCCTGCACGGATGGACTTGACCTCGGTTCCGGCAAGCTCTATGCCCGCTTCAAACCGCTCCAGCACGAAGTACTCGTGGAATGCTTTGCGGTTGCTGGTTATTTCCTTCACGCCGAGCTTTTTCGCGGCCACAGCTCTCACATCCTTTCAGGCAGAGCATATTATAGCACAGCGACGGTGAAAATCAAAGAAAAATATGTGAATTTTTAATGCCTAGCTGCGGATATGAACCAATTGACAGAAAAAGAACGGAAAAAATATTGAGTTTCGGCAAAAAAATGTGGAAATTCCCCAAAGCCTATGCTATACTGATAAACACATTATGTAAATCATTTTATCTGGAAGTGATGTTTATGGAATACATAGAGAAACGTCTCGAAGGGGATATTAAATACAGCGGCGTGATCGTGAAGGTCAGGCTCGACAAGGCGGAGCTTATCAACGGCGATATCGTCAAGCGCGAGGTCGTGGAGCATCCCGGCGGAGTTACCGTACTGCCCGTGGATGAGGACGGCAATTGCTATATGGTGCGCCAGTTCCGTTATCCCTTCCAGCGGATGATGCTTGAAGCGCCGGCAGGCAAGCTTGAATACGGCGAGGATCCGCGAGACTGCGCCGTGCGCGAGCTGTCGGAGGAGACTGGCTTCTCCGCAGACGAGATGATATATCTCGGCGCGTGCTGCACTTCGCCCGGCTTTTCTACTGAGGTTTTACACATCTACCTTGCGCTCGGACTTCATGCGGGAGAGAGCCATCCGGATGAGGACGAGTTCCTGGACGTTGAGAAGCACAGCCTCACGGAGCTTTCCGAGAAGGTCATGTCCGGCGAAATCGACGACGGGAAGACCATAGTCGCGGTGCTGAAGGCGGAAAAATACCTGAAGCAGAGACAGGCCTGAGTCTATCCGGACGCAAAGAGATAAATATAGTTGCTAATTCCGGTTTCCTGTGGTAAAATCAAAAATCGGGTGATTGCATAAGCAAATCATGCCGATGATATTGGAAGGTGTAAACTGTTGGAAAAATATGTTATTAAGGGCGGCAGCGCGCTGCACGGCGAAGTTGAGATAAGCGGAGCGAAGAATGCGGCGGTCGCGATAATCCCTGCGGCTCTGATGGTTGACGGCGTGTGCCGTATAGAGAACCTCCCCCAGATAAGCGACACGGATATGCTTCTGACGATCCTGGCCGACCTCGGCGCGAAAGTCAGCTTTATAAATAAATCCACCATAGAAATAGACTGCACGGACGTCCATTACAGCGACGCGCCGTATGACCTCATGCGCAAGATAAGAGCTTCTTACTATCTTATCGGCGCAATGCTCGGCCGCTTCGGCACCGCGAAGACCACCATGCCCGGCGGCTGCAACTTCGGCGTCCGTCCGATAGACCAGCATATCAAGGGCATGACCGCTCTGGGCGCGGATGTTGACGTCCGCAACGGCTTTGTGTATGCCGCCGCGAGAGACGGTAAGCTCCACGGCACGAGAATATATCTCGACAAGGTCTCCGTCGGCGCGACGATGAATATAATCCTTGCGGCGACCCTCGCTCAGGGGCGTACCATCATCGAGAACGCCGCGCGCGAGCCGCATATAGTTGACCTTGCAAACTTCCTCAATTCCATGGGCGCGGATATCCGCGGCGCGGGCACCGATACCGTCAAGGTGAACGGCGTCGAGAAGCTCCATGGCGGCTGCTACACCATAATCCCAGACCAGATCGAGGCGGGCACCTACATGGTCGCCGCCGCGGCAACCGGCGGGGAAGTGCTCGTGAAGAACGTCATCCCTAAGCATCTTGAGTGCATCAGTGCAAAGCTCCGCGAGACCGGAACCATCGTGCAGGAGTACGAGGATTCCGTGCTCGTAAAGGGCGCAAGCACCCTGAGAAAAGCGAATATAAAGACCCTGCCGTATCCCGGCTTCCCGACCGACATGCAGCCGCAGATGGGCGTGCTGCTGTGCATCGCGAAGGGCACTTCGGTAATAACCGAAGGCATATACGATAACCGCTTCAAGTACGTCAACGAGCTGCGCAAGATGGGCGCGGAGGTTCAGGTCGATGGGCGCGTCGCCGTGTTTGAGGGCGGCACCAAGCTGACCGGCGCTCCGGTCCTGGCCTGCGATCTGCGCGCGGGCGCCGCGATGGTCATTGCGGGCCTGTGTGCCAGCGGCGTGACCGAGGTCGAGGATATTCATTATATAGAGCGCGGCTACGAGAATTTTGTCGGAAAGCTCAAGGCGCTCGGCGCTGACATTGAGATCGTTGATTTCCCGGACGATAATGACGGGGCGGAGAAAATAATTTCCGTCTGTTGATGAAGGTCTGTGTTTTTGCCAGCGGTTCCGGCGGCAATTGCCTGCTGCTCGAGGGCGGCGGCACGAATATACTCATTGACGCCGGAATTTCCATGCGCAGAATCGCCAGCGGTCTGGCGCAGGCGCAGCTTACGATGCGTGATATCGGCGGAGTGCTTATTACCCATGAGCACTCCGATCATATTTCGGGGCTGAAAATGCTGCTGAAATACCATGATATACCCGTTTTCGCACCGCATACAGTGGCGAGCCGCCTCTGCGGCGCGCTGCCGGAGGCAGAGAGCGCGATACATATTATTCCCGTGGGCAGCGAGTTCGAGATAGGGGCGCTGCGCGTAACGGCGTTCCACACGCCGCATGATACGGATGAGAGCGTTGGCTACCGCGTCGAGGGCGACGGGGTGTACGCTCATGCGACCGATATGGGAATGGTCACGGACGAGGTGCTGGAGGGGCTTCGCGGCGCGGACACCGTGCTGATAGAGTCGAATCATGACGAGGACATGCTCCGCTACGGCTCGTACCCGTATTATCTCAAGCGCCGCATCCTCTCGGATCACGGCCATCTTTCAAACGAGGACTGCGCGCGGCTTGCGCGTACTCTGGCGGACAGCGGCACGGAGCGCGTCATTCTTGGCCACCTGAGCCGCGAAAACAATACCCCCGCGAGGGCAATGTACGCCGCGGAGAAGGCGCTGGATGGGACCGATACGCAGTTGTACTGCGCACCCGTGCTCGGCTGCCTTGAGGTCGAGGTCGGAAGGAAAGAGAAATGCTTGCTGTGAAGCTGATATGCGTCGGAAAAATGCGCGAGAAATTCTATATCGACGCGTTTTCCGAGTATTCCAAGCGCCTCGGCGCATATTGCCGATTCGAGTGCGTCGAGCTTGCGGAGACGCGACTGCCGGATGCTCCTTCGCCGAAGGAGATCGGGAACGCGCTCGATAAAGAGGCGGCGGAGATCATAAAAAATATCCCGCAGGACGCATATCTTGCGGCCATGTGCGTTGAGGGCATTCAGATGGCGAGCGAGGAGCTTGCGGAGCTTGTCACGCGTCAGGCGCTGTCTGGCAGGTCGAAGCTGTGCTTCGTCATCGGTGGGTCGTACGGCATATCGCCGAGCGTGAAAAAGCGCGCGGATATCCGCCTGAGCATGTCGAAGATGACCTTCCCACACCATCTCGCGCGCGTGATGCTTGCCGAGCAGATATACAGAGCCTTCAAGATAAACGAAGGCTCGCGTTACCATAAATGATAGGAGCGACTGTATGGACGGAAACGAAAAGAGCCAGTGGGGCAGAGCCGAGTTTGGCAGCCTTCTTGAGAAGTGGCCGAAGGGTGCGGACGGAGAACCGGAGGAGCCGGTGCGTCTGTGCACCTGTATGAGCGTTGATATGAGCGATGAGCTCAAAATAAATATGCTTGAGGCATACGGTATCCCATGCCTGAAAGCTTATCCCGGAGACGGCGGCTTCGGCAAGCTGATCCTAGGTATGAGCGGCCAGGGCGTGGATATACTTGTGCCCAAATCCATGTACGAAGATGCTGTGGCGCTTTGCAATGAAGAAGGAGTTGTAGAAGATGACTAATTACAAAGAAGAGTATCAGCACTGGCTTGACAGCCCCGCTCTCAGCGAAGAGGAATGGAAGGAACTCAATTCCATATCGGGCGACGAAAAAGAGATAGAGAGCCGTTTCTTCGCCCCGCTTGAGTTCGGCACCGCCGGTCTCCGCGGCACGATGAAGCTCGGCCTGCACAACATGAATATCCATATTATCCGCCACGCGACTCAGGCGTTTGCAAACGTCATTCTCGAAGAGGGAATGGACGCGGCCGAGCGCGGCATTGCCATCGCGCATGACTGCCGCATAAACAGCCGCCGCTTCGCCGAGGAGGCCGCCTGCGTAATGGCTGCAAACGGCATCCGCGTGCGCCTGTTCGAGTCCCTGCGCCCGACTCCGGAGCTGAGCTTCGCCGTCCTGCATTACGGCACTGCAGCCGGACTCAATATCACCGCCAGCCACAACCCCAAGGAGTATAACGGCTACAAGGTCTACTGGTCCGACGGGGCGCAGCTCCCGCCGCAGAAGGCTGAGGCCATTGCAAAGCAGATGGAAGCCATTGACGTGTTCACGGGCTTCAAGACCTGCGATTACGACGAAGCCGTAAAGTCCGGCAGGATCGAGATACTCGGCGAAGAGACCGACGAACTGTTCATGGAGCAGGTGCTCAGGATGGCTATCGACAAGCAGGCCGTCGCCGACGTTGCGGACGAATTCAAGATCGTCTACACGCCGTTCCACGGCTGCGGCTATAAGCTCGTCCCCGAAGTGCTGCACCGCCTGGGAATAAAGCATCTCTACCCCGTGCCGGAGCAGATGGTCATCGACGGCAGTTTCCCGACCGTTGCCAGCCCTAACCCCGAAAATCCTGAGGGCTTCTACCTCGCGGTCGACCTTGCAAAGAAGGTCGGAAGCGATCTGATAATCGGAACCGACCCAGATTCCGACCGTATCGGCACCATGGTTCGCCGCGGCGACGAATATGTCACCATAACCGGCAACCAGATGGGCATACTCCTGCTCGACTATATCATCAAGGCGAAGAAGTCCACCGGCACCATGCCAGAGAACGCGGGCGCGGTTGCGAGCATCGTCACCACCGGCATGGCCAGAGCGGTCTGCGAGGCGAACGGCGTCCACTTTGAGGACACCTTTACGGGCTTCAAGTTCATGGCCGAGCGTGTCGCCGAGTGGGAAGCCGCGGGCAGCTACAAGTATATATTTGCCTTTGAGGAGAGCTACGGCTACATGATGGGTGACTATGTCCGCGATAAGGACGCCGTCACCGCATCCATGATGGTCGCCGAGATGGCGGCGCATTACCACAAGCAGGGTATGACTCTGCTCGACGCGATGGAGTCGCTGTATGAGAAGTACGGTTGGTTCATGGAGAAGACCGTCAATCTCGTCATGCCCGGCGTCGACGGACTCCAGAAGATGAAGGCGCTGATGGAAGAGCTGCGCAGCCAGCCGCCGAAGGAGATAGAGGGCGAAGAGGTCGTCCGCCTGCGCGATTATCTCGACGGCAGCATCCATGTCGCGGGACTCGGCGTCGTCGGCAAGACTCCGTTCTGGGGTTCAAACGTCCTGTACTTCGAGCTTAAAGACGGCAGCAGCTTTATCATCCGCCCGTCCGGTACGGAGCCGAAGATAAAGGTGTATCTGCTCATCCGCGGCGGCAGCAAGGCCGAGTGCGAGGAGCGCATTGAGAAATATCTGCATTATGTCGAGGTGCTGAAGAGATGAAAAAGTACATCGACCTGTTTCTGGCCTTTGCCAAAATAGGTGTGATGACTTTCGGCGGCGGCTACGCCATGCTTCCCATGCTTGAGCGCGAGCTGATAGATAACCGCGGCTGGACTACAAATGAGGAATTGATGGACTATTTCGCCGTCGCGCAGTGCACGCCGGGCGTTATCGCCGTCAATACCGCGACGTTTATCGGCTATAAGCTGTACGGTAATCTTGGCGGCATAGTCGCAACGCTCGGCGTTGTGTTCCCGTCGCTCGTGATAATCACAACGATCGCCGGAGTGCTCACAAATTTTGCCGATATCCCCGCCGTGAAGCACGCTTTCGCGGGCGTCCGCGTGTGCGTGTGCGTGCTGATCTTCAACGCCGTTGTGAAGCTCTGGAAAGGCGCGATAAAGGATAAAGCGGCTCTCGTGCTGTTCGTCGTGATCTTCCTGCTGTCCGTGTTTCTTGACGTGTCTCCGGTCGTGTACGTTATCGCGTGCGCGGCGGCGGGCATATTCCTCACGAAAATGGGGGTGCGCGGTAAATGATGTTGTATCTCCGCCTTTTCTTTGAATTTTTCAAGACCGGACTTTTCGCTGTCGGCGGCGGCATGGCGACGCTTCCGTTCATGTACGACATATCGGATCGCACCGGTTGGTTCACTCATGCCCAGCTTGCGGATATGATCGCCGTCTCGGAATCGACCCCCGGCCCCATCGGCGTCAATATGGCGACATACG